>Ga0247610_10005225_pt1 | contig 13703 bp, 3 predicted proteins | sample 174DNAGHGhighgp2_FD_193483 | JGI IMG/M metagenome (GOLD analysis project Ga0247610, IMG submission 193483) | Sheep rumen microbial communities from Palmerston North, Manawatu-Wanganui, New Zealand - 1742 DNA GHGhigh gp2 | ecosystem: Host-associated > Mammals > Digestive system > Stomach > Rumen ...
CCTGAGCATCAAAGTCGTTCTTCTTGTCCAAGCCAACACCTTGACCGAAATAAACGTAGGTACGATCTTGTCCATTGTCGCCTGCAACGCTGATGCACATACGCTCCGTCACTCCCTTCTTAGCATCACCTGATTCCGAAAACGCCACCTCGTTACTCTTGGCAATGGTCAGAACCGTTGGAGCGGTAGCTTTCACCAAAAAGCCTTGTCCAGGCTGGATGGCATCGTCGAAGCTGTGAACCTCCCAAGTGCCTTCGTTGGTCAGAGTATAGTAGCCCGAAGCCAAGTTCACATTGTTGATAGCACCGCCAGCCCCTTTGTAAATCTCATGCGGGAACGGGTTGCCGATGAGGTTGAAGCCGCTGAGCGGGTCGTTGGGTCGCTCGGTGCAGGTCAACGTATAGGTGACATCCAAGTTATTCAGTATGCCAGTGAAAGCAGGGGCGAAAGTGTTGCTGTTGGCATAAAGGTAGCCGCGACCCTTCTCAAAGATGGTAAAGTCCGCAAGATTGACCTTGTAGTTCTCCCATTCATCGTGGGTGAGGTTGGTCTCGTTGAAGCGGTACAAATCATAACCTGATGTTAGGAAGTTGCTGCCTTCGATATCCATTCCATTCATGGGCGAAGAGATGGTGTACCAACCATCGGGATTGCTGTTGTTGTAGGCTTGTACATTCTTTTTCACTGTGGCCGCTACATTATAGGAGGTATTGACGAGTTGCGCACCATCCTCGACGACCAAGCCCTCTATGGCCGTATTAAACAAGTTGCCTGTTACTGACAGGGTTTTGCCTGGCCGCAGAGTGAGTGTATTGCCTGGGGTAATGGCGAGCATTGCCACTTCGGCATCCCTGTTAAGCGCACAGTTGGCATCGATGAAGACCGCGTCGCCAGCTCCGGGCAATGCGCCTCCGCTCCAGTTGGCAGCGTTGCCCCATGTGCCTGCCGTGACGAAATGGTAGGCTGGCATAACACCAAATATCATCTGGTTCTTCACCGAATGAAGCGTACCGCCATATCCCGAAGGATTATACGGGTCGTAATTAGTGCCGTCGCTATAGACACGGATGGCCTGGTTGCCGTTCGCGTTGAACACACGACAATACATATGATTACTCGACCAGCTCCCCGAATTGTCATCAACGATGATGGCAAGGTTGGAGGTACCGTCGTAGTCAAAGGGGACGTCAAGGAGGATGGTGTTCCAATACCCTCTTGTCATGGTCACATCGCCACTGAACACACGGTCGGCTTCCGTCACAGTAATCCAGTCCGTGTTGTTTTCGAACGTGTTCTTGTCGGTATGTACCATGTAGATGTCATAGCTGCGGGTCTTGGTTTCACCTGCGTTGAAGTAGGAGATGGTAAGGATGCTTCCAGCCGCTCCAATCTCATCGGGTGTGTAGATCTGCTGGGAAAGGGTATATCTATAATACGAATAGCTTGGCAGATACTGGTTTGTCGCCTCGCCTGCACCGACCAATCTTCCATTAAGAGGCATGAAGACCGCTTCAAGGGTAATAGGCTCGGTTACAGTGAAACTATAGTTGGCATTGCAGCTGAGCACTTCGCCGTTTCGGTTCCAGTTCAGGAACAGATAGCCTTCATTGGGTGTGGCGGTCAATGTACAGGTCTGGCCATAATTGAATTGGTTGCCAATGCCAGCACCAGTGAATTTGACATCATCCACAAAGAAGGAATCACCTGTGGGATGCACGGAACCGTCTTTCGAGTAAGACCAACGGAACGTATGAGTACCAACGGGCAACTCATAATAATAGGAATTCCATGATTGCTGAGCACCATAGCTAAACTGCTGATTGTCGTCAATAAAGAACTTGCAAAGATCCCAATAGGAGCCTTCACCCCAGCAGCCTGCAATGAAGCTGATGCTGCCGTCTTGGATGAAATCTACCGTGACTTCGATGGACGAAGTTGAGCTATGCACACCACCATTGCCGCTCATCATGCAGAAAGAGCCATTGTAGCCAGCGTATTCAGGTGTTGTAACCACCCACGGATAAGTAGCGTCGTTGGTCCAGTTGGACGGAATCTGTTGGTTCTCAAAGTCTGTGCTGAGACTTACGGTGCCGCTCACGGATGGATTGGCTAATGCAGTAATGTTGAGTGGAGGCGAGAAAAACGCCTCCAGGTTCCTCTCCCTCGTCACTATAAAGCTATAAGTGGACTCGGTGGAAACCACTTCACCGTTCTCTGTCCAATGGACAAAGGTGTAACCCGTGTTGGCGGTAGCAGTGAGCGTGCAGGTTGAGCATGCTTCGTAGGTACCTGCGCCTTCTATAGTGCCGCCTTCAGAGGGATTCGGTATAGCATTAATTCCAAAGAAATAGTTCTGGGCAAAGCGGACCAAACGGACAGATTTACCATCAGAACGATTATGCTCTGTATTCAAAGAAAAACTATTCTCTTCAAACAAAAGACCACAGGCATGAGTCTCATCATAGTGGGATGAAGACCAGTAATCGCCTCGCCCTCCATACCAATAGGTTCCACCTCTAAATCCATTTTCAGGCAAAAACACCACGCTAGCAGGTTCAAGAATGTTCATCCAATCACTAGAGGAAATCATATTGCTGCTATATGAAGCGTTGCCAGAATTAGCGTTGCTCAAGGAATAAATGGATGTATTCCAGTCATCCGGAAGAATCAGCAAACCATTAATCCCATTGACTTGGGCTTTCGCATAACGGATACCCGAAGGAGTATTCCGGGTTTCCAACAGATATATCCATTCTTCATTGGTCATAGTACGCCAACCACTATTCTCTTGATTTCCTCCGTTTTGAATAGGGTTATATCCCCAGTCGGCCTGGCCAGTTTGATCGAACAGATTGTAATTGGCATCACCGTATGCATAATAATTCCGATTGATTTGGCTCGTACTCCAAGGCTGGTAGTTGTTGGCTCCATGGTTGTAACCGCTTGTACCCCAACAAAACAGATCAATCCAGCCGTCATAGATCTCACTGATGTTGCTATTCGCATCGCCTAAATACTCCCACTGATTCTCAGCAAAGCGCCAAGTGTTCGTTGAAGCTTGGTATTGCAAATTACCCTGCGAGAAGTTTACTTGAGTGTTTTCAGATACCGAGAATACGCCAGGCAAGTTACCTTCGCCGTAATTGTAAAGCCTTATCACTTCCTGCGGTGTCAATGCTCGATTATACAAAATGATATCATCAATCTTTCCGTTGAAGGGATACCAGAAACCGTACATGATGCCTATATACATATCTCGATTGTTGGCATTTGAGAAATCCGCCTGATTCTTGATGGAATCTTGTTGCAACATACCATTTATATATAGTTTAGAGACGGTGTTCTCTATCGTAACGACACAATGCATCCATTGCCCAAGCTGATAGTCTTGATAGGTGTTGATGTCATAACAACCATTGCTGTTAAAACTATGGATATTCAGCCTACCGTCCTCGTGTCGATTCAGGCATGTGTTGAATCCCGAATTGTCACCATCCTTGCAGATTATGGCAAAGTTTCCATTATCAACATAACTACCCCAGCCATTCATTCCATCATAACCATTCAAAGTCATCCAAAAAGAAATTGTCATGGAATTGTTCAATTGGAGACTGTTGCTGTTTGGCACCTTAATCCAACCTTTATTATTGTATCCTCCAAACAAATATGCACTATTCTCGTTACCAAAACGGTCGGTGGTAAGTTGTGGCGCGTTGCCTTGTAGAATTCCATGGTTACCATAGCCGCTTTCATCATTGGCATTGCCATTGAAAGGATAGTAAGCTATCATACCCAAAGTTGGAATGGAGGGACTCGCTTGCGTGAAATTCGCCACCAAACTCCTATCCCCTGTAACCGTGAAGCTGTATGTAGCCTCTGTGGAAACCACCTCGCCATTCTCTAACCAGTTAATAAAGGTGTAACCTTCATAGGCCGTGGCTGTCAAAGTACAGGTGGAACCGTTGTCATAAGTTCCCGCTCCTTCTATGGAGCCACCCTCGGCAGGGTTAGATGAAACTGTAACATGGAATATATTGCGCACAGCTCGGACAGATTGACCGTAAAAGCGGCCGAAGTTGTTCACACCAAAATTATTTCCCGAACGGATGTTGAAACTCCACGCGATGTTCGGTTGATTTGTGTCAAGCGAATTTGACCAATAATAACCGTTGCTGAAAGTATTGTTGAAACTAATCCCATCGTGACATCCAGCAGCGGGCAGAAAAATACTATTACCATTCGAGGCAGTGAAAAGTCGTCCGTTCACTCCGTTCTGGGTCATCCATATACTGGTCGTATTATTGTACAACTCTTGCCATTCCTCTTCAGTGGGCATACGCCAGTCCATTCCCCAACTGACAGTAGCGGCATCATCACTTGACTGCAAAGTGGTTAGGTTGTCGGTGAAGCCGTTATAGCCATACCAAGCATCGTTACAATACTTGGTAAGGGTATTCTCGCTACCCATACAATATTGGTAAGTGCTCCAATCGTAATTGTCTTTCGTCTGTGTCTCTCCCCAAGCGAAGTAGTCGCCATATTCCTCTGGAGAGTAAGCTCCCACGTTGTAGGTTGCCCATAAGGTACCGCTCGGCAGACCAAGGTCAACATACTCATGGTTTATACACTGATAGTTGGTAAAAGCACTCCAGCCTTCTGCTGACTGATATGCATTGATGGAGCCACAAGGCACATACACAAGAATGTCAGTGGAGACATACTGGAAAGTATTTGAACCTATTGTTGGTGGTATTTCAGAATAAATGGTCATCAAATTCAGATTACTACAACCTTGAAAGCTCTGATCGTCCAAAGACATATTAGAACTGTTTATGACAAGTGAAGTAAGATTACTACACCAAGCAAACGCACTATTTCCAATTGAAGTCACAGCACTTCCTATAGACAAAGATGTCAATCCTGTGCAATATAAAAATGCAACCATACCAATGGAAGTAACAGAATTAGGAATAACTAAGTCCCCAGTTATGCCAGAACACCTCCAAAATGCATAACTTCCAATTGAAGTAACACTATTTGGAATGATTAATGACGTGATGCCTGAACATTCATAGAAAGCCGACATGCCAATCGTGGTCACAGAACTAGGAATAACCAATGGACCTGTAATGCATGATGCACCTACAAATGTACTTGATTTAATTTCTGTTATTGTTTCAGGAATAACCAGCTCCGTTAACAATTCATTATTTATATACAAATTATGTGCATAAATTAGTGGGTTACTAGTATAAGACGAAAAATCAATGTTACACCATTGAGCAATATCACCTGTGTAATAAATCGCAGAAATGCTACCACAGTTTGTAAATGCTTGAGATCCAAAATACACAATAGTGTGTGGGATTGTCAATGGTCCTGTTAAACTACCACAATTGTAGAAAGCATGCTGTCCAATGGAAGACACATCATTAGGAATGGCAATAGATGCCAAATTGTTGCAATTTTCAAATGCATAACTATCAATAACATTAAGTCCAGTAAAATACTGCAACTCCTCAAAAGAAGTAATGGTCGTATCTCCCCTAAACACCAGTCCAAGGCTTGTCACCGCTGCCGCTTCAGCATAGCTCAACTCACCGCTGCCGTTGGTATCCCAGTTGGCCACACAAATGGCCTTCACGTTGGGATCGGCGAAAACAATGATGTTTTCTGCTTCAAAGTTTGCCACGTATGTGCCGTTGCTCGTCACCGTAAAGCTATAGCTGGCACTGGTTGAGACCACCGTTCCGTTCTTTGTCCAGTTCGTGAAAGTATAGCCCGTGTTGGCCGTGGCCGTCAAGTTGCAGGTGGCACCATAATTATAGTTGCCTGCTCCGCTCACGCTGCCACCAGCTGTAGGGTTGGCCGAGGCCGAAATGGTGTAGCTGTTCTGGCTGAAGACCGCCACATAACTAGCGTTTTCCGTCACGGTGAAACTATATGAGGCATTGGTCGAAACCTGAGTGCCGTTCTTCGTCCAGCGCACAAAACTGTACCCCGTGGCAGGTGTGGCGGTCAAAGTACAAGAGCTACCGTAATTGTAAGTGCCACCGCCGCTCACCGTGCCGCCCGCTGAGGGATTGGCCGAGACCGAAATGGTGTAGCTGTTTACGCTAAAGACGGCCACATAGCTGGCGTTTTCCGTTACGGTAAAAGTATAGCTTGGATTGGTCGAGACTTGGCTGCCGTTCTTCGTCCAGCGCACAAAGCTGTAGCCCGTGGCAGGCGTGGCGGTCAAGGTACATGTGCTGCCACTTGGGTAGGTGCCTGCGCCGCTTATTGTACCACCATTGCTAGGGCTAGCTGAAGCTGAAATAGTGTATTCAGGGCTGGTGAAGTTGAGCACATAGGGGTTCATCAGTGTGCCAAGGCCGTTGGAACCGAAAGTCACTGCAGGTGGTGACTGGTAGTTGAGCTCCATGCCTTGGTTGTGGTCATATAGCTTGAAGGTAATCTGATCACCATTGTTACCGAAGATGGTCAGCATCACCACATAACGCTGTGTGGCTGGGAACAACACAGCCCTTACTGCACCACGGCATTCAGTGCCACAAAAAGCCCCCACTTCCAATGCCGCCGACTGCTGCTCCACACCATTGATCTGGATAACACCCGTCAGCGTCATGTTGTCTTCATAAGCCGCCCCTTGAGGCGTCCAATGGGTTTGTTGGGCCACCATTGCCAACGGCATCAAGCAGGCCATCAAAAAGAATATGAATTTGATTCTCTTATTCATCGCAATATAGTTTTTCGTTTTTAATCACCAGTTCTTTATTCCACCATAAGTTTGCCATAGTACACCTTACCTTCTTGGCTGAAGGCCTTTAGGACGTACGTGCCAGGCAACACGCTTTCGGGCAGCGTGAGACTCAGGGTGGCCGATGAGGTCACCTGCACCGATTCGCGGCATATCGTCACGCCAAGCACGTTGACAATCTCAACCTGTAACATCCCCGATTCATAGGGAAGCAAGATATGCAACTGACCCTTGCGTGGCACAGGATTGGGATAGATACGCACCATTGCTGTGGCTTCGCTTATACCTGTCGTGCCGAAATGCAAGACGGTCGGCAAGGCGATAGAACCCATAACACCATCGGGAGTAAAGGTAAACACGTCTGACGAAGGGATGGTCGTCAAGCCATCACTCAGGCATAGCGTTATCTCGTCGCCTGATTCTCCAAACACCGTGAGGAAAGCTACATAACGGTCAACGGGCTCCACATACATTAGGCGAACACTTCCACGGCATTCGTCACCACAGAACGCAGCCACCTCGTAAACGTCAGAACGAACCTCCTCACCATCGACTTCCAACACTGCCGTTACGGTCATGTTGTCAGCATAGCGTTGGTCTTCGGGACGATAAAGATTATCGTCGGGCGTAATGTTGGCCAAGGTCGTTTCACCTCTACCCGATTGGAACACTAGGGTCTTCGAGTTGCTGCTCAGAGATTGGTACATATAACCAATACCAGGCTCCAATGTATTCAGCGTACCAAACCAGTACTGTTGCCCATTGTCGGAATAATAAGTCGTATAGCTATTACGTCCTTTGATGATGTCGTTAACCGTCGGACTGAACGAAGACATGGCCGTGGTTACGCTCACCGAATGGTTGACGGGGAAACCAATCCAGTTCCATCCTGGGGCGATGGTGATGGGATGGCTTGATGTGCTGGCCACATAACCAGTCATCATAGCCGTACTGCTTGCGTTGGTGTTAATCTTATACATCTGCTCGTTGCTGAGCGCGTTCAGCTGGCCAAACCAGCTTACTGTGCCATTGTTCACATACGACTCCACGTAGCCGTCGTTGCGCGACTTGATGATGACGCCTGCGGCGCCCAAACTGTTCTCTAATTGTGTTAGGCCCTCGGTGCCGCTTTGTTCCACGTATGTGCTCCACCAGTTCCAGCCTGTGGTGAGCGGTTGGCTCTGGGTAGTGGTGGCATTCACGCCTTCCACTGTTTTCGTTAGTCTGTTGCCCACAGCATCGTAGGAGTATTGTACCACCGCGCCATTGGCGTAGGTCACCTTCGTCAGGCGGTTTAGGTTGTCGTATTCGTAGGTGTTGTTGGACTGAGCGAAAGCTCCAAGTGCCATCAAACACAGGATTGATATTGCAATTAGATTTTTCATTGTATCAATTATCAGTTTAGTTTTAATAAAGATTATGCTCCATCATAAATCTTCTTACATCATGGTAGCGTTTATTTAGAGCCTCAATATATTTTTCTTCTCCATATTTTTTTATCCACTTATCAGAATTCATGTACAAATTCTGGAAACTCATGCTAGTGCTTGATATTCCATCCGTTCTTGCACCTTGGCCACTAAGAATAAAATTTAAAACTTTTTTCTCATATAACATACATGAATTGAATCCCACATTCCATTGCTTTTCGTATTCCGCTTTTCTTCGTTGATCCATTTTATAATCATTTACCGAGTACATAACTGCTGAATAAAGCAAAGCTACACCGCCAAAAACTAATCCCGCTGGTGACCCAAGTATGGGGGCAACAATGAGTTCTCCTCCTAAGCTAAGTCCAACTGCAATTCCAACATCTCTTGCCAAATTATCACTTCCATGATCCTTAATATCTTTTGCGGTAATTCCACCACCTACAACATCCATTGTAAGACCAATTGTCGTCATAACTACTTGCTCACCATTCGGGTCAACCCCCATAATTGGATTATTATCCGCATACGGATACAAATTCGTATTCCAAATCGGGTCTTCGCTGAGGAAACGGCCTATTTCAGGGTCATAGTATCGGGCTCGCATATAGGTGAGGGCATTGTCTTCATACATCACACCTTGTTTACCAACATAACGGAAAGGATTTGCATCGGCTTCCACGAATTGCAGCACTTTGCCGAAATCATTATATTGGTATTTGTGTGTGATATTGGCTGAGGTGGTGGCGTCGATCATGGCCACGGTGCTGCCACGGAAGTCATACACATAGTAGCGTGTGTTGTTGTCGGCATCAATACGAGAAATCAAACCAGAGGCACCATAGATATAGTAGTTCTGCACAACTCCATCAGCATCAGTTTCCATCAGCACCGTCGGGGTACTGCCCAACAAATTAAGAACATATTTTGTCATTGTACCATTGCGCGTGGCCGTGCGGCGGTTGCCGAGACCATCATAGGTGTAAGTAGCAGAAAAATCACCGCTGACACTTGTCAGTTGATTATACACGTCATAATTGTAGGTTCGGCCTGTGCGAGTGATGGTGTTGCCATTATTATCGTAAGTGAACGACAAATCGCCAGCCAAAGTTAGACGGTTGGCTGCATTGTAATTATAGGTGATATTTTCTGAAGGTATGGCAGGATAAGCATCGTATGGTTCTGTAATGGTCTCGGAAATGTGGTTACCCATATTGTCAAGCACGAAGCTGTATTCTGCAATCACCGATCCGTTGCCGCTGTTGCGTTTCGTGCTAAAGCCTTTATATCTTCCCGAATTGTCGTAGCTGTAAGTGAAACGTACTTGGTTTGGATATTGGTAATAATTCAATTGTCCATCATCCCTATAGCTATATGTAGTGGTATTGTTATTCCAGTCCTTCACTGATGTCATCCGATTCAAAGCATCATAGGTATAGGTCACCGTCTTGTTGCCAGGATAAACAATGGTCTTCACGTTGCAGTTGTTGTCGTAAGTGTAGCTCACCGTCTTGCCATCGTAGGCAATGGAACTGACGCGGTCAAAAGAATCGTATGTATAGGTGATAGGCTTGCCTTCTTTAGTCACCTTCCAAAGCCGTCCTGTGCTGCTGTAGTATTGCAAGGTAGTATAGCCATCACCCGACATTTCACCCGAATTGTTATAGGTGTAGTTGAAAGTTTGACCGTTGGGATTAGTGATAGAATTCAATGAGCCGTCACGGTTATAGGTGTAACTTCGTGTATACCCTTGGAACGACATCTGTGTTAGGAAATCAGTAATGTCGTCGTATGTAAAGTTGGTATTCTTACCATTGGCATTCTGAATCCAAGTCACGTTGTCGTTGGCATCGTAGTTATAGGTAGTTGTCTTTCCATCGGCATCGGTGATGGTCTCCAAATTGTCGTTGTTGTCATAGGTATAGCTAATAGTCTTACCGGCAAAGTCGGTCTTAGTACTCATACGACTGATGCCATCATAGGTCATAGTTGCATTTACATTCAACGAAGGGATGGTGATTTCATTAAGGTTGCCATAACTATTATAACCATACTCAATGCTTGTTCCCATCGGATTTGTCACTCGGATAGGCACACCATGACCACCGTTATCATAATCAATGTAGGTGGTTTTACCCAAGGCATCAGTAATGCTTATCATATTATGGGTGTTATTGTCGTAACCATAATATGTCGTATTATTGTTAGCATCAGTGTATTCCGTAATATCATTGTAATTATTGTAAAGGACATGCATATTGTGGGTTTCCGAACCGTCAGAATAGGTTATTGAAGTCATTAAACCATTGGAAGCATCATACGCATACGAAGTCTGCAAACCCGTCTTATTGTTGGACTTTTGGGTAAGCAAATCAGGATTGTCGGGATAACCGACACCGTATTGGTACGACATGTCGGTGTTGAGATTATCCGACACATGGGTGACTTGGTTCTTGTCGTTCATTGTGTAGTTGGTGGTCACACTTTGGTCGTTGTTCAGTCTTTCGGTCACCGTAGAAGTGGTGGTGCCATTCTGATAGTTAGGCGTGATGGCAATATCCATATGGGTTTGTGTCGATAATCCCACATAACTCATGCTTTTCAGCTTACGCCGTTGGTAATCGTTGTAGACATAATTACCCTTGGGCAATTGAATCTCTTTCAACAAGCCTTTTTCGGACTCCAAAGTGCCATAATTAAAATGTGTGGTTTGGTTTTTGGCATCCTTGAGCGAAGTCAATTGTCCATCGGTATAATAGAAACGAACATACCTGTTAATAGGGTCTTTCACATAATACAACGAGGTGTCGGACGTGTAACTAAAGGTGAGGGTACGGCCTATAGTCGAGACCGAGTTGACTCTATAGTGACCATTATTGTTTGAACCAATGTTGATAGTAATGGCATTGTTGTGACGGTCCTTTATTTGCGTCAAGTAATAGATGCCATCAGACTTTTTGGTGAAAGTGTAACTGATTTGTCCCGTGGATTTCAATGTATAAGTGTTCGCATTCGGAGTTGACGGGGTCAATGTGTAATAGTTGCCTTCAGTGTATTTGGCCAAAGCTCCGTTTTCGGTTTTATAAATCAGCAAGGTTCCCTCTTGCATGTGGAACACATAGTAGGATATGTTGTTGTAATTGTCTGTGATGATATTCATATACATATCATAGGTATGCGTCCAAGCTTTGCCCAAGGGTTTCACAGGATAGAATTCATCAGGCATCTCGGTAAGGTAAGAATTATAGGAGATACCGAAGTCGAGGTTCATATAACCAGGAATGTTGAAAAAGTCCTTGTTATAGTAATTGAAGTTACCATACTCCACGCCACGGATAGCATTTGCCACTTGGGGACTAAGGTTGGAGGGAACAAAAAAATCCGAATTGAGTGGGTTGTATGTGTCGTAATTGGGCGTAGGTCTTGTAATGGTATTGTTGTCTATCAGTAGCATGATTCTATAAAGAAACAGGAAAGCCTCGCCACGGGTACAAAGGTCGTATGGGCAGAATGTCGTGTTTTGTGTAATACCTAAATCATAAGCTTTCTTGGCATAACCCCAAAAGCTTTCCGTGGAAGGGAAATCGGAAAATGGGTTGGAACCGCTAGTAGCTGGAGCAATATTGAAGGTCTCAAAAAGCACTTTCAACACCAATCGTCTGCTAATGGTACCGGTAGGATTGAAACAGCTCCTATCGCGGTCAAAAGGCGACCTCCCATCGCCATATTCCAAATAGAGCAATGCCTTAGCCGCCTGATAATAATAGGTAGTTGTATTTTGCAAGTCGGGATAGATGCTGGGGAAGTAATCTGTTACCAAAGGGTTGGGCACGTGGCTTGGACCGTTGTACAAACCAAATAATGAAATCTTAGCCAATTGTGCACGGGTGATGCTGACATCGGGATTCAAATATCCATCGATTCCTTCCACAATACCACGCTCACAAAGGTATTGGGCGGCAGTATAAATTTCTCCCGAAGTACAGTCGAGGAAATAGCAGTCATCGCCTTCGGTAGTAAAGGTTCTTCCAGAATCATACCACTCGCCTTGGTCATTGTAGGCATAAAGACGGAAATAATATAGAGTGTTAGGTTGAAGACCAGTAATTTGGCTTGAAACAGTATGGTTGCTATTTGAAGCAGGAAGGGTACCATAAGAAGTATGATTTCCATAAGAGGAAGACGTACCCCATTCAAAACGATAATACGTTGTTAGTCCCCCTGGATTGATCCAACCGCTTAAGGTTGCCGAATTGGAAGTGACATTGGAAGCATCATAGGTGTTACCAAACGGAGCATCACCAGCGGAATTAGTTGTAAAAGACAAACAACTGCCCCAATTATGTCCTCCAGAGTTTTCGGCATATGGCATATAGTAGTATGTTGTATTAGGAGATAACCCACTAATTGCTACACTTACTGTGGTCGAACCAGAATCACCTGATAAAAATCTGGTAGAAGTAGTATATCCAAAATTTTGAGTAGTTCCGTACTCGAAATAATACTCCGTATCGTCGCCATTCGTATTGATAGTTGCTCTCAGATTGGCGGAGTTATCTGTGATATTGTTAGCGGATTTTGTAGTCACAGAAGGCGGCAATTGAGCTTGTGAACCAGTAATTACGAACGACCCTCCATATTGCTTGTAAACCTCATTACTTGTTATGAGATATACCTCAAACAATTGACTACCCTGAAAATCACCAAGACCATCATAATAGGCATCAACATGGTCTGTAGTAGAATTAGGTATGTGAAAATATGTGCATTGTGGTATGCTTTCATAACTTTGGAAGATGATGATTTTACCAGTATTGCCACTTTGAAAGAAGCCTGAGCATTTTTTTACTCTTACAGTAATACGACCTGTTGAAGTATTATGTGACAATATACAGCTTTGGATTTGACCAGGTGTATAATTAGCAGACCCACCAGCCAAAGAACAGTTATTATAATTGAAAGCAACATTTGTAATGGCCTCTTGTCCACATTGAGTGTAACTCCCAATGGCAGGCGAATAAGAGTATTGGAACAATCTGTCATCCCCTCTCTCAATTGAAGGATTAGCAGTATAAGTCTGTGCTTTCGTCATCCCCACCGCACCCAACAGCAGGATGAACAGGATGATCCGCATCACCCATTTTCGATGTAAGTAATTGTTTCCCATTGTGTTTGATTTTTAATTATTTATTATTTTGATAATACTTCATGATTGATGGGTGCAAATTTATTTGGAAATTTCCATTAATACAAGAAAAAGCAACAAATCCTTTATGTTTTTTACATACTACGTGGGGCGATGTAAAAAGCTATTCTTTGGGATTGTTAGTAGATGAGCAATATTAGTTTACATATTGGACACTAGACTACGAGACTTTTTGACTATGACTATTGACAATGACTATGACCGTTTCCATGGGATGCTGAAGTTTCAGCCCTTGGTTGAAGCGGTCATTGTCATAGTCACAAGTCATCGTCCCGATGTCAAAGGATTTTGCAGTTTATTTTTGAAC
>Ga0247610_10005226_pt1 | contig 13700 bp, 8 predicted proteins | sample 174DNAGHGhighgp2_FD_193483 | JGI IMG/M metagenome (GOLD analysis project Ga0247610, IMG submission 193483) | Sheep rumen microbial communities from Palmerston North, Manawatu-Wanganui, New Zealand - 1742 DNA GHGhigh gp2 | ecosystem: Host-associated > Mammals > Digestive system > Stomach > Rumen ...
TATTTTACAATTTACTATTATACTATTTACAATTTGAAAACGATAGGGATGCAGACCTGTGTGCGGCAAGGCTTGGCATCCATGAGGCCGGCCTTCCACTTAGGCATCATGCGCAGCACCCGCAGGGCCTCGCGGTCGCACGAGGGTTCGAGCTTCTTGATGACCTGCAAATCGCTGATGGAGCCGTCTTTCTCGACAATGAACTGAGCCACCACCTTGCCCTGTATCCTACGTTGCTGGGCAGAGGGCGGATAGTGCAGGTATTTGGTGAGCCACTTCATGAACTCGACGGCGCCACCAGGAAACTGCGGCAGATCCTCGACCACGCGGAAATCGACCGGCTCGTCGTACATATCGACGACCTCGGGCAGTTTCTCCTCCTCGGGCTTCGGGGGCTCCTGCATCTCGGCAGGCGCCGGCTCCACCTCTTCGGGCGGAATCTCTACATCCTCCTCAACGGGATTCACCTCCTGCGACTTCACCTCGGGGGGTGTCTCCTCAGTGGGCTTCATCATCGGCACCTCGTTCTCGTCGCGGTGCAGCGGTGAGAGTTCCATCTCGGCCTCAAGATCATCCTCCATATCGAAGAAATGCCAGCCGCTGTCGCCGCTATTCCATTCGAGCGCGACAAACAGACAGGCCAATACGAAGATCAAGCCAAGCAGGAAATTGGTCGTCCTGTTCATAATAAAACCGCCATTTCTTCCGTTAATATCTAAAACTGCGTGCAAAATTAAGAAAAAAACAGTAACTTTGCACCGAAATTAGGAATATTTAGATGAAAAGAGCCGTTTTTACCATCATTTCAGTGATCAGTGCCCTTCTGACAGTTGCTCAGGAGAGCCAGACGGCTTATAACTTCCTACGCCTGCCGGTGAGTGCCCATGTGGCAGCCCTCGGTGGTGACAACATCTCGATTGTCGAGGACGACGCCACCCTCATCTTCCATAATCCCGCCCTCATCAACGATGTGAGCGGCCGCACCATCAACCTCAACTTCATGACCTATATGGAGGGTGCCAAGACTGCCAGCGCCGCTTTTGTGAAGGCAGCAGGCGAGCGGGGTACGTGGGGCGTGAGTGCACAATACATGGACTATGGTACGATGAAGGAGGTGAGCTGGGACAATACGCTTCAGGGCGAGTTCTCGGCCCGCGACATCGCTGTGGCAGGCTCGTATGCCTACGCCCTGAGCAACCGATTCTCAGGAGGCATCACAGCCCGGTTCATCACCTCGCACATGGCCTCGTATAACTCCATGGCGGTAGGCGTCGACCTCGGGTTGAACTATTACATAGAAGAAAGTGAACTGAGCATCTCGGCCGTGGCCCGCAACCTGGGCGGACAGATCAAAGCCTACGACGACGTGTTTGAGCGCATCCCCCTCGACCTGCAGGTGGGCTTCAGCAAACGGCTTCTCAACTCACCATTGCGTTTCTCGGCCACCCTGAGCCGTCTCAACGACTGGAGCTATGGTATCGGCAAACATCTGGCCATAGGCGCCGACCTGATCCTCTCGCCCACCATCTACTTAGCCGCCGGCTATAACTTCCGACGGGCCTCGGAGATGAAGATCAGTGATAACGAGGGGGAGAGTAACCACGGCGCAGGACTGTCAATAGGCGGCGGGCTGTCGCTCGAACGTTTCAAACTGCATATCGGCTACGCCAAGTACCATGTCAGTGCCAATAGTCTGTTAATTAACGTATCCTATACATTATGAAGAAAATTACCATTGCCATCGACGGCCACAGCTCGTGCGGAAAGAGCACCATGGCCAAGGATCTTGCCCGTGAGGTCGGCTATATCTATGTTGACACGGGTGCCATGTACCGCAGCGTCACCCTCTATGCCCTACGCAAGGGACTCTTCGAGGCTGACGGCAGTGTGAAGACCGAAGAACTGGAGCAGGAGATGCCCAACATCCACATCTCTTTCCAGCTGAACGCTGAGACCGGACGTCCTGATACCTACCTGAACGGTGAATGCGTGGAGAAAGAAATCCGTTCACTGGAGGTGAGCAGTCATGTCAGTCCCATTGCCGCTGTAGGCTTCGTGCGCCGTGCCCTCGTGGCCCAACAGCAACAGATGGGAAAAGACAAGGGCGTGGTGATGGATGGCCGCGACATCGGCACGGTCGTATTCCCTGATGCGGAGTTGAAGGTGTTTGTCACCGCCTCAGCCGAGGTACGTGCCCAGCGCCGTTATGATGAATTGATTGCCAAAGGTATGCCGGCCGACTTCGATGACATCCTGAAAAACGTGCAGGAACGCGACTATATCGACTCCCACCGTGAGGAATCGCCATTGCGTCAGGCAGAGGACGCCATACTGCTGGACAACTCGAACCTGACCATTGAAGAACAGAAACAATGGCTGCTTGAACAATTTAAAAATGCAACGCGCTAAGGGCGTTGCATTTTTACTATAGCGTCGCGGGCCTGCTCCATCAGCCATTTGGGCGTGGAAGTGGCCCCACAGATGCCCACCGTGCCAATCCCTTCGAGCCACTCGGTCTTGATTTCCTGAGGGTTTTCAATCAGATGGCTGTTAGGATTCACCTGCAAACACTCGTTGAAAAGCACTTTGCCATTACTACTCTTCCGGCCACAGACAAATAAGATCAAGTCGTGGCGCGAGGCAAACTGCGAGATACTCGGTATACGGTTGGCCACCGAACGGCAGATCGTATCGAAACGCTCGAAGTGTGCCTCGGGCGAAATATGCGCCTGGATATAGTCGATGATACGGTGATATTCGTCGAGCGACTTGGTGGTCTGTGAATAGAGATAGATATCGCGGGTGAAGTCGAGGCGCATCACCTCTTCAAAGCTCTCGATGACGATGGCCGAGGAATGCGTCTGCCCCACGAGTCCCAGCACCTCGGCATGACCACGCTTACCGAAAATCACAATCTGTGCCGACTGACTCTGGTTATTGTCATACTGCTTCTTGATGCGTTTCTGCAACTGGAGCACCACAGGACAAGTGGCATCAATGATCTCAATGCGGTTTCTCTCTGCCAGCTCATAGGTCTCTGGTGGTTCTCCGTGCGCCCGCAGCAACACCTTCACGTCGTGCAACTCACGCATCTCGTCGTGTTTGATGGTGATGAGTCCCATCTCCCGGAGACGGTCACACTCCATGCCATTGTGTACGATGTCACCCAGACAATAGAGTTTATTGCCTTTTGCAAGTTCCTCCTCAGCCTTTCTGATGGCGGTGGTCACGCCAAAGCAGAAGCCGCTGTCGCTGTCGATTTCGATTACCATAGGACTATTTCTTCAAAAGATCGAAGTAAGTATCGAGGAGATCCTGGGCAGCAACGAAAGAGGTCTTCTGACCAGCGAGGACCATCTGCTCAGCAGGTTGCAGCTGTGCCTTGATGGTCGCATTGTTGTAGAAGTTCAGGCGTAGGTGTTCGTTGATACTCTCATACATCCAGTATTTCGACTGTTCGTTGCGCCGGTAGTCGAAGTAGCCGTTGGCCTTCACGAAATCGATATATTCATAAATCATGTCCCAGATCTCCTTGACGCCCGTACCGTAGAAACCACTGTAGCAGAGTACCTGTGGCATCCAGCCGCTATCAGGTTTGGGAAAGAAATGGAGAGCATTGCGGAAATTGGTGGCGGCCATATGGCAACGGTCCACGTTATCGCCGTCGCACTTATTGATGACGATACCGTCGGAGATTTCCATGATGCCACGCTTGATGCCCTGCAACTCGTCGCCGGTACCAGCCACCTGGATGAGCAGGAAGAAGTCGACCATCGAGTGACAGGCCGTCTCGCTCTGTCCTACGCCAACCGTCTCAACGAAAATCTTATCGAAGCCCGCTGCCTCACAGAGGATAATGGTTTCACGCGTCTTTCGGGCCACACCGCCTAAAGAACCAGCCGACGGACTGGGACGGATGAAGGAATCAGGATGCAGCGCCAGCTTCTCCATGCGCGTCTTATCGCCCAGGATACTGCCTTTTGTACGCTCACTGGAAGGGTCGATAGCCAAGACTGCCAATTTTCCGCCCTTCTCTTTCAGTACATGGATACCAAACTCGTCGATACTCGTCGATTTGCCCGCGCCCGGTACGCCACTGATACCCACACGGACACTGTTGCCGCTATAGGGCAGGCACTTGTTTATCACCTCCTGTGCCTTTGCCTGATGGTCGGGATTGACACTTTCTATCAGCGTCACGGCCTGTGAGAGGATGGTGACATCGCCTTTGCGGATGCCTTCCACCATGTCGTCCACAGACAGTTCACGGCGACGGAAACGGTTGCGCTGCAGATACGGATTGACAATTGATGGCTGCTCAACACCACTGTTGACTTGCAAGCCTGCAAATTCGGAACTATTCTCAGGATGCTCCATACTATTCACTATTCACTTTTCACTATTCACTTTAATATTAATGATGACCTTAGTATGATCAGGATCATTGGTAATCATCAGGATACGGGGTTTGGTGCGCACTTTCTGCAGATCGTCGGCAATACCCGTAATCTTCATTGTCGCCGTCTGCGAGGGCTCCAGTTTCGTGCTGCTCAGCGTGAGTTTCACACCACGGGTGAACATCTGCATGGAACGGATCTCCAATGTCGTCTTACCCGTATTCACCAACAGAATCTCAGCAGTCTTTTTCGACTTACCGCCAAAATCGGTGAAATCGACCTCGGTAGTCGATATCTGCAACTGCGGTGCCAAGGCTTTGCTCACGGCATCATAGTCTTTGAGATCGGGCAAGAGGACGGCAGATACGGGCACCTCATTGTCCTGGCTTACCTTCTCACCCAGTTTCTTGGCAATGTAGACGGACGTCTGTTTCAGACCGAAATCGCTGAGTTTCTCGGAATTCAGGGTAATCGCTATCGTACCCGCCTTGCCCGGTTCCAATTTCTCCGGCGTAACAAGGGCCGTGAGATAAGGCGGCAGGTGCATCACGTTTGGCGTCATCGTCTCCTCACTATTATTAAAGACATGAATCTCCTGCACAGGATGATCGCCCTTGTTCACGTCATCGTATTCAAGTTCGTTCTTGTCGAGCAGCAGGTCACCCACGGCCAAAGGATAGCGACCAGTGTAATCAACCATCTCTGTCAGCACAATACCCTTCATGGTGAGATACACGGGTTTTTCTGAGCCGTTGCTCTTTACGGCAGCCATTTTCTGAAAATGGCCCAGCATACGGGCATCGTAGGTCATCTTGATGGTGAACTTATCGTTAGCACCCACCTCCTTGGGATACTCCACAGCCGTACAGCCGCAGTCGGGTTTGACACTCTCAATAATGAGTTTACGCTTACTCTTGTTGCGGAGTTCAAAAGTAGCGGTAATGGGTTGCTGGTAGCCTGTCCGCCCCGCATTCACAGTGGCTTTAGCGACAGTCAATTTCTGGGCAGACACCGGCAACAAGGCCAGTGCCATCAGGGGTATCATCAGTTGTCGTTTCATCATTTTATTTCACGATAATGGTTTGTGATTTCGTCGTACCTCGGAACTCTGGCGCATAGGCACACATCACAGTGCAGCTGCCCGTCTCGTAGGTTCCTGGACGATCCAAGTAATATTCGCTCTCGATGACATGCTTGCCCTTCGAGAAACAATCGAAATAATAATTCGTGGTATTGTCGCGTGGCGTGCAATAAGAACCGCTGTGGTAGCCGCTCAACTGCTTCACCGGCTCCATACAGGCTGCACGGCGGTCGATTAACTGTACGAAGTCGTAATCGCGGTCGGCTTCGATGGTGATGCGTACCTTGATGCGATCGCCCACCTTCAAGGCACCCTGCGGCAGAATCAGTTCACGTTTTACGATCAGACCATTGCCACTGTCCTTGATATTCTTGGCGGGCTGGTAGAACTGGGCATAGACAGCGCCCCATGAAGTGCCCTCAGATTTCTTCTCGATTGTTATCGACTGGCTCTCCACGGCGATAGGTGTCTTCACATAACCGATGGCAGCCGTGGCCTTCGGTGTCTCCAGCGGCTGATTGTCGACGGTGAAGATAGGCGCCTGCGAAGTGAGTGCCAGCGTCTGTCCGTTCAGGAAGGCATAGACGGCATTCACACTGTTGATAGGTGTATCCCAAGCCTGCGTACGTTTCGACTGGAGGAGCCAGCGCTGCATCTCACGGATCGTCTGCTCGTCATTGGGCGTGATGCGCTGCAGGGCCTCGATAGCCATTGTCTGTGTGGGGATTTTATAGTCGTACCACGAATAACCGGCACGCGGCGTATCGTAATAACGACCCATCTCCTCACGGTAAACGGTATATTCTTTCAGACTCTGTACATATTCGAGTGCCTTTTTGCGATCGCTCTCCTGAGCCTGATGTGAGGCCGAGAGAATCACAGCAGTCATCGCTTTTTCGTATATCGACTGGTTCTTGATTTCCTTCTTCAGCAGTTTGAGCAGATAGGCATTGGCCTCCTGTACATCCGATGGCAATGTACGACCGTCGAGGGTGGAGAGATAAAGCCACTGCAGGCACTTGAAGCTTGGGAAACCGGGCTTGTGGCCTTTCTTCTCCCATTTCTTCAATTCCTTTACCTCCTCGACAATCTCATTGCCCATAAACCTAAATGCACCTTTCAGCATGGATTCGGTCTCCGACTGTTTGTCTGTCAGACAGTTCAGACGTACCAGCATCTCCGAAATAGCCACCGTCATATAGAAGGAGCCAGGCATTTCGGGCCACCACGACCAAGAACCATCGTGACGTTGCAATTTCTTCAGTTTGGTGGTAGCCGACTCTAAACGTTGCTGCATGGTATTCTCGTCGAAGAAATCAGCCAAGCACTGTTTCTGTTCGTTTTCATTCTCTGCATCCAATACCCACGGGGTTTCGTTAAGCATCAAGTCCTTCAGTTCCAGGTTCTTCTCCAGACTGCTCATCAGCGAGGTTTCCGAACCCGTCTCCTGCTGCCAGAGCTGGAAAGCGGTCTTCGCTTTCGGATTCTGGTCGAGGATATGCTTGCCGATGCTGTTGGCATAGTAAGACGCAGCTTGTGAGATGGCATCGTCGTCAGAGGGTTTACCCACCGATGGCAAGACCTGAATCATCAGCCAGGCAGGATTATTCGTATATTCGAAAGTGAGTTTCCGGTTCTTGCTGTCAGCAGGCAGGAGGGCAGCCAGGTCGATGGTCTTCTTGCCTGGCTCAATCTGTGTAAACGGCACGGTAACGGTGACACGCTCCGTACTGGGCAACACTGGCAGATAGTGCTGTTCGCCATCGGAGAAGCCATCGCCCAAGGCCGATACCTGACAGATAAGTGGTGTCACATCAGCACTCAGTTCGGGGAGATCGAACGAGGCACTACCTGTTGCCCCTTCCTTCAACGAGAAGGCCTGTGTGCTTTCATAGACCACCGCCTCTGTCTCCGGATTCAGCAGTCTCAGACGGGCCTTGCCGCTGATGGCATGATCGCTTGTATTGAAGATACGGGCCGTGAGCACGGCTTGGTCGCCTTCACGGATGAAGCGTGGCATATTGGGCTGTATCATCACATCCTTCTTCGCCACGGCCTCGCCATGGAGCAGACCATAGCACAGGTCCTGTGTATGGGCCAATCCCATGAAGCGCCACGTAGTCAGACTCTCCGGCAACGTAAACTTCAGGGCGATGACACCCGCGGAGTCCGTCGCCAACTGAGGATAGAAGAAAGCCGTCTCGTTGAGGTTCTCACGAAACTGCACCTGCATTTCCTGCTGATCTTCTTCTGCCGCACCGAATACAAGGGATTCTTCATTTCCGTCATCCAGTCCTGTCGTTCTGCTCAGCGAAGATTTCTCATCATAGGCCTTCACAGAATTCACCATGACCTCATTCAGTACTGGCGCCTCTTCCAGAACCATCCCATCTTCCACTGCTGATTTAGCCAACATAGCCGATCCCAGGCCTGCCCCCCTGCTTCTTCTCAAGCCACGCATCGTGTAATAGCTGCTTGTAGAGGGATAGACCGTATGGTCGAAATGACTATAGACAAACGAGCGGACGCTCAACGAATGCCACTCCTGACGGGCAGACAGACTCATACTGCCCCGTGAAGAATGATTCCATTGGGTACTTGGCAACTGGAGTGAGGTATAGGGATACAATGACCAGAAATGCGGGGTCAACTGATCCAGACTCTTATCATAAAGTGTAGCCATCAGCTGGGCATTGGCAGGCTGACCATCAGGTGCAAGCACCGTGAGTGACCACTCCTCCTGCTGACCAGGCGTCAGACGGTCGCGGAAGGTGTTCCACGAGAGTTTCAGTTGCTTATCAGGCATAGGACGGGTGATTGTAGCCTGATGCGTATAGCAGACGTTTTCCTTCACCCAGGCAAAGGTCAACAGGATGCCATGCCCCCACTCTTCCTTATAGGTCAGTTTACGGTTGAGAAGCTCATTATTCCTGTCTACGCTGCCCGACTCTATCAACTGCTCTCCCGAGAAGATGCTGTAAACGATATGCACATCCTTGGCCGATGAGCCTACCTGAACTGTCACCGGACTACCGTCGTTCGGGAATTTGGAGCCAGAGATCCAGAACCAGTCGTCAGTCTCCGTAGCCGGTCGTTTGTCGTCTTTCGAGAAGATGACGAAATCGCGTTCCTCGGTATCCTCGCCATAGGTCACCCTCACCGTATGCTTGCCGCTCTTCAACGAAGGCACGGGCAACGGCTCATGGGTTTTGGCAGTGAGCCACTTGCCACCATCAATCTGGTATTTCACCTCGGCATCGATATCATGACCAGCGGCATTGCGGAGATGGAAGGTCATCTTGGGATTACTCTCTGCGAGCATCTTTTCTGCAATGTCAATGCTCAGAGCCGTCTTACGGTTACCTAAAGGCAACGAGGTCTGTCCTGCATGTGTCTCACCGGCCGTATCCGTCACATCCGCCGTCACGATGAAATTGTAGAACAGCGGGCTCTTGCTTTCCGGCAACACCATCGGCATCTCCACTGTGAAAGTGCCATCATCGCCCGTCACAGTTTCACCATTCCTGATCTCCTCATCGTTGGTAGATATGCCTATCGTACCTGTATTCCAGTAGCGGCTATAGTTCCACCACCAGAGGGCCAGGCGACGCACCACCTTGTATTTCACAGTGGCACCCTGCACAGGTACACCTGCATAACTGCGGGCCGTCGCTTTGACGGTCACCGTATCGCCAGCCTCATAGTGATCCTTCATCTCATCGAATTTCACTTCGAAGGTAGGACGCTTGTATTCCTCCACACGGATGCGCTGCGTCTGTCCGTTCACCACCACCGAGAACTGTCCAGTGAGACCGGTTGAGGGCAGTGTCAGGTCAGCACTGCAGGTGCCAAACTGATCGGTAACGGCCCACACACGCTGTACCTCTTTATAATTAGCGTCGCGCAACACGATACTCATCCGTTTGCCTTCCACAGCGTTATGCTTATAGCCCTCCGTCATCTCGTACACAATTGCGGCGGCATGAACCGTCTGTCCCGGACGATAGATGGCACGGTCGGTATAAATGGTGGTCCGCTCACCTTCGCCATTTCTCTTGTAGTAATTATAGCGGTTGCTGAGGTTCATCTCCGGCAGGGCCTTGTCGCCGTCAGTATAGGCAAACACCTCCAGCCTACGGTCTCTACTATTCTCAAAATAACATTCACCCTTGCTATCAGACCGTAGATTGTGGGTGGTATATTCCTTCCAAGAGGTATATTCCTTGATGCGCACATGCGCCTTGGCCACAGGCTGACCTGTGGTAGCATTGACCACAACATAACGTATCCGACTATCGGGCTGTTTCTCGGACATCACAAACAAATCAGTGACATAAAACATCCTTCGGACCACCTCCGTATTGGGTTTCGAGGAGAATTCGAACATATAGACACCTATCGGCAGCCCCGGCAACGTCACACTGTCCTCGAAAATCTCATAGTCGGGTTTGCTGGCGAAGATTCGTTCGATGTTCAAGGGCATTAAGTGCAACAGAGGCTTCAGCTTCTTATAATCCTCGCGCGACTCGGGATTCAGGTTCAGGTCACCATTGCCATCCACCCGATAGACCTTCATCTCCACCTTCGAGAGATTGCGCAACTCGTGCAGACTGACCGTCTGTTCACGCATGGGCAGGGAGATGCGACTATCAATAGAGACAGAAAACTGCGGGTTGGTCATGCTCTTTATCGTATTTTTAAGAGCACTGATACGGCTCCATGCCGACCATTTATCTACGGCCTTGCGCGCATAGCCGACGGTCTCCTCAATAGGAAACTCATCCTCGCCTCTGTTCTGCATATAGTTAACACGGCTAATGGCCAGTTCACCAGCTTCTGGCAGGTCCTCATAACGACTGATAAGCGAGTCGATCTTATGGATGAAATCATCTCCAATGCCTTGTGATTCCACCACCTGCAACGCCGTCAGACACGCAGCCTGACGATTGCCCGTCTTTTCATAATAGTCATGCATCTCCTGATAGGCAGAAAGCTCTTGTCCCACGATGCTCAGTAGGTCGTGGTCAAAAAGCTTACTGTCGGATTCCACCTCGACAAAAGGCACGTAGGTCTCGTCCTTTACCTGAGCGAGTTTCGCACAAAGGGCCGCCGTCAGTTCAGGCTTCTGGGGTTCCTTCTCCAGAATGGTACGGTTATATCGATGAATTCGATAGAGCACCGTCTGATAGACGATTCTCAACACCTCGTCATTAATACCCTGGCAACGGGTTTCCAACGCCTCGACAGCAGGTTTCAGCGAGTCGGGTGCTACACTGGTCTTTACCTGGGCGTTCTTCAACTCTGCTTTCATCAGCTGACCATAGGCCTTCTCTGTGGTGGCCTTGTCCACAATCTGCTGAAGCACCTTCGACATCGTCTGGGGCAGGTCTTTTTTCTCTGCCTCATCTACTTTTTTCCATAAGGCAGAATAGGTCTGCCCCCAAGTCATAAATGGCATAACCAATGATATAATTAATATAAAAAGTTTCTGTTTCATACGCATTCGCTTAAAAACTACATGCAAAGATAAAGATTTTCTCTCATATTGCTTTGCCTTTTAGAGTTTTTTATATATCTTTGTGCCATGATTAACCAACAGCTATTAAACCCGCAGAGCATTGTCGTCATCGGCGGCTCTAATAACGTGCATAAGCCAGGCGGCTCTATTGTGCGTAATCTGATTAGTGGCGGTTACAATGGAACCTTGCACATTGTAAACCCCAAGGAAGACGAAGTGCAAGGTATCAAGGCCTTCCACGATGCCCGTGAGATACCCCCGACAGAACTGGCCATCCTGGTGGTGGCAGCCAGGTTCTGTCCTGACTATGTAGAACTGTTGGCAAAGGAGAAGCAGACGCGTGCCTTCATCATCATCTCTGCCGGATTCGGTGAGGAGACAAAGGCTGGCGCCGAACTTGAACAGCGCATTCTCGACACCTGCGAACAGTATGGGGCTGCCCTTATCGGACCTAACTGCATCGGACTGCTGAACCGCAACCATCACAGCGTGTTTACCCTGCCCATCCCAAACTTGCATCCCAGCGGAGCCGACTTTGTCAGCGGCTCTGGCGCAACAGCGGTGTTCATTCTCGAGAGTGCCGTTATTAAGGGTCTGCAGTTCAATAGTGTGTGGAGTATCGGCAACGGCAAACAGATCGGTATCGAGGATGTGTTGCAGTATATGGACGAGCACTTCGACCCCGAGACCGATTCGAAGGTCAAATTGCTCTATATCGAGAACATCAGCAATCCCGACAAACTGCTCTTCCACGCCGGCAGTCTGATCCGCAAGGGCTGCCGCATTGCTGCCATCAAGGCAGGATCGTCAGAAAGCGGCAGTCGTGCAGCCTCCAGTCATACTGGCGCGATAGCCTCGTCTGATTCCGCCGTCGAGGCCCTTTTCCGCAAAGCAGGCATCGTACGCTGCTACTCCCGCGAGGAGCTTACTACCGTGGGCTGCATTTTCACCCTGCCCCCACTCAAAGGCAAGAACTTTGCAATAGTGACGCATGCCGGAGGCCCTGGCGTCATGCTCACTGACGCCCTGTCGAAAGGCGGACTCAGTGTCCCTAAAATCGAAAGCGAGGCTGCTGAGGAACTGAAGACGAAACTCTTCCCGGGTTCCTCGGTCGCCAACCCCATCGACATCCTCGCTACAGGCACCGCTGAACAACTCGGTACCGCCATCGACTACTGCGAGAACCATTTCGACAACATCGACGCCATCGCTGTCATCTATGGCACACCGGGCCTTACCCAACTCTACGAGGCCTACGACGTACTCGACCGTAAGATCCACGAGTGCAAGAAGCCCATCTTCCCCGTCCTGCCCAGCCTACATACCGCCGGAGCAGAAGTGGCGGAGTTCCTGGCTAAGGGACACGTGAATTTCAGCGACGAGGTGACACTGGCCACTGCCCTGAGTCAGATCATGCGCACCCCACAGCCTGCATCGCCCGAGTTGGAACTCTATGGCGTCGATGTGCCAAAGATCCGTGAGATTATCTACCGCGAAACCAACCGCCTGAAATTCGAAGGCATCACGAGTGGATACCTGGCTCCAGATACGGTGCGCGAGATTCTCTCCTGTGCCGGCATTCCACTGGTACCCGAAATGGTCAGCATGTCGAAAGAGGAACTCACGGCCTTTGCCGAGAAAGTGGGTTATCCAGTTGTTGCCAAGGTGGTAGGCCCCGTGCATAAGAGCGATGTGGGCGGCGTGGCCCTGAATATCCGCACGCCTGAGCATCTGGCCCTTGAGTTCGACCGTATGATGCAGATTCCTGATGCCACCGGCGTGATGGTGCAGAAGATGCTGAAGGGTACGGAGCTCTTCATCGGCGCGAAATACGAGACCCGATTCGGTCATGTGGTACTCTGCGGTCTGGGCGGCATCTTCGTCGAGGTACTGAAGGATGTTTCGTCCGGTTTAGCGCCCCTCTCCTACGCTGAGGCCTATTCGATGATCCATTCCCTGCGCGGCTATAAAATCCTAAAAGGAACACGCGGCCAACAAGGTATCAACGAACAGAAATATGCTGAGATCATCGTGCGCCTCTCCACCTTGCTCCGCTTCGCTACGGAAATCAAGGAGATGGACATTAATCCGCTGCTTGCCGATGGGTCTGACATCATTGCTGTCGACGCCCGCATCCTCATTGAAAAATAATATTATCTTGCTTATTGATAACACTATTTGCTAAAAGATTTGGTGGTATCAGAATATGTTCGTACCTTTGCAATGCAATAATGACAAAAAACAATCGAAATAATGGAACAACAGAAACGTTACGGTCACTTCGACGACCAACATCGCGAGTATGTCATCACTAATCCACAGACTCCATGGCCTTGGATTAACTACTTGGGCAACGAGGACTTTTTCTCTCTCATCTCCAACACCGCCGGCGGCTATTCTTTCTACAAGGATGCCAAATTCCGCCGCATCACCCGTTATCGCTACAATAATGTACCGATGGACAATGGAGGTCGGTATTTCTATATCAAGGACGGCGACACCGTCTGGAACCCGGGGTGGAAGCCCTGTAAGACACCACTCGACTTCTACGAATGCCGTCATGGCATGAGCTATACCCGCATCACAGGTCGGAAGAACGGTGTCGAGGCTTCGGTACTCTTCTTCGTACCGCTGAAGAAATGGTGCGAGGTGCAGAAACTCACCCTCACCAACCAGTCGCAGCAGACCAAACAACTGAAGCTCT
>Ga0247610_10005227_pt1 | contig 13699 bp, 10 predicted proteins | sample 174DNAGHGhighgp2_FD_193483 | JGI IMG/M metagenome (GOLD analysis project Ga0247610, IMG submission 193483) | Sheep rumen microbial communities from Palmerston North, Manawatu-Wanganui, New Zealand - 1742 DNA GHGhigh gp2 | ecosystem: Host-associated > Mammals > Digestive system > Stomach > Rumen...
TATTAATTTTTTTAAGATCAAAAAAAACGGCTACAAATATAATCGTTAAACATACAATTATAATAATTTCATGAAAAACTTTATTGGATTTATTCTTTTGTGTGCTTTCCATCAATTCTTGTCCCTTCCGTTATATTTAATTAAATTTAACAAAAAAGCATGTCTCACCTGCACAATTTTTAATTCGTGCATATCCTTCTCCATAAGAGACCTTAACTATATCTTTATATTTTATTTGCTTTTTAAAAGAACATTCTAATTCATGTATAATCATATCGTCTGGAATAACTTCAGTAATTAGATCAAAATATCTTGCATTATTTAAATGATGATTTGTATCTATATCTCTTTTTCCTATTTCAAACTCTTTTTCAACTTCAATAATGTCATTATCTCTTAAGCGAGCTTCTGGCTCACCTTCAAAAACATCTCTTTCTAATTTGATATAAGCTTGTTGCATTTCTTCAGGAACTCTCATTAGTTTTTGATTTTCTAAATCAAACAAAGCCCAATAGGAATCACCAATTATTATTCTTTCTCCTTGATCATCTAATATTTCGTATCCACGTTTGGCTGTAACGCCTTTTAATCCTCTACTCCAAGTTCTACATTCAACTTCTTTGTCAGCCATTGGGTATTTAAAAATTCTAATTTTCATTCCTGTTACTAGCCATGCCCAACCTTTGTCCATCATACTCTTCGTTCCATAACCTAAACTATCTGAATGAATCGTTGCAATATTTTGGCACAAATCTAATATCTTAGATAATCTACATCTATCATTTGAATCAACATCACTATATCCAACATAAAACTTTTTACTACATTGGTAATTCATTTCTCAGCCTCTTTTCTATTTTTATCGTGATTATTATATATTAATTGGAAGAAAATATAAATAGTTTGAAAACTAACACAAATTAATATAAATATTTTTAATACTTTTCATAACTTTTGCTAATGATATATATGTCAAAAATTAGTTGACATTATTTTTGAGTTATGTTAATATTAAAAATGTAATGAGGAAAACCTTTCCCCCACAGGTGCAGAGTTGTCGGTGGGGCCGTCTTTCCCCACCTTCATACGAAGCAAAACGGGAGAGGCGGACTGAAAGCCCCAGGAATGTGCTTTTGATAGACGGCAGTGCAAGGCCGATAAACACTATCAAATGGGTGATTTTTATCACACCCTATGTACTAACTTAACAGCCTGATCAACTGTTAAAGTAGTGCATGCACATCTACCGTATTTTGTACGGAGTTACTGCGGGATTTAATCTATCATGAATTGGCAGGGGAGCCAGCCACGGGTGCAGATTGGCAATCTGTACGCTAAGAAAAGACCGATGGCTAATTCAATGGCCAGAAGCAATTTTAGTTGCTTCTGTGTCATAGACGTGCATCCATGAGACGTTACGCCATGTCTCATCGGCGCGATGGCACGCAGCTAGAAAAGAACCCTTGATAGAGCCGGAGTTGCACCTCCGGTTTTTTTATGCAATTTTTTAAACAATAAAAAAAGAATCAGCAAAATATACTGATTCTTTTTTATTTTATTTTTCTAATACAGCTTTTATTCTTCTTACTCCAGAAGAAACTGCTTCTTCTTTTTTGATTTTGAAATGTCCCATATCACCTGTATGTTCCACGTGAGGTCCACCACAAATTTCTTTAGAAAAATCTCCAATTGTATAAACCTTTACTTTATCGCCATATTTATTTTCAAATAAACCTGTTGCTCCTGATTCACGAGCTTCCTCTAATGTCATTTCTTCACATGTAACTTTTAAATCTCTTTGAATTTGTTCATTAACAATATCTTCTACTCTTTGTAATTCTTCTGGTGTTAGTTTTGTAGGATTTGCAAAGTCAAATCTTAATCTTTCAGCTGTTAAGTTAGAACCTTTTTGTGTTGCATGAGGTCCTAATACTATTTGAAGTGCTTTATGAAGTAAGTGTGTAGCAGTGTGGTAAGCTGTAGTTTGTTCACTATGGTCTGCTAAACCTCCTTTAAATTTTTGTTCAGCACCAGCTCTAGATTTTTCTTGATGTTCTTGGAACAATTTATCAAATTCAGCCATATCTAAAGTTAAATCATTTTCTTTAGCAAGTTCAGCTGTCATTTCTGGTGGGAATCCAAAAGTATCATACAATCTAAATACTAATTCTCCTGGTAATTTGTTTCCACCTTGTTCTTTAACTTTAGCTACATTTTTAGCAAATTCTTTTTCACCATTTTCTAATGTTTTAATAAATTTATCTTTTTCTGCAACAATTACTTCTATACAAGTATCTTTATTAGCTTTAGTTTCTGGATACATTTCATAAAGTATTTCATCAATAAATGTTGTTATTAAAACATTTATTTCGTTTGTATCTAATTCTATTTTTCTCATGTGACGAATTACTCTACGAAGAAGTCTTCTTAAGATATATCCTTGATCAACATTTGAAGGTCTAACACCATCAATTATCATAAATATTGATGTTCTTAAATGATCTGCAATAATTCTCGAACTTTGCTCATTTGGATTTTTTGCAAGCTCTTTGATTTTATCTATTTCTGCTTTAAATAATTCAGTTTCATATACAGAAGGCTTTCCTTCCAAAAGACCAATAACTCTTTCTAAGCCCATTCCTGTATCAACGTTCTTTTGCTTTAATGGTTCATAAGTACCTTCTTTTGTTTTATTATATTGCATAAAAACGTTGTTCCAAATTTCTAGATATTTTCCACAACTACAAGATGGATCGCAGTTTGGTCCACAGGCTGGCTTTCCTGTATCATAAAAGATTTCAGTATCAGGTCCACATGGTCCTGTTTCGCCTGCTGGTCCCCACCAGTTATGCTTTCTACCTAAGAAATAGATTCTTTCTCTTGGAATACCTGCATCAACCCAGTAAGAAGCAGCTTCTTCATCCTTTGGAATACTATCTTCTCCTTCAAAACAAGTAACAGATATTTTATTCATATCAAAACCTAATACTTTATCTAAAAGCTCATAGCTCATATGAATAGATTCATTTTTAAAATAATCGCCTAAGCTCCAGTTACCTAGCATTTCAAAAAATGTTAAATGGCTATTATCTCCTACTTCTTCTATATCACCTGTACGAATACATTTTTGGTAGTCAGTAAGTCTATTACCTTGTGGATGAGGCTGACCTAGTAAATATGGAACAAGTGGATGCATACCAGCAGTAGTAAATAAAACTGTTGGGTCATTTTCAGGAACTACTGGGGCGCTAGGAATTTCTTTATGTCCATGTTCTTTAAAATATTCAATATACTTTCTTCTAAGTTCAAAAGCTGTCATAATTATTTCTCCTTTTTTAGGCTAAAAAAATCAGCCTTTCATTAAAGACTGATTTTATACCAAAAATGCCAATATTTCAATATGTTTATGAATAATAAATATGTAATTTTACTAGATATTTTCTCTAACTATGTAATCCTTAAATCCTATTAATATTTCATAAACTCTAGCAGTTGTTAGTTCCTCTGAACTTTCTGGAACTACTATATTTAAGAAGTTTTCTATATCATACTTTTTATCTTCATCTTTTAATTTATAAGTTGTAATATCATACATTATTTCTTTTACTCTGCTTGGTGTAATAGCTCTTCCTTGAGGAATATCTAATAAATTTATATGATCTGTGTTCCACAATTCATCTCTTATAAAACTTCTCTTTAAATATGTTTTTACTAAAACAATAAACTCGTTTTCATACATTATTCTTTCTGAATCAAACTTGTTATCATAACCCAAAGATAGAATTCCTTTTTCACACATTTCAATTATCTTAGAATAATTTTTATCTGTTTTACTAATAATTGGTTTAGACTCATCACTAATAATTCCGCCTGTAATTATTATCTTATTCTTTAAGTCTGTCATATAATTTGTATTAGCATATATTTCTTGGAAATTTACTCCCCTTTGCTTTGAAAGAAGAGATGCTACAGCAGCACCTTGTCCAAGTGACATGCCTGTTGGAACAACTCTAGCTGATCCAGCGGCAATAGATGAATATGAAGCACATCTACTACATGTTAACAGATTGCTATATCCTTTTGGAATGATACATCCAAAAGGAATAAAATATTGTTTTGGATTTGCTATAATATATCCCCAATCATAAATACTTGTTGTTTGAACATCTATAGCATACGAACCCATTGCTATATCTTTTGTAGAACGTTTTGATAATAAAATATCTTCAACTGTTAACTTTTGTTCTCCAACAATATGTCTTGTCTCTCTTACATACAATTCATCTGCCACGCCGCCAAATTTAGCATTTTCAAATCCTGGAACGTTTTCTATTAAAAACTTGGCAAAGTTTTCTGCTTCTTTTTTACTCTTATTATAAGCAATTTCTTTTTTATGAGCATCTAGTGTGTCTACATCCATTATTTGTAGAGAATTAATTAATATACTACCATCATCTTGTTTTCCAATATTTAATGCTTTTAATCTCATATGTGGTTGTGTAGGTACATATTTTTGTGTAAATTCTCCAAATGCCCAAATAGCATCTTCATTATATCCGCTTGTAGATGTTTTATGGTTATCAATATAATCTGTCATTTCTTTCCAATTTACATTTTCCATCCTAATAACCAAAGTAGCTGACATTGAACGATTCTTTTCATTTATGTCTTCCCAACCAATTGTATATTTTGCACCGGCAGCAACTGTAATATCAGCATCTTCTGTGCAATCAATATAATTTAATGCATCGTACTTTTCGCCATCAATCATTACATATTTTATGCTTCTGTAGCTATCCTCTTCATCTATTTCTTCTCCAGATTTCAAAGAAGCAAGAGGGTCATTAATTGCTACTTCAATTTCTTTAACGTTGTACATTGTTTTTAAGTTTTTCTCTGCACTGATCATCTCTTCAAATACTTTTTTGGCTTTTTGAACATCAAATGTATTTTTGTTCCCAATTTTTTCATAAAATTCTTTAAAAACTCCACCATTTAATATTTCACCATCGGTACCTGTATTCATATCGATGACATTAAGCATTCCATATATAAATAATCCTCCAGGGCCATCCTTTTTTTCTACTAAAAGTGTTTTTTGACCTAATCTACTAGCTGTAATAGCTGTAGCGATTCCCTCTGGTTCCGCACCAAAAACAATTAAATCAAATGATTCTTTTACTTTTACAGAATCATAATTAGGCTTTGATTCTACCACTTCTTCTATAATTGCGGTTTCTGGTTCAATTTGTGTTAAAACTTCTCCGCTTTCTGTTATAAACTTGTATTCTTCATTAGTTTCTCCACTTTCAACTACAAAATCCTCACCCGAATCCCAAGCATTATTACTTGGATTTTCTACTTTTTGGTTATTTAAAACATATACTAATGCTCCTCCAAGAGCAAATACTAATAAAACAAGTATAATAATAGCAACGGTCGATTTTTTCATTTTAACATCTCCTTTTATAATATAACTCTACATATTTTTATATAAATAATCAATAATCTCAAACCAAAAAGTCGTTTGAATTAAAAATATTTTTATGATAAAATTCCTGTAATATTGAAAGCTTTAAAAGGAGATTAATTATGAGAAATCGTGGATTTGAAATATGTAAAGGATATGAAGATAAAGATATAAAAATGCCAATTAGAAAAACAAAAAATTCAGCAGGATACGATTTTGAAGCAGCAGAAGATACTGTTATTCCTTCTATATGGAAAAGTGTGTTTGCAAACATAAAAAATGTTTTTAAAACAGAGAATATCGCTGAAGATTATAAACCTACACTAGTAAAAACAGGTATCAAATCATATTTTGGAAAAGATGAAGTACTAATACTTGCTAATAGAAGTTCAAATCCTGTAAAAAGAGGACTTATATTAGCCAATAGTATAGGTGTAATTGATTCTGATTACTATGGAAACGAAGATAATGATGGTCATATAATGTATGCTTTTTACAACTTTTTTCCATTCGATATTACTATTAAAAAGCACGATGTAATTGGGCAAGCATATTTTCAAAACTTTCTAGTAGCCGATAACGATAATGTTACAGATCAAACAAGAAATGGCGGTTTTGGAAGCACCGATAAAATTGATAATACCAACACAGAAAATAAATAATGATGTCATTATAATAAAAAGATCATATCAAATTGATATGATCTTTTTTGATTTATAATAATTCTTCATCACTATTTTTTGACATTATAATATTTAAATTACCATTTCTTACTCTCAAATCATCTAAAAACTTCTTTTCGTCAACTTTATTTTTCATCGAAATAGTATAGCTTAATTCATACATTGCTCCCATATTAGTAGTTTTTACTTTTTCTAATTCATTTTTATATGTATATTTTTCAAATATCTCATTGAACACATCTAAATAGTTTAAGTTTTCAGGTATAACAATTTTTAATTTTCTATCATTATCTTTTGAGCCAAATGGTATCATATTATATGCAATCATAAGTATAGAAATTATCATTGTAACAGCAATTGCAAGAGTAATAAAGCCTCTTCCAAGGGCTAATCCAATTACAACTGCTAAAAATGTGGCAAGAATCTCTTTTGAATTACCAGGAATGCTTCTAAATCTTACTAAACTAAATATTCCTGCAATAGTAAAAGATAGTCCTAAATTACCATTGACCATTAATATAGCTACAGTTACTAGTAATGGCAAAATTGCCAAAGTAACTATAAAATTTTTACTAAAAACTTTTGTTGTTTTCGTATATGTTATTGCCATTACTATTCCTATTATTATTCCTGAAACTGCTAAAATTCCTGCATTTAAATAATCCAATCCTGAAGTTGATGAACTTCCTAAAATACTTTCAAACATCTTTATTTCCTCCTTTTATTAAAATGCTAATTTCTTTTTCATATAATTTGCTTCATATACTTTTCCATACTTTGAAAAAGATTCTGGATAAGCTTTAATTTCTTGTAATGCTCTTAAAAACCAAAATGGTAATCCACCTGCACATTTTATTTCCATTATAAATGTATTGGTATCGCAATACTTCTTACCATATATTCCTTTTGATAAATCTAAATCATAATCTCTTGCCGTAATATTAGTATCAAAAGTTAATCTAAAAGAACTATCATCTTTATCATAATATGCTACTCTGTCATAAGATAAAAACATTGAAGGCTGCAACTTGTAATACCTAAAACAATAATCAATCTCATTTACAATTTGATTATTACTATTTATTTTTTCACCTATTTCTATATGCTTTTCAATATCGCATAAGCTATTAGCTATTCTTCTTTTATAAACTATTCCATCATATTTTTTCTTAATCTCAAGAAACGCAATTGATTCTTTATTTGGAATATTATAACTTCTAAGTCTTACTTTTTCTTTATAAAATGGCTTATCCATACTTGTTCTAACCAAATCTTTATTTTTATTGTCATAGTAAATATTACATACTGTGCTTGGTCCATATTCATCATCTTTCAAATGATCTTTAATTAATTCCAATAGTTTTTCTTTTTGATATCTATTTAGTATATATTTTTCTTCAATTCTTTGAAAAATTTCTTGCATAATACTCATCTCCTTACTTACAAATTCACTTTTTGATATTTTTATTATAATTATACTTTGCAAACACAAAATGACGGCTTTTTGAATGTTTTGTGAACTTTTTATCTTTTTCTTAAAAACAAAAAAAGCAGCCATATGGCTGCTTTTTAAAATAATTATCAGTTTATTCCAAATAATTTTTTAAAAAATTCTCCTATCTTATTGAAAATAAATTTAATTTTTTCAAAGAAACTTAATTTTTCTTTTTCTTTTTCTAAATCACTAGTATCCTTCTTTTTATATTCTTTAATCATCTCTGTCTGAACAAATATTTGAACTTTTTTAGGTGATTCGTTCTTATCCGAAGCAAATGATTTAAGTGGCATGTCTGGATTAATTTTAAATATAGTAGTTTTATTATCTATATCATCAATATCAGAATTAACAATATCATATATTTGATTCTTAGCCGTCTTTAAAGCGTTGCTTTGGTTGGTTATAGCTTTTAAGTTACGAAGTAACTCTTGAGTGCCATTTATGGTTTTATTTGTACTATTGTGAATATCATTTGAAACTATATTAATATCTTTTTCTAAAAGAGAAAGTGAATTTTGAGTAGTTGAATTGATTTTCTTAGCATCATTTTCTATGTTTTGAGTTTCATTTAAAATTGCTTCAAAATTATCAATTTGCTTAACCACTTTTTCATAATCAGCATCTAAATTATCATCAAAACTATCATTTAAAATTTCAATCATTGAATCAATTGTTTTAATTGTATAATTTATATTCTTTATTGTATTAGGAACATCTTTTGAATAATTCTCTAAATCTTCCACAACATTTGCAGTATCCAACAAACTGCTTTGTAATTTCTTTAGATTTTTTGAAGCGTTATTGCTTGTGTTTTGAGCATCTTTTAGTGAATCTTGAGCATCTTCAAATTCTTCACTCATCGGTGCTAAATTGCTCTTAATAGAAGTAATTGCGGCTTGTATTTCTTCATACAATTCTGGATTTGTATCTTCTAATTCATCTAGTCTCGCTTCTAAAGCATCTATCTTTGATTGGACTGTTTGCACATTTTTATAAAGAGAATTATTTACCTTCGAACTAGCTGAATTTACATTTGAAAGAGCACTACCTAAAGTAGCAACAGCAGATTTAGTGTTTAATAACAATTCTTCAATTGTTTCTAAATCGCCTTTTAAATTAGTTGATCTTTTGGCAAGTCTTTCTAAATCTTTCTCATTATCTTTAAGATTTTTACCTAAATCATTAGTTAATTTGCTAATCTTATTTAAATGATTATTAGCGTCGTATACTCTTTGCTTAATATAATCAAAATCACCTAAAATGCTTGATATTTGTTCATTTATTCTTGTAAAATCACCACTTAAACTATCTAAACTTTGTTTAAATTCAGACACATTGTTTAGCCTAATATCAGTATTATCATTTAGTGAATTTAATCCTGCTTTAATACCTTCTGTACCATTTATTATTTTATCAACATTTTTTGAAGAACTTGAAAGATTATTTAGTATTACATCTAGACTTTCATTTGTTGTATCCCAAGCTTCTCTTAATTTCTTTTTATCTTCTACAACATCTTGCACTAATTCTAATACATCTCCCTCTAAAGGAACCATCGCAAAAGATATTCCATCCATTTTAAAATCTTCTGCGCCAATTTCTAATGAAACTTCTTTTTCATGACCTGGAAGTATTAAGAATGTTAGAGATTTTGTGTTACCTACCTGAGCTTCTATTGCATCTTCTGAATGTACACTTAAATAATTTGTCATATCGAATGACGTTTTTATTTCCATCATATAATTATATTGGTATACTTCTGGTGCCTCCTTATTAGGTATCACCTTAATTAACACCTTTACTAAACCGCTTTGATGAGGTAACTCTGATGCTATTGTTTCAATTCCATTTAAATAGTATTTAACTTCTATATTCCATGGAATTTGTTTTGCAAGTTCGTTTGAAGTCTTACCCATGTAACCTAGTCTTTTTTCTCCTGATGTATTCCAAATAATACAGTCGCCAGAAATAGTAGCAACATCATCTCCTGTAATAACTTCTAATGAATCATATTCACCATAATCTAATATTTGATCTACATTTGAAATATTGTAGTCATTAAAAATATTAACTTTAGTTACATTGCCATAATAATCAGTGTTAATATATACTGACTCCGTTTTATCAAGCACCTTTCCCATATCTTTTAAATTACTTGCAAACACAGTATTTATAACAATAGTATTAGAAAAAAGCACTACACATAAAAGCATAGCTATCAATCTATTTGTTATTTTTATCATCTTTCTCATTATTTTCATCTTCCTTCTTTGTCAATTCATCAAACATTGTTAATTGTGCTGCATTCTTTTCTTTTAGTCCCTCTGCTTTAGCAATAACCTTTTCTAAGAATTGTTCTCTACTTCTTGCTTTCCACTTTTTATACTGTCTATATCTATCTTTAACATATTCTCGAGGTTTTATTATTGCTTTTTCTTTCTTCTTACTATGTTCATTTTTATTATTGTTTGCCTCTTTACCTGTAATTTGTCTATCATAATTATTGGATTTGTCATCATCTTTTGATAAATCTTTATTTTCAATCGTTTCAACTTTTTTTGTGATTAATTTATCAAACAAACATAAAAATTGAGGTAGAACTGCAATTACTAACAACATCGATATTAATGCCCCTCTACCTACTAACTCACCTATATCAGCAACTGCTTTCATTGATGAGTTTAGTTTAATAATATAACCAGCAGATGTTAAAATTGAACCAGATGTTATTATTGAGACTATTGATTCTTTAACTGCATTCATCGCAGCCATCTTTTTATTGTAGTATCTTCTAAATCTCAAATAGTTGTTAGTCATCAATATTGCATAGTCAATTGTTGCTCCCAATTCCACTGAACTAACAATTAAATATCCAACAAATATTAATGATTCATCTGCAAAAAATGGAATAGCCATATTTATAAAAATACCCGACTCGATAACCATTATTAATATAATCGGTGTAATAAATGATTTAAATGTTACAATTAGTATGATTATAATTGCTAAAATTGATATAAGATTTACAATATTATAATCAGATTGTATTGAGACACCCATATCTATGGTTACTGGTATTGTACCAGTATAATAATAATTATCATTGTAGTATTTTTCTGTAATTTCACGAATTTTCATTAAAGTCTCAAATGCTAAATCGCTTTCTGCTGAAGTCCTTACAAATACGACTATTCTAGTAAATTTCTCGTTTTGAAATTTACTATATATATCTTCATCTATAAAATCGTACGGTACTCCTTCTGGCACCTGATTTACAAGTGTTAATACTTTATCTACAACTTCTATTTTTTCTAACTCATTTACTAATTTTTTTTCTGTATAATAATTTTTATTTGGTACAAGTAACATTATTGGATTGCTTCTACCAAACTTTTTAACAATTGCTTGCTCATCTTCATATCCTTTTGTTCCAGGTCCTGCTCCAAATGCATTAGTACCATATAAAAAATTATTATTCTTTTGTGCAACATATGAAGGTAAAATAACAAGTAATGAAAGAACAATTAATAATGGTCCAACTTTTAATGTTGCTCTTGAAAACTTATCAAACGATGGAAGTAATCTTCTATGTCTTGTCTTTTCAATTTGTTGGCTAAAGGTAAGTATTAAATATGGCATTAAGAAGATTACACAAAGTAAGCTAAATACTATTCCTTTTGCAAATACAAGACCTATGTCTTTTCCTATGCCAAAGTTCATAAAAGCAAGTGCTACAAAACCTGCAACAGTAGTTAATGAACTAGACATTATAGCTAAACTTGCATGTTTAACTGCTTTTTTCATTGCTTCTTCTTCAGTATCATACTTTTTCTTTTCAGTTTCAAACTGATGAAGCATAAATACTGAATAATCCATAGACACAGCGAATTGAAGTGCTGCAGATATGCTAAATGTAACAAATGAAACACTTTCAAAAATAATATTGCTTCCCATATTTAATAGTATTGAAACACCAATAACTACAATAAATATCAAACTAGAAAAATATGAATCTGTAGTTATTAGTAGAATAACTAGTGTTAAAGGAATTAGAAATAGCATTATTCTAACCATTTCACTTTGAAGGCTATCTCTAGATGCTTTATTGTCTATTGCTGAACCGGACATATTTGCATTTTTAGGAACTATTTTTTGAATCTCGCCTACTGCATTATATGTAAGATCTGAATAATCATCTTCTTCAAACATAATATCAAATAAAGCACTTTTATCTTTATAATTTTTTTCTAATTCTTCACTATCAATAAAGCTTTCGGGCTGATTTACATCTATGTCATCGTCAAGCCACATTACAGTATATACTCCATTAACATTTTCTATTTTTTCTTTGTATTCTTTTGCTTCTGATAAAGAAACATTGTTTAACATTACCCTGGCTGTAGATTGCATACCAAATTCTTGCTCAGTAATATTTAGTGCTTTTTTAGATGGCATATCATCTGGAATATATTTAGATAAATCATAGTTAATTTTCACCCTTGTCATTCCTATAATTGAAAGAACAATTAAAAAAAGAAAGAAAATACCTATTTGCTTTCTATGCATAACTATAAAATTACAAAGTCTTTCTAACATTTAGATTATCTCCTTCCTTGAAAGAATTTGCATCAGGCTGACACATTCTGTCAACCTGCCATTATAACACCTTTTATAAAAAAGTTCAATATTATTCACTTTTTTCAAGGTTTTTTGGCTGTTTTTATTTTTGAGAATAATTAATTATTACTAAACATTTTGACATTATGTAAAACCTGATATATAATCTCTTTACTATCATATTTGAAAGGAGGATCCTTATGGCTGACAAGTGGTTCATTACTTGGGATGATGTTGAGAAGTTTATCGACGAAGTAATTGATCATTATAAGGGTTCTACGATTTCTGGTATTTATGGAATTCCTCGGGGTGGCATTGTATTAGCATCCATTCTCTCATACAGGATGGACGTTGCGATGCTGATGGCACCTCACAAAGACTGCATTATTATTGATGATATTTCTGATACTGGTGAGACTTTGATGCACTATGCTCGAAACTCTTGCGAGGGCGGAGTAAATAAGGGATATCATATTGTTACTATGTTTTACAAAGAAGATAGTGCTGTAAAACCTGAATTCTATAAATTCATCAAGACGGATCGCTGGATTGTATATCCTTGGGAAAAACAATAATAAAAGTCCTAGGTGAAAATTTCACCTAGGACTCTTTCTTATTTTTATTAATACTGTTAAATATTAATCAGTAGTTTCAAAATCATTTATATTATATCCTAACTTTTTTAGCTCTTCATAAATTCTACAAATTGGAAGTCCAATAATAGATTTATAATCTCCTTCCGTTTTGGATACAAAAAGTGATGCTCTTGTTTCTAATGAATATCCTGCACAATCATAAATATTATCTTCATGATCTATATACCAGTTAATCTCTTCATCTGTTAAATCATTAAAGAAAACTTTAACTTTTTCACAAAAAGTAATAGTTTTATTTTTATATTTATCTATTATGGTACAACCTGTAACAGCATAATTTGCTTTTCCAGATAATTCTTTAAAATTCTTAAACGCTTCTTCTCTATTTTTTGGTTTTTCAAATGCTTTTCCATCTAAATATCCGATTGTATCTGCACCTATAATAATTCCATCATCAACTTTTTTAGCAACATCTTTAGCCTTGGCTTTAGAAAGAGACATCACATATTCATCAGGATCTTTAAACTCTAAATCTGGATCACCACTGCTAGGAATCTGTTCACATTTAAGACCAGCCATATTTATCAATTCTTTTCTCCATTTTGAATTAGATGCAAGAATTAGTTTAACTTTTTCCATCTTATTTCCTCCATTTGAAATAGTATATCATATTAATAAAAATAATTCTTTCATATATTAGCATTTAAAGAAAAAAATGGCATCAAAAAAGCACCCTTTAAGGATGCTTTTAAGATATAAAAAAAATCTGGCGAAAACCTATTTTCACAGGGGGCGACCCCCAACTATCGTCGGCAATGTCGAGCTTAACTTCTGT
>Ga0247610_10005229_pt1 | contig 13696 bp, 2 predicted proteins | sample 174DNAGHGhighgp2_FD_193483 | JGI IMG/M metagenome (GOLD analysis project Ga0247610, IMG submission 193483) | Sheep rumen microbial communities from Palmerston North, Manawatu-Wanganui, New Zealand - 1742 DNA GHGhigh gp2 | ecosystem: Host-associated > Mammals > Digestive system > Stomach > Rumen ...
CAGGCAAGCAACCGCTTACATTTATAATAAGGTATCGCGCGAGGCAACTCTTGTTTGTCCCGCGCGATATTGTTATTGTAGGTTCACGAGGGAACGGAAGAATATTAGTAGAATTATTTGATTTTCTTTTGCTAATTCACGAAAAAGATTTATATTTGCATTCACAATCAAAAGAAAACTTGAAATAATGAAGCAACTACTTCTCTGTATATCTTTATTCATACTTATCGGGTGCTCGGGTTGTCAACGTCCTTCGGAAGAGAAAAAGGGCGCGGTGGACACGCTTTACACAGAGCCGATGGCCATGAGCATGTACATGAACGACCCGGAGCGTGCGTTGGCAATGATTGACTCGGGTGTCGCCGTGGGCAACATCTCGCCGCAGCGTGGCGAATACCTGAAGGCAGTGACCTATTACGCAGGCTTGCAGGAACAGGGAAAGGCGGAAGAGATTTCCACGAAGCTGCTGGACGACATGAGCGACGACACGCCCGACTCGCTCACTATGCTCGACACCTACTGCCTATTGGCCTCGATGGCCAGCACGGGGCAGAACACGGCGAAGGTGATTGAGTATGCCACGGAAGCCTCGAAGCTGGCAAGAGCTCTCGACGCTCCCGATGCCACAGGGCGAATGGCAGGCTACATCGCCTACGCCCTGTCGCAGCAGGGTAGGGTGGAGGAGGGCATCGAACGGCTGCACCGCACCATCGACGACCTGCGCGAGGACAACGCCTTTAACTCTGTCACCGCCTGGCACTCTGTCTGCAGCCGCTTAGTGAACCTCCTGACAACCCACGACCTGTACGACGAAGCAGAAAAAGTGTGTAAGGACATGCTGGCGCGTACCGACCACTTCAAAAGCCATCCCGACCGCTTCACAAAGGTTCCCGACGGCTTCGACACCGCTGAGTTCCTCGACTATGCTACCGGCAGTGCGCTGGCCTTGCTCTCCTTTGTCTATTCGGAACAGGGTAAAGTGTCCGAGGCACGCATATGTGTGAGTGAGCTACTACGCACCGAGTGGAGTCAGTCTCCCGATTGCGACAAGATGATGCTTCCCGTCTATCCAGACATCGGTGAGTGGCAGCGTTTCGACGAAGCTGTCAAGCGCATCGAGCAGATACCCACCGACACCATAAGCAATAACTATCTCGTCCGTCTTTCCAACCTCATCTATGCTGCCGAGAAGCGCGGGCGGACAGCCGAGGTCTTCCGCCTTGCCATGAGGGCCAACGTCATCAAGGACAGCCTGCACAACCGTGACACGCAGGAACAGCTGGCCGAGCTGGCCACCGTCTACCACCTGCAAGAGGAGCAGCTGGCCCGTCAGCAAGCGGAGGCCGACGCACGCTTCTTCCGGCTGCTGGCTGCCACCATCTTCGTGGGACTCATCGCTGCCATAGCCTTCGCCATCTACTTCTTCTACAAACGTCGCCAGACTGCGGAGAAGAACAAGGCCTTGGTGAGGATGATCGACGAGATGCACAGCCTCACCCCCAAAAGCCTCACCCCCAGTCCCACGGGTCTCACCCCCGACCCCTCCATCCCGAGCGAAGCGTGCCCCCCCGTAGCCTTCCACAAGGAGAGGGGAGTGGCTGAGAATGAAGTTTTGTTCCAGCGCTTCACCACCCTCATCCACGACGAGCAGCTCTACCGCGACATTGCCCTCGACCGCGAGAGCGTCTGTAAGCGATTAGGCATCGACCGCTTCAAGCTGAACCAGTTGCTCAACAGCTTCGCCGAAGGGCTGTCGCTCCCTGCATATATTAATAATGTACGCGTGGACATGGCCTATAAGCTGCTGCACGACCACCCGGACAGGAACATTGCCGACATCGCCGCCGACGTGGGATTCACGCCGCAGAACCTGCGCCTGCAGTTCAAGAAGCATTTCGGCATCACCCCCACTGAATACCGCCAAAGCAAGAATTAAAGGCCCCACCCGACCTCACCAAAGGGGAGGAGAGGCCCCCTCCCAGCCTCCTCCGAAAGGGGAGGTGATAGAGGAGAGAGTTTTTTATGCGTACATTTGGATGTTCCTCCAAATGTACGCATGTTTTTTGTTGCATAGCAGCCGCTTTTGTGCTATCTTTGCAGCAAAAATCATTCACTTAATTCTCAAGGATTATGAAAAGGAAAGATTACAACTCGAAGCACTGGTGGCGGGTGCTGCCAATGCTTCTCCTGTGTCTGCTTGTAGGCAACAGCCCCACCTGGGCTGTGACGCGAGAGTTCTACAATGCATACGAGAGCAACACAGTGGTTCACAGTCCCACTTTGGACGAGCCGTACCTGGCTTTCCACGTGATGTACTACGATGCCACCGACGGCCACAACGGATTCTTCATGCATCAGAGTCCGAGCGGCGTACCCAGTGGCGAGACAGCAGGCCCCGCCCTCTTTGTCGACGGAAACTACATCTGCACCCCCGACTACGAGCTGGCATGGCCCGGCGGCGGAAACGGCAACAGCAACGGTGCCACGAGTGCCTGTAGCGATGATGACTGGTGGGGGGAAACCTACACCCAGACGGTGGACGGCGTGACCTACACCGTGATGTTCTACGATCCGTACAACGAAAACAAAGCTGGTATATCGGGTAGTAAGCGCAAGGTCGTCACCTGTCTGGTGTTCATGGACAAGGTACAGTTAGGCAAGAAGTACACTGTGAAGATTGCCGGCTGGTGGAAGATCAACAACACGCACGACCCGCTGGAGCAGTCGTACACCTGGACATTCACGGGTAGCGACATGGGCATGTCGGGGCTGTCGGCCGTGATGTCTGAATACGGCAAGATGAAAATCAGCGGCAACCTGTTGCAAGGCTACGGCCCCACCACCGTGGGCTCCTACGTGGGAGCCACCAAGGAAGGGCTGAAGTGGACTGACGACTTGACGTCGAAGGAGTCCTATTCCAGCGACAAGAGTTCGTTCTCCAATCAGGAGATTGTCTTCTCGGAACGCAACGATTACTTCAACAATGCCACGAAGTACATTGAGTACATCGTTCCAATTAAAGACTTCACGCCAACGGGATACAAGGCACTGAACCCGAAGTTCAGCAAGATCAATGTCTACCAGTGGTACCCCGTCAGTGTGCCAGGATATATCCGCGCCAAGGCCACACCAACCGCCGTTGAAAACAACAAATGGAAAAAGGAAGTGAAGCTCACGTGGGTGAGTGAGGGCAACAACACTGGCGGAACTTGGAACATCTATCGCTATAAGACCTCAGCCGGAGCCGACACACACGAGCTACTGACCGAGGCCAGCAACCTGATCTATAACACGACGTCGCGCATCGTCACGGCACCCACCTACGACGAGGAATACACATACGAGATTTCCTTCATTCCCATCAACGGCGTACAACGGAGTGAGTTGACAGCCAGCGTGAAACATACTTTGGCCCGCAGTTGGGAATTTACATCCTTGGCGGCTACGGTCAACGACCAGAACGCCATCGACCTCTCCTGGGCGCACAACAGTATTGGCGACGCCACGGGCAGCAAGCCCTATACGCTCATTGTGCAGCGTTCAGAGAACTACGACATCAACAATCCTTCGGCGGCCACATGGAACGACATCAAGAACTTCTCCATCACCAGTAGTGGAACCAACAAGGGCAGCTATACCGACAATAGCGGTCTGATAGCCAACCGTACCTATTATTACCGCCTGAAGATCAACCTTTTAGAGGCAGACATCTATAGTAGTGTCAAGCTCGTGAAACTCGGCGGATCGAAAATCACGGCGTTCTCAGCCACCCGTGGCACCTACAGCAGCATGGTGAAACTGGAATGGAACGTGAAGCAGGCTGGTTCGAACATCACCAACTTCATCGTGCAGCGTCGCCCCTTGGGCAGTAACGACGAGACGGAATGGGCCAATATCCACAAGACGGCAGGCACCGCCTCGGGCTACAGCTACGACGACGTGACGGCCCTCCCCGGAAGCTACAACGAGTATAAAGTCATCGTGTGGAGCCAGGACGGCAGTGTGGTATCGGTCGACGATGCCCAAACTACCGACGGCTTCAGCCTGTCGATGGGTTCCATCAGCGGCAATATCACCTACGGCACGGGAACGGCCGTAGAGAGTGCCAAGGTGGTGCTGAAGCGGCAGAACACCGACGGAGAGATAACCAGTGGTATGCGATCGGTGAAGCTCGCTGGCACAGGCCAGGGATTTAAGTGGAATGCCGACACCACTGCCCTACGGAATCTCTTCAAAGACGACTTCTCCATACAATTGTATATCAATCCCGACAGCACCATCATGAACGGTGACAAGCGCTATCAGCTGATGGACATCAGTAACAGTTTCACCCTGTACCTGTCCTATGACAAGACCGCTCATTGCTACTACCCGGGGGTGTACATGCAAGGCATTGACTACAAAACAGCCCTGAAGGTCTATCCCGATGAATGGGTGAACATTGCCTGTGTCCACAACAAAGGAACACAGACCACTTTCTATCTCGTGGCGGGAGACAGTATCCGTTCGGAGATACTCACCGATAAAGACACCATCGTCAGCGTTGATCCCCTCATAGCCGATGTGGCAACATGTATGTCGTTCGGCAACAACGCCTCGTTCAACGGCGGGGAATATTACAACGGTTATATGGACGAGTTCCGCTTCTTCACCAAGGCATTGACGGAGCGCGACATTCGCATGAACTACAACCACCCGCTGGCCGGCAACGAGGGAGGCCTGGCCATCTACTACCCCTTCGACGAGGGACTGAAATCGCAGTCGCTGGCCTACGACTTCTCAAAGACCAACGGCATCAGCAATGGCCGTCATGCCGTAGCCGACGTGGCCGCTGAGGGTAACACATACATTCCTTCCGAGGAGCAGTTGAGCCTCATGGCCTATACCGACGTGAACGGCTACTACGAGGTGCGCGGCATACCCTTCTCGGGTGAAGGCACCAGCTACTCGGTCGTGCCTTCGCTGGGCATCCACGAGTTCTCGCCGTCGAAACGCTCGCGCTTTGTCAGCATGTCGTCGCTCAACCATAGCGGCGTGGACTTCAACGATGTGTCGTCGTTCCCCGTCAGCGGGAAAATCCGTTACTCCAACACCGACTATCCCGTGGAGGACGTCTCCTTCTACATTGACGGCGTCATGTGTTCGAAAGACGGTGTGCCGGTAATGACGAACAAAAAAGGTGAATTCACCATCAGCGTACCCATCGGCCAACACGCCATCACCGTGGCGAAGAGCGGACACATCTTTGTCAACAACGGTCGCTACCCCGCCGATCCGCACAACACGGGAGAGAAGTTCACCTTCGACCGCGAAATCAAGGGGCTGGAGTTCCGCGACACCACATTAGTCAACTTCACCGGCCGCGTGGTGGGTGGAAGCATCGAGGGCAACAAGGCCGTGGGCTTCGCACTTAGCGAAAACAACATCGGTAAGGCCGAAATCGTTCTCACGCCGAAGGAAAACTATCGGTTGAATGTGGTAAAGGAACTGGTGAGCGAAACAACCTTCAGACTCGAAAACAATCCCGACAGCCTGCCAGTAATATCGGCAACGGATAGAATCAAGAGTACATCCTGTCGAACAGGCGGTTTAACGCAAGTCGATTGCCAGAAGATCGTCATTAACACCGACCCCGCCACAGGCGAGTTCTCGGCCATGCTGCCGCCCTTGGTGTACGACATGCAGGCTATCAAGCTGGTGAAGAACGAAAAGGAACTGGCTCCCGCTTCCATGCTCGACCTCACAAGGGTCAACATTACCCTCAGCGACACCCTCTACAACGAGGACGGCTCCATCGCGAAGCTTTACGAATACAATACCATGCTCCGGCAAACATACCATGCTCCGGCATCTTTCATCGTCAGGCAGCAAGGCCGCGAAGACGGCTCCTTCGGCATCGATAGTTATAAGCTTACAGACGACGTGGGCGAGCTGGTCATCGATGACATCTACAGCGTCAGCAATGGCAAGGTAACTTATAAGTACGGCGCACCCCTCTTCATCAAGAGTGATCCTTATACCTTCCTCATCAAGGGTTTCGAGGAATACACCAATGTTGACAACGGCTTTAGTACCACAGTACCACTGAAGGGGAACATCGTCACCATCAACAATGCCCTCTCGGCAGTCCAAAGCGTCTATGTGGAGGACGGTATCGTTGAAGGAAAGCAAGTCGTGGCCGGTGAGGTCGTGGAGCTGAAGGAGAACCAGCTGCAACTCGACGACAACGGTGAAGCCACCTACAAGTGGATAGCCGGACTGCCCAACATTGCAGAGCCTTACACGCGCACTATCAACATCGATTACGACATCGACGGACGTTTGACCCCCTGGAGCGGCAATGGCATGACGGGTATCATCCTGGGCGACCTGCCCACGGGTAACAACTTTGTCACCTCGGGTCCCGACAAACCACTGATGATTCTGCGCGACCCGCCGGGAACCGGCTCATCTGCAGAATGGAGCAGCGGTAGCAGCACCACGACATCGACGCTGCGAGGCAACACCTTTACAGAGAACTTCAGTTTGAAGTTCAACCACAAGTTCGGGCTCACCACTCAAACCATCGTGGGTACGCCTGGTGCCGGTGAGCTAATCGTTGCTGACGCGAAAGACGAGTTGACGGCCGGTGCTACGATGGAATCAGAGGGTGAGAACTCGACGACACGTTCCTTCACCACCTCGATTACGAAGACTATTACGACGTCCGACGCCCCAGAGTTCGTGGGCGACCAGGGCGACGTATACATCGGTGCTTCCACGAACCTCATCTTCGGCAAAGCTCGCAACGTGGGCTTCCAGCGTATCTCGTCGAGCGATGAGGCAGAGCTGGGCTTGGAGGACATCCTGACGACGAATATTGGTTTCGGCACCATGTTCCAGTACACGCGCTACTATATTGAGAATACGTTGATTCCCAATTACAAAGAGATGCGCAGCAACCTGCTTACCACCGTCGCCGACACGGCAAGCTTCGTGAACAACACCAACCATGTGGTGTATGTGACACCGCTCTCGGCCAATGATGAGCAATATGGTGAGAACGGTACGTACAAGGCCATGGCACCACAGGTGATACCAGAAGGTGTGGTCTTCGAGGACTCCATTGTGAAAATCAACAAGAACATCGAGAACTGGGAGAACATCATCAAGATGAACGAGCGGGCGAAGGTGAGGGCCTACGAGCTGCGCGACGTCAAAGACAGCGTGAACTATGTAAACTACTCGTTCGATGCTGGTTCGACGATGAGCTATTCCGTTGAGACGGACTCCACGACCACGCATACCTGGGAGTGGTCGGTAGCTGCCGGTATTGTTGCGGAGAACACCTTCGGCTTTGAACTCAAGGGCATAGGTTTCGAATGTACGATGGAGGACGAGACGACGGGCGGGCGACATGAATCCGACGAGACGGAGACTTCCAATACCTCGTCGTTTGCCTTCACACTCGCCGAGGAGGGCGACGATGCCCTGTCGGTCGATGTGTACGAGTACGATGCCTTCGGACCCATCTTCCGCACACGAGGCGGACAGACCAGCGCACCGTATGAGGGAGAGGTGAGGACGACGTACTATGTGGATCCCAATTCTGGAGAACATCCTGTCATCATGGAGGCCACGATGCAGATTGAGGTGCCACAGATCGACGTGGACGTTCCTATCATGAACGACGTTCCCACAGGATCGGCAGCCGACTACACACTGCGCCTGAGCAATGCCTCGGAGATTGGTGCCGACGTGGCCTACAAACTCTTCATGCTCGACGAGACCAATGAGAACGGAGCACAGCTGAGCATCGACGGCAAGGTGCTGACCGAAGGGCGATTCATCAAGGTTCCCGGCAACCAGACGCTGACCAAGACGCTCCAGCTGAGGCAGACGAACACCAGCATCCTCGACTACGATAACATTGGTATCGTCTTTGCATCAGAGTCACAGCCTGAGGAGATTGCCGACACAGTCTTCATCTCGGCCCACTTCGTGCCGTCGTCGTCGCCGGTGACGCTGGCTCTCTCGAACACGCTTGTCAACACGCAGACGGGTAGTGACCTTGTGCTCACCTTCAGCAACTTCGACCGTAACTACCGGGGGCTGAAGGCTTTCCGCCTACAGTACAAGAAACAGGGAAGCAGCGACTGGAGTCAGATTCGCGAGTATGTGCTGAAAAGCAAGGACAAGACTGACAGCAACTACATGCTGCCCTCCACCGGGGCCAGCGTCAGTTATACGCTGCCCATGGCATCCTTCTCCGACGGCAACTACCTCTTCCGCGTTGAGTCGGCAAGCACTTACGGCTCCGACGAGGTCCATCGCTACAGCGACGAGATAGCAGTCGTCAAAGACATGATGCGTCCACGGCCGCTCGGAATGCCTGAACCCGCCGACGGCATTCTTGACATTGGCGACGAACTCAGCATCACCTTCAACGAACTGTTCCTCAAGGGAGACCTCACGAAAGAGGCCAACTTCAAAATTACAGGTGTCCTCAACGGGGCAGAAGTCGAACACGAGACAGCACTCAGTATGCAGAGTACCGAGACGACGGCTCAGACCGATGCCGACATCTCACTCGCAGGAAAGGACTTCTCCACCGACCTGTGGATGAATATCAACGGCAAGGGTACCATACTCAGTCACGGCACAGGAGCCGACAAGTTCGTTGTCAGTATCGACAACAACAGCAAACTGGTCGTCGACATTGCCGACAAGTCATACACCTCTACCCAGGCCATTCCGAAGAACAAGTGGGTATTCCTCACCTTGAGCTATCGCAACAGCATATCGGGTGGAGAACTCAACGCTTCCGTAGGAGCAGAGTCCGAGACCATCACGCTCTTCAACGGAAAGGGTGTCGTCAAGTACGCAGGCAGCGGACCGCTCGCCGTGGGCAAGAACCTCAAAGGTGCCATCCACGAGCTGCTGCTCTGGGACGAGGCACACAACATGACCACGGCTTTGATGAACCGCTCCAAGACGAAGAACCCGTCCACACGACACCTCATCGGCTACTGGAAGATGAACGAGGGCGAGGGGACGACCATACGCGACTACGCACGCAACCGACACATGACAATGCCTGACGAGACGTGGTATCTCAACAACGAGAACAAGGCTGTCAGTCTGACCAACAACAACTATCTGAAGATCAAAGCCTCCGACTCATCCTACTCCGCCGACGACGACTTTGCCGTAGAGTTGTGGATGAGGGCTGAGAAACAGTCTGGCGCAGCACAGATCCTGCAGGCAGGCGAAGTCAGCCTCTGGCTCGACACTCAAGGACAGCTCCAGCTCACCGGTAAGGGAGCCTATCTGCCAGATGACAACAACGAAGGTTACGAGGCCGTCACACTCGCCACCTCCAGCGGCAAGCTCAACAACAATGCTTGGCACCACATCGCACTCAACGTTTTGCGCAAAGGCGCAGCGGCTGTCTACGTCGATGGCGAGCGCAAGCTCACCACTAACGCCTCGAACGTGGGGAGCATCTCCACCGACAACATCTTCGTCGGTGCCCGACGCACCACCTTCTCCGCTCAGGCCACCGACTACGCCTACGACCGCCACCTCAATGGCCAGGTTGACGAGATTCGCATCTGGGATGCCACACTCAATGCCGACCAGCTGCTCGCCAACCGAAAGGTGCGCCTCACAGGTCATGAGGACGGATTGCTCTACTACTATCCGTTCGAGAAGAAAACCCTCGACCAGTACAATCAGGTGGTTACCATAGGAACAGCCGAGGACCTCACCGGCAATGGCAACAACGCCGTGTCCACAGCATCGGCACTGACATACGTGGACGAGGCTCCCGCCCTCCGAACCAAGCCCACGGAAACCAACGTCAACTTCGACTTTGTGGCATCCGACACGAAGGTGGTCATCGAAATCGATGAAGATCCCGCCACCATCGAGGGCTGTACGCTCAACTTCACCGTCCGCGACGTCAGCGATGCCAATGGCAACTACTCCATGCCAACCGTATGGTCGGCATTCGTCAATCGCAACGAGCTGGAGTGGAAAGACGACCAGGCTTTCGTTACCACCACTCGAGGCATCGCCGCATCATACACCGCCACCATCGTCAACAAGAGTGGCATGCAGCAGTTGTGGACGCTCAGCGGAATGCCCGCATGGCTACAGGCCGATGCTGAATACGGCACCACCAACCCCGTGGGAGAGACCGACGTCACCTTCACCGTCAGCGAGACGACACCTGTCGGCAAGTACGAGGAGACCATCTACCTGAAGGGTAACAACGGAATCGAGACGCCCATCACCATCAGCGTGAGAGTGACCGGTGAGGATCCGCAGTGGTTCGTCAACGCATCCGACTACGAGGGTTCGATGAACGTTGTGGGTACCATCATGTTCCCCGCAGGACCCAGCAACGATGCTGAAGACAAGCTGGCAGCCTTCATAGGCGATGAATGCCGAGGCGTGGCACAGTCGAAGTACAATTCTCGCTACGACAGCTACTTCGTCATGCTGAATGTCTATGGCGGCCCGAATGATTCTGGTAAGGAAATCACCTTCAAGGCCTACGATGCAGCTACGGGTGTCACCTATGCAGTGGTGAGTCCCAGTGTCAACTTGAACTACTCTTCCAACTCGGTAGTCGGTAAGAACACCGATCCTGTGATTTTCACAGCCGTCGACCGTCTCGAACAGTCGCAGCTGCTGGCAGCCGGTTGGAACTGGATGTCGATGTACGTCAAGTCCGACGATATGAGCGTGCCCACTATCTTTGCTAACATCGCTGAGCAGACAGACATGGTCAAGAGCAAGACCTTGTTCATGGCTCATGGTGCAGGTAAGTGGTACGGCAACAACATCATCATGAACAACAAGGAGATGTACATGGCCAAGATGAATGAGGAACAGCGCCTGAAGGTCATCGGCGGTAAGGTGGATGTCACCAAGGAAAAGATCGACATCGCATCTGGCTGGAACTGGATTGGCTACAGCGGTTCGCGCGTCATCTCACTGACCGACGCTCTGGCAGAACTCGAAGCTGAGGATGGCGATGTCATCAAGAGTCAGCGCGACTTCGCGATGTACGATGGCTACGAATGGACAGGAACACTCACGGCACTCGTGCCCGGCGAGGGTTACATGTACCGCAGTCTTGCCTCTGGCACCAAGTCGTTCCACTATCCTTCGGCTGCTGTCTCAGGCTCTGGCATGAGAATGCCGCATCGTGCACCCACGAATGGCGACTTCGATCCTATCGACCACCATCTCTATCCTGGCAATATGAACATCATCGCACAACTCTATGTCAACGGATCGTTGGCTGTCAATAAAGAGTTGGGTGTCTTCCAAGGCAGCGAGTGCCGCACATCGGCTGTGACCGACGACTCTGGATATGCCTTCCTCACCGTTCCTGGCGAGAGCAGTTGCAAGCTGATGTTCAAGGTAATGGGCGACGATAATAAGTCAATGCTGTCGAACGAGCGGTTAGACTACGTGAACGATGCCATCATCGGCACGCTGCTCAACCCGTACGTCGTGCACATCAACGCCTCCGATCAGGTGACGGGTGTCGCTTATCTTGACGGCGAAGTCAACGTATGGCCGCAGCGCGTTGAGAATAGTGTACATGTCGACAGCGATCGCGACATCAAGCAGATTCTCATCATCGACACTGCAGGACAGCTCGTCATGAGCATCGAGGCTCCTCTCGGACATGAGAACCTCATCAACCTCTCGGGTTGTGCCAACGGCATCTACTTCGTCAAGGTGATCCTCAGCTCCGGACAGCCCGTCGTGAAGCGCATCGTCAAGGGATAGACACCCAAAGTTCCTCCTCCTTCTCCTCCCCTTCTGGGGGAGGCCGGGAGGGGGCTTATTTGTCGTCGTAGTGGCCTTAGGCGGAAATCACCAGGACGACGACTTCAGTGTCGTAGATACGATAAACCAAGCGATGCTTCTTGCTGAACTCACGGCTCCACCTGCCTTCTGGCTGACCTTTCAAAAGTTCCGGATGGTCGAGCCCTGTTTTGGGATGCTCCTCTAATTCTTTCACTGCGACCGTCTGATAGACCCGCGCTTCGACTATCTGAAGAAGGGCAAGCGCATCCTGCGCATCACAGTTGACGGTCGCCCGGGTGTCTACAAGCCCAGAGACTGATATTCGACTGACTATTTATATTAAGGTATCGCGCGAGGCATGTGTTGCCCCGCGCGACATTTTTTTCACCCCATTCAACTTTCCGCAAGTTTCCAAAATCACCGAGGATGGTGAACGCTCCAAGTCTTACGGAAATTGTTTATTGCAGAATGCGCAACACCTCACCATAATGGCGAAAAACCTTTGCCACAGAGGGGTTTGGGATGGTGAGGTGTTTGTCCAACACTTCACCAGACACCTCACCAGACACCTCACCATTTGGGTGATGGGTGTCAGGTGATGAAGGTTACCAGGCGGCAGGTGTCACGCAAGGATGCGTGACCTCCTACATTAGCGCATAGGTGGCTGATGATGACGGAATGGTGGGGGCTATGGTGAGGTGTGTGGTGAGGTGATAAAGAAACACCTCACCATCGGAATGGCCGATAAACAGGGGGAAGTAGGGCCTTTTGGTGAGATGTTGAGCATTTTTTCGAACAATTTTTGAATGAAAAATGTATATCCGTTAGAGATGGTCTGCAAACATGTCGCAGATGGTCTCTGAGGCGGTCAGAGATGGTCTCTGAGGTGGTCAGAGATGGTCTCTGAGACGGTCAGAGATGGTCTCTGAGGCGGCCAAGCGGTAAACTTTTTTCTGATTATGCAACTTTTCCGCTCTTTTTCTTTCGTACCTTCGACATTTTGTGTACCTTTGCAAAAAACTGAATGACATGAAGGATATAGCTATCTACACGCTCACTTCCGAGCTTCACGATGCCGAGGCTGTCGGCAACATGACCAACGACTTCCTGGCGAGTCTGCATACGGAATACGACCTGAAGGGCGACAACTATGCCGACTACGGCTCGCACATGCTCAACCTCATCTTCGTGCGGACGGGAGGTACGGAAGGCATCTTCAGACGATTGCTTCCGCAGCTGCAGGCTCAATCGGACAAGCCTTTCTATCTGCTGACATCAGGGAAGAGCAACTCCTTGGCGGCCTCGATGGAGATACTCTCCTACCTGAGACAGAACAATCTGAAGGGCGAGATTATTCATGGCTCGGCCGAATATATCCAGCGCAGAATCAACCTCTTAGCCAACGCAGGAAGAGCGATGCAGCAACTCGACGGTAGCTTGTTGGGCATCGTCGGCAAACCGTCCGACTGGCTGATTTCAAGCTCTTTCGACCGGGAGGTGGTGAGACGACAACTGGGCATCCACCTGAAGGATATCGACATGCAAGAACTGCTCGATGCCATCTCTTCGATTCCCACCAACGACAAGGCAGAAGAAGCCGCTCCTACGGAAGCCATCGGCAAAGCCCTTCCCGGTGCCCTCCGGATATACGAAGGTCTGAAACAAATCGTCGGGAGACATCAGCTGCAGGGGTTCACCATCCGATGCTTTGACCTGCTCACGGCCCTCCGCAACACGGGGTGCATTGCCTTGGCGAAGCTGAACGCAGAAGGTATCGTTGCCGGTTGCGAAGGCGATGTACCCGCCATGCTCTCCATGAAGATAGCACAGGCGCTGACTGGCTTCAGCGGATTCCAGGCCAATCCTGCAAGCATCAATCCGGAAA
>Ga0247610_10005230_pt1 | contig 13696 bp, 19 predicted proteins | sample 174DNAGHGhighgp2_FD_193483 | JGI IMG/M metagenome (GOLD analysis project Ga0247610, IMG submission 193483) | Sheep rumen microbial communities from Palmerston North, Manawatu-Wanganui, New Zealand - 1742 DNA GHGhigh gp2 | ecosystem: Host-associated > Mammals > Digestive system > Stomach > Rumen...
ATTAAGTCCTTTTCGGATATCATACGCCCACCGCCTTACATCTGCTCCATCTTCTGTATAAACCGCTTAAATTCCATCTTGGTGCGCTCGTCTGGTGCATCTTCCATCATATCCCTTAACTGGTCTACCATATCGCCTGCATCCATCATATAACGCCCCTCGGACGAATAACGACCACGGGAATCACGTCTTGCGTTTCTGCCACGTGCGTACATATAACGATTTCCACGGTTGCCACCTCTTTCACGGGAATACTCGTAAGCGTAGGATTCGCCGTCCATCATTTCATCGCCCTTAAGCAAGTTCTTTTTGGTATGCGCAAGTAAATCTACGTATTGCATTTCTGCCATAGACAGCTTGCCTTTTTCTGCTTTCTTTTCATATTCTGCAAGTTCATCGCAGATATAATCTATAAGTTTATCCATTTTTGCGCCCTCCTTACGCTATCCGTGATACGGTCACATTTGCATTCTGTACAAGGATTGCAGGTGCAGGTGTTGTAGCATCTGCGCCCTCGGATGTATTCTCTACGGATACATTAAAGCAACATCCTTTAGGTACATTGATAATCGCCGTACTGGTTACGTTGAAAAAGTTTTCCTGCGTAGGGGGATTTAAAGCCGTATCCGCAGGGGTTACAATCGCCCTGCTTGTTAAGATGGGTTCGCCATCAAGGGCAAGTGCCACGCTTATTGGCGCAGGTGCTGTACCGCCATCGGGGATGGCAATATTGCCGTTAAAGGTTACTTGATATCGTGCAAAGCAAGCATTCGGACAGTTCACAATGCCACGCAAAGTTATAATGCCACTACCGTTTCTGTGGTATACATATCCCTTGTTGCATCCGATACTCGTGTTCAAGGTTACAACTTGATTCGGTAATACGGTCTGCACCTCGTTTTTAATAAACTCTGCCATAATTACACCTCCTTAAAAAGAGCCGTTGCATCCGCATCCGCACCCGTTATTTCCGTTGCAAGTAAATATCGGGGTCTGTCCGTATACGGGCATAGCAGGGATAGGGCAAGAACGGAGTTCCTGCACCAGCTGATTAGCCGTTGTCGCATCGCTCTGGCGAAGTAATGCGGTCTGCACATCCTGCGATGCCTGCCCTCTTGCATACATAAGCTCACTACGAAGCTGTGCGATGGTATCATTCTTTGCATCCAGTTCAAGGGAGCAAAGCTTATCAAGGATAGCCTGTGTTCCACGGGTCTGTGAATCGATGATATCCCTTGTGTTATTTGCATCCGCAAACCTTGTAGCATTGCCCTCATTCTGAACAATGTTCTGTGTCTGGCAAGTTGCAAGGCGATTGTCACAGCAACACTGTGCAAGCTGTCCCTGTACTGCGTTGAAGCCCTGTGCCATAGCGGTCTGACCTGCAAAAGCGGTCTGCATATCGGCAATCTGTCTTGCGTTTGCACTCTGCTCGATACCTGCAAAGCCGTTGCAAAGCTGTGTTGCAATTCCGTTGATGTCACTACGGATACCGTTAATGCCATCGTTGAGCATTGCATCTCTGAACCCATTATTGGTGTTGGCGTTAATGTTCTGCTGTCCTGTGAGTAACCAAGGGAAATCATATCCGAGCATCATGTTACCGTATCCTCCCATTCCTCCCCACATTCCGTTTCCGCAAAGCAGAAAAAGAAGCAGAATCCACCAACCATCGCCACCGAATCCGTTACCGAATCCACTACCTCCAGTCGGGGCTACAGGCATTACCATTGTGCTTTCATCTGTTAAAGCCATTTTGTTTTCCTCCTATATTTTTTGTAGGTTAGGGGCTACCCTCTTAAGCGGATAGTCCGTTTATTAAGGTGTGCGCACACTCTTAATATCTTGTGATTTTTTATCAATTTCTAAAGATTTTTTTCACGATTGCAAAGTTATATCCCAAACATATTTTTGATCTGATTTGCCATTTTTACGGCATTGTCATACTGGGATTGCGATACCTTACCCGAATTAAGCAGATTCTGCACCTGCTCTTTTGCATCACCTTTGAAATTCTGCCGAAACTGATTAAAGGCGTTAAAGAAATTATTGGGTTGATTATTCATCTGCTGATAAAGTGGGTTCATGCTTTCATTTCCTCCTTTACCATATCAATTATTTCGCCCTTTAAGGCGGTCAAATCATCCTTGGTGGCATATTCTACCGATTGTGCATTTGAGGGGGCTTGTACGGGCGTATTCGGGCTTTCGGGTTGTCTTATAGTATAATCGAGTATCTTCATACTCGGCATACCCGATGCATCCGCAGATTTCAAGTAAATGACCTGCGCTTCGCTATCCCATAACTGTACTGTCGTGTTAGGCGATACAAGGTATGATTTCGCTCCTGCAATACCCTGCACCCATATTATGTTATTCTGAATCGGCTGTTGCGCAGGTGGTGTTTGAAAGTTCGGTGTGCTTGGTGTCCACTGTGGATACCCAAGGAAATTATTATTAAAGCCCATATTATTCCTCCTTTTTCCATACATAGGCGATGGTTTCATCGCCCGAATCCCAAGAATCGAAGTAATTTCCAGAATCTATACAAACTACGTGTATACCCGTGCCTGCTACATAAGTGCCGTGTGGATGGTCTTTTGCAAACTCATACACTGTGTAACAATCTGGGCAATCCGTAGGTATATCCATCCTTGTAAAACCGTTTTGCCGTAATACCGATGCGATAACATTATTGGCGTTCGGCATATCCCCCATCGCCAGACCATTCATAGCAAGTTTTATATAAGCCGTTTCCCACGGTATATTTAATGCTTTAGATATTGCCCTTACAGCGCAATCGCCTACCCTATGCACGGATGCAGGATTCGGATTGTAAGAAATAAACATAGGTATCTTCCTCCACAGATTTTACAAAATCATCAAGCCCCACATATCCAAAGTTCTTTTGCATATCGTGGGCTGTCCTTGTCGCCTCACTTGCGCTATATCCGCAACGCTGTAACCTTTGTATGTAATTGTTGATTCTATCGCTGATTTCCATACTTTGATGATACAGAAAAATAGAAGATGGAAAAATGAAAGAAAACTGCAATTTTAATGCAATAAAAAAAGGTAGCCGAAAGCTACCTAAAAATGATATTCTCGCATCGGTAAACGATGTTATATATTGTTCTTACTGAAAAGCCCGTTACCTCGGCTATTTGTTCAAACGTTAGCCCTTCAAGTAACCTCTTGCGCATTACATCCCTATCCCTTGCGGAATGTTTACCCACAATGCGCTGATTTATCGCCGTTTCAATATCGGAATATTCCCAATTCGGTATAGTATGCTTCATTTCTTTTTTACACGCCCCGTGCCGTGGCAAGTAGGGCACTTTTTATAGCCAGTATTGCCACCAGTTTTACGCCTGCGGTATTTAGTTACCGTCTGCCTTGCTTTCGCCATAATTTACACTCCCAGTACCATTAAATATCACGTTGCTATCTTCTTCCCATTCTGCCTCTTGTTCTATCTTAACAACATCCTCGTACTGGCTTTCATAAATAAGCCATCCCACGTTGCTACCGACTAAAAACACGGCAAGGATGATACATAATATCCAAAGCCTGCGGATGGTCTTGTTATATAATATAGTGATTGCATCGTATGCGTAATAGGGTATAGTCTTTTCTTCCATAGTTGCCTCTTATGCAAAACCCCTGCTCAAAGGGGCAAGGGTTTTACGGAGAAAAATGAACATTGTATATAATCTGCAAGGGGGTATATATGTAGTATATCAAGCCTTGTTCTTGCCGTCAAGCCTGCGGATGTACCCGATGTTGCTTATGCCTAAAATCGCACCCAAAAAGGCGTTTACGGCAACTATTGTGGCACTTATTTCATCCCCATAAGGTAATCCCCATATCTGAAATATAGTCCTTATAAGAATTGCCAATGCAGGCAAAAATAACATTGCCACCCACTTCAAAATATCAAAAATCTTATTTGGTATCACCATAGCATCCTCCTATTTATCGTTAAGGCGTAACCAAGGAATCGAACCTTGTGCAGAATCATCAAGCCCTGCAATACCCATATCCTACACCTATTTGAACAGCAACCCACGTTCTAAAGGAGATTTCCTCCTATATTTATTTTTGTGTTTGAAGGGCACATAAGGGGCTGTTTAAATCATTGTAAACCAAGTGAACGGGCTATAAATCCTATCGCAATAGACAATATTGCTGTAATAGCATAAGACAGCACCTTTTGCCACATCTGACCATCCCTCGATTCAAGCACTTGTAAACGCTGTCCTTGCTCTGATTGCTCGGTTGCCATGTGTTCCATACTGGTAGCAAGCCTTTCTATGGATTTAGTCATTTCCTCAATCTGGGTTATAATGTGTTCCATAGTCGCTATACGTGTTTCGTGATTTTCAAGTCTTTTACTTGTTTCAAGTATAAAGCTGTCGTTAAAATCGGGATTCATCTGCCTGCCCTCAATTCAATAATTCCGCCCACGTCTTCACCCCGATTATACCATCTTGCTCAAGGTTGTGCAATGCTTGGAAAGCGATTGTTTTCTTTTTGGTGTCGCTACCGAAAACACCATCATCCTTTATGCCTAATCTGCGCTGTGCAATCCTTACACGCTCACCGACCGAACCGATGCGGATAGTTTTAAGGAATGTGGATACGCCTACCTGCTTGCCATTTGTTACCTGCCATTTTGATGGGTTAGGTCTTGTGTCAATGTGGGTAAATCCTGCATACAAGCCTATGCCACCCATTCCCATTGCCTCGGCGCACATTGCTATCTCTAACGGTGATGTGCCACGTACAACGGTATCGGATGCCTTGCCTAAAAGGTGCTGTGAACCGCTTGCACCGCCCTCGTGTTTATTCCAATAAGGTGTTCTGTATGCGCTTGTAATAGTCGTTACACCGTACTTATCACGGATGCGCTGTAAATACCTTACAAGGTTGCCGTCAATAAGGATTTCGTCTACGCCTGCGGGGTCGTGACACGCAAACTCTTTTACCTTGAAATTTGATACCCTGCCATCGATGGTAAAAAAGCACTCGCCATGTTTTGCTTTTGAATACCTTACAACGCCATCGGATACCTCGATATAATCATAGTTTGAAAGCGGTATTACCCCACTATCGGTATCGGGTATAATGTTATCAAGATGGTTAAGCCCTGCACCTCTTATAATGGTTTTATAGTCCTTATATACCCACGATGCATCTACCCTATCTTGACTACTGGATATCCCGTGCGCTGTACCGCTTTCAGATGATGTGTATTGCCACATACCATAAGGCTTGTTGTAGGTGCATCTTTCGTAATACTGGGCTACCCATTTATCATAATTGGCAATGATATCATAATCAAATTTGCCAGTAAACCACGATTTGCTTGCATAGATGCCACAGTAATATCCTGCATCCTGCATCCTGCTACACCATTTGGCAATCAATTCAGATCGTACAGTATTGGATAGGTTCATCCATTCGGGGTTATTTGGTTCACCCTCGCAATCAACCCAGATAGGCAATTCAATCTTTTTATCATTGATTTGAAAAAGCACCCAATCGGTTTCTTTTGTTACCATCGCCTCATTCGTTGCCTGCGTTAGATAATACACGCCTATCGGTACGCCTGCTTCGTGGTATGCCTTATAAAATTCATCGAATTTCTTATCAAGCGTGGGGGTCTTGCTACCCCATCCCGTATATCCTACCCTTAATATAATACCGTCTGCATTAAGGGCTTTAGGATTTACCGACGATTGAAAATGCGATATATCGATAAATTGTAGTGCCATATATTACCTCGCTTTCCGTTGATATTCTGATATGTCAATGCCGTTCATCCGTCTGCTCCTTTATTCAAGGCTTGTTTAATAAATGCTTGCAAATCGGATTTCTGCATATTGTTTTTTGCAGACTCTTCTTCAAGCCATTTGCCGAAATCTTCTAATATGGATATGGCTTTTAAAGTATAGTCGCTCATTATATCTTTAAAGTCTTTGTCAACGTCAATTATTATTTTCATTTGTCTGGTTCTAATTTAATCGCCAATCGCCTATCGGAATGGGTTTTATGGTTTCTCTCTTTACTCCGTATGCTTCGCAATCGTCAATACCGTACTTTGCTTTGATAGTCTGAATCGCAAACACGATTCCTTGTCCACAATCGTTAGGCTCGACAGCTTTTTCAAGTTCTTCGATTATTTCCTTTACTTCTTCTGGCATCTGTCTGCTCCTTTTGACTATTTCAGCAACTTCATCATCAGACAACCCCGATGTGAGCCAATCATTATCTTCGGGTAAATCTTCAATTGGTATAGCTCCCTCTCTTGCTTTTTTCTTTATTTCTTCTATCATTTCGGGATTGAATATATTATAGAACCAAGGTAATTCACTCATAGGCTTTTCCTCAATAACAATAATAGGGCATATCTGCTTTATGTAGTTTTCTCTATCCTCTTCCGTGAAATTATCGGACAAAGCCCATGTATTTCTGCATAAATGACCGCTCGCTTGGCAAACGTCATTCTGATAGTTATACATAGGGTATTCAGCGCAATATTTGGGTTTTTCTATGTTTAAAGCTATCATATCTTCCTCTTTCTGCAATCCATAAAACAGATTAAATTACCATTGTCGCCACCTTTTTATATATACCTTTTCAACCTTCTTGCGGATTTCCCTGAATATTTAATCCATAGGCGGGGAATCGAACTCTGCAAGGATTCCTCTCCGTGTCTAATCTTTTATGCTTCTACATAAGTGCCGATAGTGTCTCTCTTCTCTTCTCCACCATAGGAATTGAGAATACGGATGTCTGCGTAGGTGTGATTGTTCGGCTCTATTCCGAGAGAATTAACGATTTCAGCGCACCTTGTATAAAACTTGGTTAAAGCTGACTCAAGGTCATTGTGCTTTGTGGGCTGACTTGCGTACTCGGAAAGATTTCCGTCCTTGTCATAAATCTGCTCGATTGCTACTACATAATACTTCATTGTTGTTATCCTCCTTTAATCGTTGTGAATGAGTCCTAATATTCTGAATGGCATCAATTCATCATTCGCTGTTGATGATGTAGGTGCCGAATTATAAGAATTTAAAACTCTATTTGTGCAATCTGTAAGTACAACAGATAACATATTCCCCGTTTGTGATGCAGTAACAAGTCTATATAACTCTCCAATTTTCCCTGCCCCCGTCATGTAGACATATGAGACTCGTGCATCTCTGCCAATTTCTACAATTATTGTACCAAGTCCCCTATATGCTCCACCCGAAAGTTCTCCATAATCACATAAAATGGCATCAAAATTTTTATCAACAGTTATATTGATTGTCTGCCCTGCAAAATTAGAATCGGGATTTGGATTCTCCCACAATTCCACAAATCCGTGTTGTGCCCCACCATATCCATTTATCGGTTTTTTTCCTTTTGCGAAAAAATCTGCCATATTTCCGTCTACTAAAGGTGCATCAGTTACACGATAATAAGTATCATCGTTATCGTCTACTTCCTGCCAATCATCCCAATCTATGTCTACGAAATTCTGTACTTTTGTAACCTGTCCTTGTGCGTCATTTGTTACCTTTGCATCTGCAAACTGTAAATTCGGCTGTGTAGGCATAGCCGTGCCATCACCGTCTTTTATCGTGTGTCCGCTACTATCGATATTCACCACAGTTTTATCGTCTGTGCTATTATCGGTAACTGTAACGCCCGTGCCCTTAAACTGTAAATTGGTGCGCTGTGTCATACTTGAACCGCTTGGATTCTGTATGGTATGTCCACTACCGCCACCGCCACCGCCAGTTACATTTATAACGGTCTGGTCGTTTGCGCTATCATCGGATACGCTTACGCTACCCATAACCTTTAATTTGCTTCGCTGTGGCATTGATGTGCCCGATGGATTTACAATCTCGTGTCCACTTTTGGGTACGTCTGCCATTTCTAACTTGCCCTGCGAATTTAGCGTAGGCACTTGCCCTACTGTACCCGTGGCTTTTATCTGCGCTATGGTATAATCATTATTCGCAGGCACTACCGCACCCGTGCGCCCCTTAAATGATGTTACCTTGTCTGCATCCTCTAACGTGGATATACGGCTATCCTGCCCCTGCAACGCTTGGTCGTGCTGATATAGGGCATAGTCCATTTTATTTAGGTTGGTTTCGTTTATTGGGGATGCCGTGCTCGGTTCGTTTTCCCAGTTTATACGGCTTGTGTATGATGGTACATACGACATCTTTATTCCTCCTCTTGTGTGTATAGATACGTGTTAACGCCCTCTGTTATCTTATCACTCTTTGCCTCAAATGTATCTTTTAAAGCATCGATACCTTTTAATTTACGCCTAAAAATAAAGGTTTCAAAATCGCCGTGATGCGTTTCAAATGCAATTCTATCTCCGCATTCTTCCCACGGGATACCGATTGCCGTTGCCTTAAAAGGTGTGAAATATGTATTTGTGATTTCAAAAAACATATTTACCAGTACACGGGATACGTCAATCATTAAATCATAATCGTATTCCATATCCTCGGCGCAATAGTAAATATTATCGTCTATAACGTAAGTATTCGGCGCATTTGAGCCTACGTGTTCCCATACGGCTGATTTTACCTCGTTGCTTTCCTCGCTCTTTACTATCTGGATTTTACCGATACTTGCCACGGTGTAATTCTCTGCACGTAACGATATATATTTACCGCCTGCAAACAAATCATCTACGCCACTACGGGGGTACAAATCATCTGACGGGTATAATGTATCAGATGGATATAAACCTGCCTTATCGGGGTAAACAAAGCGTGGTAAACCAGTTGTCCTATCAAGCCCAAAAAAGCACCCACACATTTCAAGGATTGACCGCACCACATCCCTGCCCGTTGCGCTTGAGTCTATCGGAAATATCTCACGTGACATATAGTTGTAGTACATCAATCTTTCTGCGCCGTTGGTTAGCCTTACATAATCGGTTATTTTGTAAAGCTGTACGCTGTTTATAAGTTGCCACGTAGAAAATACCGAACCGCTACCATTTTCAAGCCTACATAAAGCAGGAATGCGGATAACCAAACTGGTACAGTTTGCGGATACCATAAACGCATCGCCACGGTCTACAAGATATCTATGCTTCATTCCGATACTGTTGGTTTCTTCTACAAGGATATCACCCTTACCAAATCCCCTGCCAAGTGCATCAACTTGCTGTGTATAATTCGGCATATAATTTTCAATAATATATTCATCTGTGAGTGGCTGATTATTTGCATCAAGGGCATTTACATACGTTGCAAAATATCTTGCGCTCGTATCGGGGTTAGATACGGTTATTTGCGTGTAATACAGCTTATAATAATAATTTGTCTGTACCGACCATTTTATCCACGTATCAAGATTTACGCTGTATCCGTGTTCTGCCACCTTTTCGCAACTATATTTTTCTGCCCCATCAATACCGAAAAACTTTAAGGCATTAAATACCGATGAATATAATTGTCTTGCATACTCAAAACCCCTGCCCGTATAAGTACCGTCTTCGGTTTCGGTATTTACCCCATACATATAAATCGTATTCCAATCCGTTGCCTTGTTTTCAAGGTTAGTGATTTTGGAATATGCCGTGATGCTCTTTTTCTCTAAAACACCCTCATACTGTACGTTAATGCTATGCACGACAAAAACCCCTAACGGGATTGTGCTGTTTTCCACACCATCAAGCCACATTTCGGGGTATATTAAATCGCCCACCTCTATGCCGTTATAGTCTACTACGGTAAACTCGCATACAGATGCTTCGCAAAGCCCATATTTCAAGTTATCCTTGGATGATAGTGATTCGGTAATATTAAAGGATTCCTCTTCAAAATCGCCCTTTTCGATATAGTTAAAATTGTAGGGTTCGGGGTCAAAATCGGGGATATCTTTTAACAATACTATATTGTCCACATTGTACGCACTTGGGTTACTATAAAGGATTCTGTATTGCCCTAAACTCATACCCTCGTAAAATGTTTCCGCAGGCAATAATGATAAATCATAGCAATCAAGATACAGCGCAAGCACCCTGCTCAATCCATTAGGCAGATAAAAATTAAGCTGTACATTTTCATACTGTCCTATCTCCAATTTATAAATGCTTGCATCGGGTATGGGATAATATAGGTTTTTACTGTTACCCAATCCATCTACATACGAAAATACCCATTTAGGGTCTTGCTTAAGGTATTCCGTGTGCATATCCCTTAAATTGATTATAAAAGAGATAAATAGATTCGTTGATGCACTTATGGCTTGTATATCTGTACTATACATCGTGCCAAACGCATAATAATTGGCACTATAATATCTCATAGTTGCCTGCGTTCCCATTACCCCAGTTTGATATATTACGTGGTTTACGGGTAAGCCCATATTGATATTTGATATTTCGGATATATCTTTTTTTGCATAAGCAATACGCAGATTTTTAGGCGTGGAATCCTTTATGTATTTGCTTTTTGCTTCTTCGGATATAGGTATCATTGTTCCTCAATCTCCACGTGTAACTTATATTTTGTCACAGTATTGCTTATGGTCTTGCGATATTCCAATGTAGTAGTGCAATATGCCTGCACCTCTACATCATCGTTTATATCGCCTCCCACATACACCGTGATGGTTAATAAACCATCATCGGTGTTTTCCTCAATTAAGGTTATTAAAGCATCATATTCGGCACTTGAAAAGCAAAAGATATCAAAGCTACCCTGCACCCTGCGCCGATATACGTGCTTATGCTTTCGGTGCATCCCATCTATCCACTCGTTATATTCGGGCACGGATTCCATTTTGTAGCTTGATTCGTTTAAATACTGTGATATATCAGTTCCGTTTATTGATACCAAATGTGGGTACATATATGCTCCTTATGCGTATCCAGTTGCTTTTCTGAATACCTTTTCACGTTCCTTTACGATATCAAAAATGCCATCAAAATCGGGGCTAATCTTTACCGCCTCTTTATCGACAAGCTGTGTAAGCAGGTCTATTATCCTTGCGGTATCGCCACCGAATGCACCGCCTGCATTCATTGTAGCATTTTTAGGCTCGTTTGTCACGTTAACAATCTGCTCGCCAAAATCGAAACTCTTTGCAATCTGGTCGGTTACCAAATCGGTATTATCCTTTATACCCTCGGAAAACAGTTTCATCATATCGGGAGCGTATGTGTGGAAGTTGGACAACGGTCCATCTTTAGGCTCGGAAAAACCAAGGAAGTCTTTTACCTTGCCTGCTACATTTTTCACAGTATCTACCACGGCTTGAATCTTGGATTTAATACCATTTACAAAGTTGAGTATCAAATCTACGCCCCACTTTGTAGCATTGTAGGACATTTCGGTAAATTTATTTTTAAGCGCATTCCAGATATTACGCACGGCATTTGCGATAGTTGAGCCGACATTTCCGAGACCGTTTGCAAGGCTTACAAGCAAATCTTTTCCCGCTTGCTTTATCTGTGGCGCATTGTCCTTAAATCCCTGCACGATACCTTTTATGATTTCGGGCACGGCTTTTACAATCTCTATCACAATCTGCGGAAGTGCCGTAATCAGACTTATAAAAAGCTGAATTCCTGCGGAAACAAGCTGTGGAATGGCTGATAATAAAGCTGTGATAACACCTGTTATTATTAGTGGCAGGGCTTTTACGATTTGCTCCATTATGTTGGGAAATTCACGAACCAGAGCAAGCACGATATCAATAACGGCTGTTATTATTTGAGGGATTGCCCCAACTATAAAATTCACCACGCCCATAATTATATCGGGCAGGGCTGAAATCAGCATAGGCAAGCCATCTGTCAGCAATGAATCGACCAAAGCTTCCACCAAACCAAGCAAACTGCTCAAAATTTCGGGCAAGTGGTCTAAAAGTCTGCTAACGAGCTGTATCACGGCATCCAGAAGTTTCGGCAAAAGCTCTGGCAAGTTTTCGCTCAATGAATCCAAAACGGTTGTTATTATTTCGCTCGCCGTGTCAATCAAATCTGGCAGGGCTTCGGTTAGACCGATTGCCAGTTCTTTCATTACAGAAATTCCAGATTTTAGGATATCTGGTGCATTTGTAACGATTGAATTTCCCAGATTCATTATAATTTCTGCGCCTACGTTCATAAACTGGGGTAATTTTTCGGTAACGGTAGTTATGATATTATCAATACCGCTTGATATCTGCTCCGCACCGCTTTCGTAGTCGCCTGCGAACAAATCGGTCAAGCCACCCATAACGGTTGTTATGCTCGGCAGGAAATCCGATAGCATATTCCTTGACAAACTCTGCTGTGCTGTCTGCATATCCTGCAACTGGTCTTGGAATCCTGCCGCCGCTTTTACCGCTTCATCCGATAACACACCGCCTAATTCGTGTACACGGTCTTTCATTGCCTGTGTATCCTCGGCAGATGTGTTTAAAAGTGCGCCTAATTCCGTTGCGCCACGCCCTAAAAGCTGTCCTGCAATGTAAGTACGCTCTGTGCCCTCTTCCATATTCTGCAAGCCAGTTATAACGGATGAAAAGATATCCTCCTGCGACATTGTTGCAAGCTGTTCTTCCGTGATACCAAGCTGTGCAAAAGCCTCATTATTGTTTTCTACGGCATTAGCCATAGTTTTCATCGATGCCTTAAGGGTTTCCATCGATGTACCGCTGTGTTGCATAACAGCATCCCACTCTTGGTATGCCTCGGCACTTATACCCATTTTCTGGCTCATCTTATCGATGTTGTCGCCGTATGATGCAAGGTCGGTAACCCCATCCACAAGCGCACCGCTTAACGCCGTTACGCCCGTAGTAACTGCACCTACGGCAATCCCTATGCCACCTCCGATTTTACCCAGTACACCGCCGATTTTACTTCCTACGGATGTTGCATCAGATTCTGCGCCCTTTAACCCATCCTCGTATGGGGTTGTATCAAGTGACAATTTAGCCACTAAATCAAATATATCCATATTCTATCCTCTTAATTTTGCTTTTATGCCCTCTATTATCGCCGTGGGGGTGCGTGTTTCCACGGTAGGGTATAAAATATCATATAAGCGAATTGAAAGCCCTAAATAGCCTTTTAAAGCGTCTGTAACATAAATACGGTATGCCTCTTCACGCTGATATACTCTAATACGTGACAAGACATACCGCATAAAGGGCTTTAGTTCTCGCTTGCCCCTATATTCACCATAGCAGACGAAGAAGAGGTCTCGTTCGTTTGCTCCGCCTGCGATGAAAAAAGGTCAAGCAACTCTTTGTCATTAAACAAATCAAGCAACATTTTCGGAATCTCGGCGAGCGATGGCTCGTAGGTTTCCACATCCTGCTGATTTAATATAGCAAGGATTGCAAGGATTGCTTTTTGGTGTTTTTTTAACCCCAGTTTTATCGCCTCGGCGTAATTTTTTCCACGGATAAGCCCCACAAGAATCTTGTTTTGGGCTATTTCCGATACTGGGTCTATAAGGTCTGCCATTGCATTTAATGCCTGCTCGCCTTTGATATCCGAAAGTTTCATAAATCTGCTCCTTTAAACTGTTGCCGTTGCTATGATTACGATATCGCCAGATGCACTTGCTACCGTTACCGTGCCTGCGCTGTATGCTGTATCGGTGATATCCTCACCGCCCATCATAACGATAACGTTTCCGATGGTATATCCGCTTTCTGCGGTAAGTGTT
>Ga0247610_10005232_pt1 | contig 13693 bp, 14 predicted proteins | sample 174DNAGHGhighgp2_FD_193483 | JGI IMG/M metagenome (GOLD analysis project Ga0247610, IMG submission 193483) | Sheep rumen microbial communities from Palmerston North, Manawatu-Wanganui, New Zealand - 1742 DNA GHGhigh gp2 | ecosystem: Host-associated > Mammals > Digestive system > Stomach > Rumen...
GACTCACCACGCCCTCCGTAGATGGCAACTGAATGGCCGTACCATAATAAGGATCGATGATGTAAGTCCAGATATTGCGTCCGTCGGGACAGCCTTCAGCAATCACCTTGCTCACATCGCCTGGGGCAATCATGGCCTTATCGGCAGCTGCAATCTGAGTGAGAGAGACACTAACACCATCGGCATCCTTGCCACTCATCTTATTCCACTGAGGTTCTGCCATGGGATTAGTGACGCAGACCTTGATGACCGTACCAGAACGCTCGTTGGCAAGCCAAACGGATCTCACATCATCCATCTCGCCCTCACCGCTTGCAGGCTTATCCACATTGACATATACGGCATACTGGAAATGAGCATTTTCCTGACGCACCGCTGTCTTCGGCATTTCACTGATGTCAAGCAAATCAACTTCCACGCTGTTCTTGCTTCCCGTAAAAGCATGCGTTGACGTGCCGTCAGGGCCATCAAGGATAGCCTCCTTGTTAAGACCGTCCACGGGTTCTTCCTGCGGATAGTCTGTTGTATCACGCTCCATACCAGGACCATCGAGAATCTGGCCTCTGACGTACTTACATCCCATAAATACCGCTATAACAAGTATAACTACTATTACGATTATCATCTTTTTCATATCTCCTGTCAAATTACAATTATTCTCCTCAGAAGCCCAGGAACTCTTTGATGCGAGGGTCGCGTTCAAGATCGGCCCTGCCTACGTAGAAAGAGCCGGGGGTAGCCAGATCGAGATACTTGTCAAGAAACTCTTCCCAACTCAGCTTGAAATAGGAGGCAGGAATAAAGACCGTCTTTGACCCGCCTGCCGAGCGGTTGCCAGCCGTTACATAAACCGAATAGCCGCCCTTCTCATGCTTCTGAATCTGATAGCACTCCAGAAACCAGTCGCCGCTGCATCTGTTAGAGGCTTCCACATCGATGCGTTCCTTCACGGGATTGGCTTTTTCCAGTTCCCAGTCATGGTCTAGGGTTAGCCTACGGATAAACTCTTCACAGTCCACATTGAGAATGTCTGGACTACAATACGAGTAATACCTGACATATTGATAGTCATCCCCCATTTTCTCGATACCGAAATTGGTATGCTCAGCTATCATGTCCCTCGTTGCCCAGGGAAAGTCAGCCTTCATCTGCTCGAACGCCTTGTCGATATAGGCATTCAAATCATAGCCGTATGGAAACTTCTCGTTCATAACATTTTGGTTTATAGTTTTATACCGCTGCAAAATTAGGTAAAATTTGCAAGAAAAACAAGAAGAATGTGAAATATTTGCCCAGACTCCTTACATTCACTTAAACAGCAACCGCCGACATCAATGACATCGGCGGCATTTGTTTACGTTTGAATGAAATGTATCTTCCTGCGATTCTCCTGCGATGGTGGACGGACGGCGAAGTGGAGCCAGTAGGTGCCGCGAGGCGAACGCTCTAACAGGAGTTCGTCGAAGTCCTCGCGACTCATTCCCGACGTGCCGTCGCCTACCCGTTGCCTTTCATCGCTGATGTCAAGGAGGATGACGGCATAGCGGAGGGCTTGCTCCATGCCAACCACACGGATGTCGGCAGCACAGCCTGTCAGATGGTTCGAGCCTTTCGCACCACCAACGGCTTTGTTCACTGCCTCAGAGCGGTAGCCGCTGTTGATGAAGATGGGGTCGTTGCCCTCTCCATAGCGACGGTTCCATTCATCGCGCAGCATCTCCAACCAGCCGCAGAGGCGCTTCAAGTTCTCAATATGTACGTGCGAAGGGATATTTCCATCCGCCGTGTGATAACTCGTCTTCGTCAACTCCCCGAGCGTAAAATGCTCACTGAGTTTCATCTTTTCATTAATACTTACTTCTCTTTTCATTATTCATTATTATTTATTCATTATTCATTATTTTTCCAAAATATCCAAAATCCCAAAATCCCAAGATGCCTATATCGCCTTTGCGAGTTTGATGAAACATCCCTTTTTGACTTTCTCAATCTGGTTGTTCCTAATTAGATCCGCGATTTTCTTCGAGGCGCTGTCTACCCTACTATACCCCCAGGTCTTCATCACATCCTGCGTCGTAAACTCCTCCGGCAACATGCTGTAGAACTTGGCCGTCTTGTCGTACACGCGGCGCAGCTGGGTGTCACGGGCTTCATTGTCGTACATATCCTGTAGCAGCTGACCGAACAGCGCATCCTCGCACTTGTTGATGATCTCGCACATCAGCTCAGCGAAGTCCAGATGATGCTGTTCTATCTGACACACGCCCGTCTTCACGAACTCTTCCCATGAAGGCTGGGTCGAGATGACCTGCGGGATGCAGACCGCCATCACCTTATCCTGCAAGCGCTTACGCTCCAGATTCAGCACCTTGTCTTCATTGATACGGGCTTCCTCACCGAGAGCAGCACAGAGATCATAGACATACTTCACTAGCCTCTCAATACCCTTGATCTCGCACTTCAGCGCGTCAAACCGTGCACCCCACTCTTCCATCTGGTGGGCCGGTGTGTTGTCACGTCTCGTGGCTCGGAACTCATCGGTATGATAGTCCTCTTCAGGCATCACCCATGAAGTCATTCGGGTGGAAAGACCGTCACCGATATTCCTGGCATTGATAAACTGCTGCAGTGAGGTGCGTGTGCAAGTAAATACCCCCGAGAACATCATCGGCATCGAGTCGTTCACCGAGTCGCCGTTGGCATAGTCCACACCATTCCGCTCGTTATGGAAGGCCTGCAACATGATGTCGCGCTTCTCTTGGAATCCGCCCTTGGCATTGATCAGCGAGAGCAGCTCCGTGGAGAACATATACTGATGCAGGAACCACGGCTGTCCGTCGTAGCCCGTCTCCTTGTTATTCTCCGCGTGCTTATAGAAGCGGTTGTTCGACACCTTCACCACGTTATAGCGGATGATACCGCCCGGCTCCTGCAACGCCTCGCCCTTCTGCGCCTTACTCGATGTGTTGCGCGCGTTCTTCTCTTTCTTGTAGGCCTTCTCTGCCTGACGGGCAGGCTTATCGCTCTCACGCATGGTCAGCATGATATGCTCATCCTGTTCCTTGGCCACCGCCTTGCCCGATGCAGGTTCTCCACACATCAGCACCAGCGAGTTCAGCCGCTGCATGTCGCCCTTCCAGTTCTGGTAGTCACAGCGCGTCAGCAGCACCGAATACATCCCCGAGGCCGTAATCACGCCCCCCGGCCTGACACGCATATTATCGATATGTGCCAGCGCAGGTTCATAACAGCCCAGGGGAATCTGCATCAACCGGTCGGCCCAGTCATCGTAGGGCAGATTGTTGGGCACCTCTGCCTTGGAATATTTGATGCCGAAACTGTCGAGCGTCTGTGCCAGCTCGTCCGACAGGGCCCCGCGAGGCCTGAACTTACAAGCGTCGACGGCCATCCGCTCCAGCTCTTTCACGCGCCCCTCCTTCACAAAGTCCTCATAGAAGTCGGTCTGTTTCATCAGCCAGAGCACATTGGCAGGTTTGTTATTAACGATGCGGCGCAGCTCACCCGAAAGACTCAGCATCCTGTCGTGCCGGTCGCCGATGCCCGGCGTACCACCCTTCAGTTCGAGCCATTTCTTCAGGATATCGGTATAGGGCACCCCGTGATAGCAGTAGACGCCCTCCTCGTTCTTGTCCAGATTGATGGCGGTCAGATCCTCGGTCAGCTCAGCCTCCTGATCATCTTTTCCAGCCTTGTCTTCAGCGAAATCAAGCTTGCCCTGACTATTGCCTTCACGGTACTGCTTCCCGTATTTCTCGTCGTATAAAGGATTATCATAGTTAAAGAGTATTTCTTCGTCAATATACAATATATCGTCCCACTTGGGGATGTACGAGAGTCGGCTGCTGTCCTTGGTACCCTTGTCGATCTTGGCCGTCAGTCCGAACAGCTTCGCCAGTCGCTGCTGATTGTCCGTCAGGTTGTAGTTGATATCGGCAATGGATACCGATTTCAAGCCCTCACCGCCCGGGGTGATAAAGAACAGACAGATGCCCAGCTGCTTCAGGTCGAAGCCCTTCCTGATCTCCTCAAACTTCTCACGGGGATGCTCTACATGGTCGTAGTCACACATCACCAGACCGTTCAGTATGCACTGGCTCTGCAGCCTCCATCGACCCTGCTTACCCTTGTTATACTTCGCCTCACCGACGCTCTCCAGCACCTCCTTGGTCTGGAAGAGGCAGCCCGGCAGCGAGTCCTTTTTCTTCTTGGCCTCGGCGATCTGTCCGCAGGCATTCAACCTGCGGACATCGTCGATTTTCCTGGCCGTAGCCGGGTCCTGCGTCAGCGCCTTAAAGGTCTGCGCTACGCACGGGAGGCATTCAGTAGACTTGTTCTGTTGATAAGTAAACATCTTCTCAATTCTGCTTCAAGGTTACTGATTTCAGTGCCATAGTCGGGTGTCTCGCACAGATTCACCGTCTTCTTCACCACAAGTTGGTGGCGCTCCTTCGAGAGCCATACCTCAAGACGTGAGTCCTGGGTGATCAGCGGACGCTCCATCGGGTCGGGACTCGGTGTGCCGCCCAGCTCGGCGATGATGCCGTCAAACTGCTCCTTCATTTCGCCAATCAGGTCGCCCGTCTTCTCCGAGGCTTCCAGCTGGACGAACCTTCGGGGGTTGCGCTTGCCCGTCGAGCTCCACATCTGGGCCTTACCTACCTGCACCACGTTCTTCTTCGTGGGCTTGCCTTTCTCTTCCGGTCGTACGGTTATCACGCCATCCTTACCATTCACGCGTGCCCTGTACGAAAAATCCTTTTCAAAAATCTTTTCTTCCATAATTCTTAATAATTACATCATGTTAATCTTGTCCACATAGATCGTCGTGGCCTGCATAGGCTCGCCGGTCTGCTGCGAGTTCCACTCACGTACCACCATCGAGCACTGTACCTTGTAGATGTACTGCGGGTCGTACTTCGGACAGTTCACAGCCCTCTCACCCGTAATCTCACCAAGGAAGGTGTCGATGCCGTCCGTTAACTTCAAGGTAACAGAATTCATGATCTTCTGTTCACCCGTTCTTTTGTCAGGGTACTGACGAGTATTCAACCCCGACTGACTCAAAATTCTAACAGTTTTCTCCATAAATTAAATCTGTTTAATCCGTGATAGTATTCCTTAGTCTTCTTCCTTATTCTCTAAAAAGTCAAACTCCTTCTTGATGCTTGTGAACATCCCGAGGTCGTTCTTCTTTGCCTCTTGTCTCAATTTGTCACTAATGCGGAGGTCTTTGGTGATGACAGGAATCTCCGCAGACAACTCCAGAGCTGAGAGGAACGTCCGAATCCAATAGAACAGCTCATGCAAATCGTCGAACCCGTCGATGTCTGTCAAGAAACTGCAGATGTCCTTCTTGTCCTCTATCCAAAAAGAGAACTTGCCCTTGCGTCGGCTTAACCCCTTGTTTTTAAACACCCTGAACTCCAGTTCCAGCGGTTCCTTGTCCCATTTCACGCCAATCCGTTTCATGTGACGGATGGCGAAAGCCAGGTCAGTTCCCAGTTCCTCAATGGGACACACCATCACTTTGCCGAGAACCTTGGCAATGATTTCAGGTTGCGTCGTCTCGTTCTCCAAACTAATCATAATGAATCTGGTGTCGCCGAGATCCTCGTCAACTACCACATCATCGAGAGTCTTTGATTCTTCGCCTGGCGTGATGCTCAACCACTTGGCATGTCCATACTCATCGAGTCCGGCATACATACACCGATAAACCATCCCACAAAGCGTGTCGTAGAAAAATGCTTTTGTCATAATCCTTTTTGTTTTTAATTGTTTTCTGCCCTATCCTTAAATCAACTTCCTTATAAGCACCGCAATCTCAACCCCCTTTGGATTGGATTGCAGTGCAAAGTTAGGCATAAAACAAAAACGATGCGAATTTCTACTTCGCATCGTAAAAAAGATAGTAAAATCGTATGTTTTTACTCTATCAAAAGTATTTTTCTGTCTCGCAGAATCTTTATCAGGGCATCAGCCACCGCCTTCTGACGCTTGAAGGTATTATAACGTTCGTCAGTTTCTGGTTTATACTCCATCCACCTCTTATAGGGCGTGGGAAGTACGGGATGTGAATTGATGCCTTTCTGTACCGACTGATATAGACTCTTATACTCAAGCAATTCACCATTCAACCTGAGGTTTAATCCAATGATACGGTGGCTGAATGATGTAAATTCTTTCGGGAAATTACAGAAGTCGGTGAATATCCTATAGACTGCTACAAAATGATACTGGCCGTCTATCACTCCTTCCTCAATCAGACCCGAAAGAATTTCTTTAGCCAGTTCGTCAGTCAATATGGAACGTTGAAAACGCTCTATAGGCGTAAAATGACGGCGTAGCACTTCTGAGACAAGAGATCCCAAACGAGCATTGCCTTGTTTGAAGAAATAGAGTGACAGCAAACGTTCTATAGGCATCGCATCGCGATACTCTGGACATGACATGGCATCCTCAAGACAGTAAGTCACGGGGATGCTTTCGTTCGCAAACTCCTCTATATCATTCATCACGGTCATAAGGTGTATTATTGATGTCTTCCAACAACGATTTGAATTCATCGTTGTCTGTAGACAGGCTGATAATAAAACGCTTTTGAGGGAAGGAGCGATAGTAGTCGTTGCGACGCTGAAGGATGGCATCGTACAACTTTAATATTGATTCGTAACGACCTCCAAAGTAAAAACCACCGAAGGCATTCTCTACCCAATACATACCCTTTTCATCTACACCCATGAGAAGTGTCGTCTTCATAGTCACCTCATACTCCCCTTCTTTTTCACCTTCACCGGGAAACAACACCCGGATACCGAGGTCATTTAACTGCCAACTAAAATGATATACGGAGAAAAAACCATTGGGAAACCATTTACTGGGGGTTACCGACATAAGGCAGTCGATGTACATCTCAAACGAGATGCGAGGGCGGAACTCGTCACACAAAATGCGACAATCAGCAAGATCGGTACCGTCCCAGGTATATGCCAAATCCACGATGGGTACAGAGACTGTCCTTCCGTATTCGTAACTATCTTCATCTTCATTCGGCTGTAGTAATACGGCTATTACTTTGCCTACCCTACCGTATTTCTCGTCAAAGATGAATCTGTAGGGTGGATCTAATTTTAAAAGATGCGTCTGCATGTTAACTTTAATAAATTAATACCCGTTAAAAATCGGATGCAAAGATAGACATTTTTATTTTATCTCACAAACATTCCCAATGTTATTTTTCTTTAAACCCAAATCATCCTCTAAAACAACTTGTCACACTAATCTGCTAAAACAGGCCAAAAGAAATGGATGAACATGTTAGCCCATCCATTTCCATTATTCTACTCAAAGTCTAATCCTTATCTTACTTCTTCATGATTTTCTTGGTCTTACCGTCCTTTGCGCGGATGATGTTCACACCCTTTATGTCTGTTACTAAGATCAGAGGGATAAGTGTTGATCCATTGAAAAATCAAAGACCTATCCCCATGATTGCTTATTGTTATTCCTCATAATAAACAGAATTGATGGTGCATGAACCACTATACAGCATGAGGTCGAGATCTCTGCCTTCACCTCCCTTAGCACATTCTTTAGCCATTGTTTCGGTAATTGGAATATCATTCAAACCGGACACCCATTTAATATGATCGTAATAGGTGTTACTCCACCAAGCATTCATGACCTTCAAATCAAAATCAGCAGAAACATCTGAGACATCAAAAATCAGAGTCTTGAGACCAAAATAAACATCATCAGAAATAGTTGGAAAATGTTGTCCCTCTAAAGAGCTGAAGCGCATAGCTGCAGCTTCCCATGCACCAGGCTGGAAGGGTGGTTCAGCTACAGGATTCTCGCCATAGATCCATCGTTTAACAGGAATGTATCCATTAAGTGAATAAAGATAGGCGTTGTTAGATACAGTTCCTGGAGTTTGACCCCAATAATATACAACCTTTCCACATATCACGACATCATCACCGAGTTTAATTTGCTTATCACTTGAGAAGAATTGTCTGTTCCCAAGATAATTGATACTATTGACCGAGAATCTTTCACCATTATAATCGTCTGCAATTTCAAAGGTCGCTTTTCCATATTGGGGGTTATATTCTCTGCTAATGCTAACTATTTTTCCATTGATATAAATATCATAAGAACTTTCTATATTATCCTTAAGCGATTTAATAAAATTGAGTGCCGTTTTTACATTATACGGATCGTCTTTGGTACCACTACCAACTTTTTCCCAACCTAACTGATTAACTTTGATTGTTTTCTGTTTATTATATATTGTAGACAATGTAATAGTTGCTTCACGAGCTATCTCTGAGGGATTTTCATCACAAGAGATATTAACGACTTCACCATTGTCTGAAAAATAATTAACAGCAACCTTACACCAACTTTGGTCTGACTCTGCTTTAAGCACAATGATAGAGGTATTATTTATAGAAATATTCTTAGATGAGCTCTCATTAAATTTGAACTCTATATTATCGTCTGATAATATGATTTCTTCATCTGCCCCCTTAAATGGTTCTTGATATTTTATATTTGCGCCTATAACATCTCCTGAACTGCTGAGAACATAGTCCTCCACATAGATACGTGTAAATGATCCGTCAGAAAAAGCAACATATCCAGTACTCGGTTTAACTGCTACTTGAGACGCCCAGCCCACAGTAGGAATTTTTGATACTTCGCCCAAGCCTTTCATAGTTCCGAGAGATGTAAAATATACTCCTGCAAAATTGTTTCCGGAATTGATATAAATTTTCCCAAACTTAGTATTTCCATTGATCTCATTCCGCATTGAGAGTGAAATTGTTCCTATGGGGTCACTAACTGTAGTGCTTGGGGGAATCGGCTGATTACTTTCGGTGTTCTCTTTTTCATCGTCCCCACCACCACAAGAAATGAAGCAGAAACTTAGCATCATGACCATCATTATGGTCAAAAAGTTCAGAAGATTATTTTTTTTCATTATATAATTATATGTTAGATGTTTATATTCTCATTTTTGTATGTATAACGTAAGAACCGTCCCGCCGTTACAACGTTCTTTGCGAGCAAAGCGACCAAAGGTCGAGCGCATCTTATGTCCTTATGTTGTTGCTATGTTACCATACGCAGTTTTGTTTTGAGGGTTAGACCATATATTACGTTTGCAAATATAGGGAAAAATCTCCAAACTCGCAAGAAAATGAGAGAAAAACTGCGAAAATGCTTGGAACTTTCAGAAATACTTCGTATCTTTGCAAGCGTAAAACCGAGTATTAACAATTAAATCAACATCACTATGGAACTACAAAAGATCCTGCAAATGATTTATGAAGTGCGTGGCGTAAAGGTCATGCTTGACAAAGATCTCGCAGAGTTGTACCAGGTAACAACTGGCAATTTGAACAAGGCAGCGCTCACAATGTGTCATTCTAACAAGTTACCAATGTCCCATCTCAAGAATTCTTCAATGGGGACTCCACCGGAACCGACAACAAAGGATTGTTTGGGATGGAATCTGTCACGGAATACCCCAAGTCCTTCATTGGTTGTTCGTCGTCCGCTTTTAACTTCTATAGCTATGCACTGCTTGTTGTACTCGATGATAAAATCAACCTCGTCCTCCCTCTCACGCCAATAGTACAACTTGTAGTCGTATTCGTCTGCCTGATTTAACAGATAGGCACCAACGGCACTCTCCACCCATCGCCCCCAAAGTTTGGGCGTGGTAAATGCCTTGTTGAAAGTAGTGCCTGACTGCGCAGAGAACAATGCGGTGTTATGTCACATCGGGGTCAGGAGATTCTGTGACAGACTCAGAATCACCTGACCCTCTCATTTTTTTTGCTCAATTCTTTGGTAATATCAGAAATAATCCGTAACTTTGCCACCGTATTATTAACATCTTAACTTTTTATCGATATGGAAACAACAAAAAAGAAAAGGACCCGCGAAGAAGTGAGAGCTGCATTCCGGGAAACAATGAGAAGAAAAAAAGAATGGCTTGAAGAAAGCACGAAACAACTTGAATTGTTGAACCATCAGGGGTTCTTTAATTACTAAGAATCCCTTTTTTACAAATCCTTATCTACTATGAATACGCTTAGACTTGATTTTATTAACAAACGTGCACCTTATCTGGTGAAAGAGAACCCTCATGCCGTAAACTCGTATGTCTTTAAGACGGATACAGGCACAGAATTCGTTATCAGTTTGCAGGAAAACAGTTCTATTGTTCCGAGTGGAGCCTATGAGTTCGGAATAAACAATCCACATCATGGCCGTTCTCCTCTTGACACAAAGCTAAAGTATACTATCTTTGCTATTGTTGAAGAGTTCTTTGAACAAAACGGTGACGAAGCGATGCTATATTTGGCTGAGACTGGCGATGAGAAACAGAGTTTCCGAAATAGACTGTTCGTAAGATGGTTCAATACATATGAACAGCGAGACAACTATTTCATCAAGACTGCGGAGGGAAAAATGGATGGCGAAATGAATTTTCTCGCTATTATCTCTAAAATCACAAATCCCAGATTAGCAGAAGTGATTGAAGAATTTGATGAAACAATATCATTCCTCTTTGATCCCATAGAAGATAAAACTGATGAACTGTCATAGACTTACATCGTTATGACTGGGCATTGAAAGCGCTCACAATGTGTCAGACACTATGTGAGTATGCAAATATCTGTGTATATGTGGGATTCTCTAAGATTCCAAATTGGAATTTTAGACGCACTCTTTTGAACATAACAATCTGATTTTACGGCACAAAGATAAGCAAAATTCTCAAATCTACCAAACAAAATTCTCAAAAGTTCTAAGAAAAATTCTCAAAAGTATTAAGAAAGGCACTTAACGGTTGTCTTTTTGAGATTGGAAACAAGAGTTAGTCGCAAAGATACATATATTATTTTAAACTTGCAAGCAAACGTTGCAAAAAAGACAGAATTTGGGATCTTGGGATTTTGGGTTTTTGGGTATTTGGAATTTTAAGATATTGTATAAAGGGATTTAGGATTATAATATGATTAATAATAATATAAATATTATTATTAATCATAAGTATTTATAGTAAAGTCTTTGCAAATATGATGCATCATCATTTTCGCAAAATATCCAAAATCCCAAAATGCCAAGATCGCGCGGCTAAAAAATAGGCTCAATAAAAAAGAGCCACCTGCAAAATGGCAAGTGGCTCCCGACAGAATTGGCACATGCGTTTAATTTTAAATAAGTGGCACTTTTTCAGGGCTCGCCCAATTGGGTGTAGATCAACTGGACCTCGGCCGGCGTGAACGTGCGCCGAGGGAGGTTGGCCAGGCTACGAAGAGCCGGATTAAGCATCAGCCACGACTTCAGTTTCTGCCAGGCTGACTTCTGCAGAAGTGTAGGGAAATAGAGCTGCGCAAGCTCTGAACGACCGAAAGTTTTAATCATTGAACATTCTTGCGTCCCGTTGGTAGCAAGCGTCCTTCGGCCGAGCGGACCATTGACCGTTGAACATTTATTGACCATTGAACATTATAAATTAAGTTGTTAGTATTATAGTGCAAAGATACAAAAAATATTTGAGAAATAAGTCTACAAAAGGAAGAATAAGTCCTTATAAGTCATAATTTCTATTTTTAATGTAGTAAATTTGCAATATCAAAGGATACAGAGGACAAAAGGCGCCAAGTCCATGACATTCCGGAGAGGCGGAAAGCGACCCGCAACGTTCGCTAAATGAATTTACAACGCAAAAACAAAATTAGAACAATGATTGAACTTTACATTTCTCAAAACAACAACACAACGAGTCAGGCGTACGGCAAGTACTACCCTCGTGTGAGTTACAAGCAGACCATGGGCATTCATGAAATGGCTGTACACATGGCAGAGCACAACACCCCGTTCTCAGAAGGTACCATCGAGGGTATCTTGCGAGACTTCGTGAAGTGCGTTCGTGAGCAGACGCTGAATGGTAACACCGTCAAGGTGGACAACCTGGCGATCTTCAAGGTGAGTGTGATTGGTAACGGCTGTACCGAGTTGTATGACGCTGATACCGACAAGACCATCACCGCCAGCATTGGTACGCTCGGAAAGTACGATAAGACAGGTCCGGCTGTACACAGTCTGAAGCTGTTGGCACAGGCTACGGGTGAGTATACCAGAGAAGAGTTGAATAAGGACGGTAAGCTGGGCTGGACGGATAAGGCTGCTGCAGAGATCGCAGCTGCTAAGGCGGCTGCGCAGGGAGGATCGCAGAGCAACAGCGGCTCTTCGGCAGGCTCAGAGACCGGTGGTAATGGCTCGCAGGGTGGCCAGAGCGGTCAGAATCAGGGCGGCTCTTCGGCAGGCTCAGAGACCGGACAGAATGGCAACCAGAACGCGGAGGGGTATGCGCTGAGTATTAGCACGATCGGTAGTGGTAGCGCGAGTGTGACCAAGGATGGTAATGCTGTAGCTTCAGGCTCAAACCTGAATGAGGACGACGAGGTGGAGATCAGCATCACGCCTGCTGAGGGTGAGACGCCTACTGCAACTATCAACGGATCGCAGATTGAGTTGACCGAGAGCGAGGGCGTGTATAGCGGTAGCTTCGCAATGCCTGGACAGGCTTCGAGCCTCGTGATCAACACCGGTGGTAGCAGCGGTGGAAATGGCGGTGCTGACCTTGATAAGGATTAGAGGCCATAAAGGCTCTGAACACCTGGGACTCTGAACACCTGGGGACAGGCCCCCATCGTTTGACAAGTAAAACGCTGATGGGACAGTCCCCGACGCGTTCGAGCTCCAAAGCCATAAGGACAACGCTGAGCTAATGAATAATTAATAATGAATAATGAAGAGTATGCCATGAAAAAGAGATTCATTGAGGTGGCGGTGAAGGTGATAGTAGCCGCGCTCACGGCATTTTTGACGGCCATCACGACCACGAGCTGCATGGGCTACGGCCCAATTGCGCTCTAAGAGCTAATGCGCTCGAGCTTTGCTCGCTTGCTACTGAAAGGACGCAAGAAGAGTGAATAGTGAAGAATGAAGAATCCCCTCGCAGAAAGTTCTGCGGGGGGATTTTAAGTCGAGGTGACAGGACTCGAACCTGCGACAGCCTGGTCCCAAACCAGGAACGCTACCAACTGCGCTACACCTCGGTTGCCTTAAAAGCGGGTGCAAAGGTACAAATTTTTAATGAATAATGAATAATGAATAATGAATAGTTGCCGTGCGTTGGCATTTTTTAACTTTTTTACTATTCACTATTCACTATTAACTATTCACTATTTAATGATTCCTTGCTCTACGAAGATTTTCTTCAGGGCTACCACCGAGCGGTCTACCTGCTCTTTGGTGTGTGTAGCCATCAGGGCATAGCGCACGAGCGTGTCCTGAGGTGCACATGCGGGAGGAATGACGGGGTTGATGAACACACCGGCCTTGAAGGCAAGCGCGGTCACCAGGAAGGTCTTGTCGACATCGCGCACATAGAGGGGGATAATGGGGCTCTCGGTATCACCAATCTCGAAGCCCTCCTCGCGGAAACGCTTCAGGGCATAGTTGGTGACATCCCAAAGGGCCTGAATCCTCTGAGGCTCTTCCTGAATGATATGCAGGGCGGTCATAGCGGCAGCCGTTGCAGCAGGCGTGTTCGAAGCCGAGAAGATATAGGTGCGGCAGGTGT
>Ga0247610_10005235_pt1 | contig 13691 bp, 29 predicted proteins | sample 174DNAGHGhighgp2_FD_193483 | JGI IMG/M metagenome (GOLD analysis project Ga0247610, IMG submission 193483) | Sheep rumen microbial communities from Palmerston North, Manawatu-Wanganui, New Zealand - 1742 DNA GHGhigh gp2 | ecosystem: Host-associated > Mammals > Digestive system > Stomach > Rumen...
GGAGGAGGTTTTAGCGCGGGAATAACCGCGCTAAAATTATTTAGATGTTAAACATCTAAATATTGCTGTTGCTTTTCTTGCCACTTTGTGATATACTTATATCATCAAAGAGGGGATGAATCCCGGAAGGAGCGCACTATGTGGTATGTGTCTGATGTGTTCGGTTTTGCGTGGGGCGACGTGGTGGAAACTCTTGAGGAGGCACAGCAGCAGCTGCGCGAGCTGCGTGACGACCCTATCGTTAAGCAGTATGATATTGAATTGGAAATAGCGCGGATGTAATCCGCGTTGTTGTTTTAGATGTTAAACATCTAAATAAAAGACTTGCTTTTTTCACACGCATATGTTATAATGCATATGTCAGGTGAGGGAAGGCAACCCGAGGAGGGCAGCCAATCGGCCAAGTAAGACCTTCCTGCCAAAGACACCAGATGCCGCGCGGAGTCCTGTTGCGCGGGGTATAAATGTGAACCAGCATCTGCGGGCGGCTGGAAGCAAGAGCGCAGAGGACGGCAGGACGGCCGCGAAAGGTTGCTTAATAGTGACCTTCTTTTATTCTAAAGACTTAGATGTTTAACATCTAAAACTTTGTATTGACTTTCTTTCCAAACTATGTTATACTTGTATCATCAAAGAAGGAGGAACGAAACAATGTTTAAGATTGAAGTAGAATTCAAAGACTGGTTAGGTCGCCGTGAGTTTAAAACTGAAACCACCAACAACTGGGTGCAGGCATTCGGCGCGTTTACTATCTACGTTAGCGATGATGATTGCGTCTCTTGCCAAGTCTTTGATGATAATGAAAAACGTATACTGGATTATACGGCACCGTGAGGTGCCTTTAAAGACTTAGATGTTAAACATCTAAAAGCCTATATTGACTTTCCTCTATAAGTATGGTATTATATTATTGTCAAAAGGAACAAACGACAAGGAGGAAACAATCATGAAGTATACTATGGAACATGTGCAGAACGTTTTTGGTTCTTTTTGGGTTATCTATGAAGAGGATGACAGCTTTGAGAAGGAAGTATTTTTCTCTCATGATATTGCAAAAACCCTTAAAGTATTAAAGGAATTGCGCGGTGAATAATCGCGCGATTCACAAATTAGATGTTAAACATCTAAATTCTATTGTTGACTTTTTCCTCTACATGTGCTATACTTATACCATCAAAAGGAAAGGAAGTCGAAACCATGAAGTATTACCTGATCACTTGCGTTCGCGGGCATTGCGGGCGGGGCCGCTCCTCTGAAATCTCCTTTGCTATGATGGCTGCTAACCTGCTGGAAGCTACTGATAAGGCGCGCCGCATGCCTTCTGTTAAGCATACGCGTGGCATCTTAGCTGGAAAAGAAATCACCGAAGCTGAATACTATGAATACAGAAGCGTCAGCGCATATGAGCGCAGGCCGCAGGGAAGTTGGGGACGATAAGTCCCCTTTCTAAAGTTAGATGTTAAACATCTAATTTATTCTATTGACTTTTATTTTGTTCTATGATACAATACTCTTGAAAGTGAGGGATGACATTATGATGAATTGGAGAAACGCCGAAGCCGGAACCTATGCCAACCAACCCACCTATTGCCCGGTAAATTGCCACGGCCCGCACGATTGTCCGTATAGTGACAGCAACGGTATTTGCCATATTGATAACCCGCAAGCTGAATGCGATGATTGGGCTGCATTCTTTGCCAGCTGGGAAGATTGGCTTGACCTCGACAAAGATGATATTCCTGATGACGTGGATGAAACCGGATATAATCCATTCGCAGGTGGATACGATTACGATTGCTAAGGCAATCGTAACTATTTAGATGTTAAACATCTAAACTATTTTCTTGACTTTTTTCTTTTTATATGCTATTATATTTACGAAAGAAAGAAAGGAGCAACAAACAATGTACATCATCAACTACAGCCTTGACCACAATACGAATTGGGAAAAATACAATTTCCATTTCAACAGCCTTTGGGCCGCCGTTTTCAAAGCACGTGCCATTTATGAAGAACATTTGGCCGACGTTGATATAATTGATGGGAATACGGGCGTCGTGCTTGTTTCCTTCAATCGTGTTGGCGGAACTTATATTGATGAAGATTTACCAAAAGATATAAAGATATTAGCAAAGTTACTGATTAAGTAAGAAAGGAAAAAACTATGGATAAGGTATGGATTGTCACAATTAAACTTGACTATGGCCCCGATGAATTTATTGAAAGCGTGTTTGATTCCTATGAGTCCGCACATATCGCCGCCGAGGATATTTGGCGCCGCTATAATTCAGATGAAGATGGCTATCTATGGAAACGTGGGGAAGTCAATAGAAAAGACTTTTGTAAAATGACCATTTATTATACTGATAAAAAAACTTCTATTGAATGGTGTTTTGCCACCATAAAAATTAAACCCTATATCGTGCGACATTGAGTGGCGCGGCCACTCTTTGGAAATTAGATGTTAAACATCTAAAATATAGAGTTGACATTTCATTATATTTATGTTATACTTTTACTGTAATAAAGGAGAAGGAATAACTCCCATAAACCAGAAAGGAACAAGTAAAATGTTTAAGTACGAAATTGAAATTAACAATCGTCTAAAAGCAATTGACTATCCTCATTTTTGGGAAACTTGGGGCTCAATCTGGGGAGATGAAGAAAATACTCCTTCCGTCCAAAATTTTCTTTGTAGTGTTTTCGGCGGCGCTAAATTGTCTGCTTACGCCGCAATTGCGCTAAAGAAATATTATCGCTTTACTAAAGATGGACTTATTAGAGTTGAAATTGGCGGTTATAAAAAGCCTATTCCTAATTATGCCGCTGATTTTCCAAACACAATTTTAATGCCTTGCGCCACTTCTGAATGTGATTACCCCGGATTGTATTTCATGGGGCAGATGGGAATTTCGCCCGATGGTTCCGAATATTATCTTGTAAAAATTGGTTCAAGCGAAACAAGTATTAAAAAAAGAGTTCAAACCTATGCAACTTATAATCCTATGATTTATCATAATAATATTTCATTGCATTTAACCGAAGATATTGTCTGCTCTGAAAGAAGATGTCATCAATATCTTGCTCGCCGTGCTTATGGCGTCGCGCAAAATTCTGTAGAGTGGTTTTATGTTGATAGAGAAACTTATTTCAATTTGTGTGAAAACTTTAAGGATGAAACTTTTTTCGCGGCGGTAGCCAGCGGGTGCCTTAAATAAGGCACCTTTTATAACTTAGATGTTAAACATCTAACTTCTCCACTTGACCGAATTTCAAACTTGTGCTATAATGTAATCACGATAGAGGAAGGAAAACCTCCCAAACCGAAAGGGCACCCGCTATGCGTATTTGTTTCGATATGGACGGCACCATTGCTAATCTGTATGCCGTTGAAAATTGGCTCCCCATGCTCAGAAGCTACGACCCCACGCCTTACGCCGAAGCTGGCGTTATGCTGAATATGCAGCTACTGGCTCGGCTGTTGAACCGCGTGCAGGCTGCTGGCAATGAGCTGGTTATCGTGAGCTGGTTGTCTAAAGAGCCTACACCCGAATATAACGAAGCTGTTACCGCCGCAAAGCTGGCCTGGCTGGGCCGCCATCTTCATTCTGTGAGCTGGGACGAAATTAACATTATTTCCTACGGCGTATGTAAAAATGAATTTTGTAAGGATGAAGAAGATATTCTGTTTGATGATGAAAAACATAATCGGGATGAATGGGACGGCGAAGCATACGAACCTTCGGATATTATTGAAGTTTTGAAAAAGATTTTGAACGGGGATTGATTCCCCATTTAGGATTAGATGTTAAACATCTAATATCTCCTATTGCAATTTCATTCTAAATATGATATACTCTTATTGTAAAGAAAAGGAGAAGGAAAACTCCCTAAACCGGAAAGGTAGCAATATGAAGATTTGGGTCGTAACAGAATATATTCTCAATGAAACCAAGCCCCTTGGCGAAGTACAAAATGAAGGTTTTTACTCGTCAAAAGAAAATGCTATTCACGCGGTTTATTCTTATCTTCTCAATGATTTTGATCCAGATGATGTTATCAACCGTGTAGAAAAAGAAGAAGATGGAGACTATATAACTATTACTACAAAATGCGGAGATGACTATGGCATGTATGACTGCCGTTATGATATTGAGTGTGTAGAGATTGACCAACCATTTGGGGAATAATTCCCCTTTTAATAATTAGATGTTTAACATCTAATTCTATTTATTGACTTTTTCTCTAATCTATGGTAATATATAATTGTTCCAAGGGGAAAGGTTGAGAAACCAAAGTCGAAGTACAAGACGAAAAAGTTTCAAAAAACTTTTGAAAAACCTCTTGACATTCTCCACAAATTGTGGTAGAATATAAATGTAAAAAGGACAAGGAAAAGTCCTAAACACCAGAAAGGATTAACCACTATGAAGAAGAACACCATGACCACCATCGCCGCTTACATCAAGAACGTTCCCGAACTGGCTAACGAGTATGCCGAACTGGCCGCCGAGCTGGCCAAGAATGAAGCCAAGGCTCAGGCCAACCGTGACCTGTACGCTCAGGCTCATGACGTTGTGATCGCTCACCTGACCGACACGCCCGTGACCGTGGCCGATCTGTTCGCCGCTTGCGAGAGTGAGCTTCCCGAAGGTTTCAGCAAGTCCAAGGTTCAGTACGCCCTGCGTGAACTGTGGGCTTCTGAGGTTGTAAAGCACGAGAACGGTAAGAAGGCTTTCACCTATACCCGCGCTTAACGCGCCCGCCCGCTTCGGCGGGCATTTTATTTTTGAGATGAATTAGATGTTAAACATCTAATCTCTCCTGTTGACAATTTCAAATCCATCTGTTATAATACTTACAGAGTGGAAGGAAAACCACGACAAACCAGAAAGGAACCCGCATGTCTTATCTCGTATTTGATACTGAAACTACCAGCCTTGACAAGCCCTTCTGTTATGATGTAGGATACAAAATCCTGACCCCTGATGGCGGTGAAATCCTGCGGCGACATTTCGTCATTGAGCAGGTATGGCATAATTTGCCCCTGTTTGAGAGCGCATATTATAAAGAGAAGCGCCCGCTTTATATCCAGCTTATGAGAAGCAAAAAGGCCATCATGGATAAATGGGGCTATGTTATGCGCACAATGGCACGAGATATTAAACAGAATTGCGTAACCGATGCTTACGCATACAATAGTGACTTTGACGATAAAGTTTTTACTTTTAATTGCGATTGGTTTAAGTGCAATAACCCACTTGAAAATATTCCAGTGCATGATATTTGGGGCTATGCAAGCGAATTTATCACCAACAAGCAAGATTATAAAAATTTCTGTGAAGAACATCAGTATTTTACCGATAGCGGAAACTATAAAGCAAGTGCCGAAGTCGTTTACCGATATATGGAACAGGATACCGAATTTGACGAAGCGCATATGGGCGCTATGGATGTTGATATTGAAACAGAAATTTTACAGTATTGTTTTGAATTGGGCGCCGAACCCGGTAAAGATTATAAGGTTGTAAAAATCCTTAACCGTCCCCGCATTACGCCGTATGTTATTAAAGTAAATGGAAAAATTATTCATGAAGGAGCATATGTGAAAAAATACAGCCGAAACGATATTTATAACTTTACCGAATTGGGGCAGTAATGCCCCAAGGGGACTTAGATGTTAAACATCTAATTATTCAATTTGACATTCTTTTCATTCTATGTTATACTCTTAGTGAAAAGTGAAGGACACACTACAAACCAGAAAGGAAATTGGAATGTACATTAGTAAAAGAATCGAAGTAAGTTGGACGCACGAAGAAGAAAAGAAAATCAATGATTTTCGTCGGTTCCTCCAAGACACAGCCGAGAAGGTCGAAAACACGCTTCCCTCCCTCTATGAAGAACTTCATGTAATTGATATATCGTTATATGATATACTTTATAGCAATTTCGATGAAGATATTGACCTTAATACCAAGGAGGATAAATAATATGGATAGTAAAGAAATTAACAACTTGGTACACAATGCTACCGACTATAATGAACTTAAAAAACTCATTGATGCGGCAAACAAAGAAATTAAATATAGACAAGAACAAGTTAAAGAAGAGTATAAAAAAAGAATTGCAGATGCTATTTCTGCCGCTCGTGCAGCCGGTTTCCAAGTGGTTTTTAAGTGTTGTGATGCCGAATGGAAATATGAAGGGCGTGACAGAATTGAATTGCGCTAATGCGCAATTCTTTTCACTCCTAATTAGTTATAACTAACCTTCCCGCCAGTACGTTATTTTACTCTTAGATGTTAAACATCTAAACTCAAATCTTGACTTTCATTCTAATTCGTGATATACTAATCCCGTAAGAAAGAGAGAAGGAAAACTCCTAAAAACCAGAAAGGCAATCACTATGACTAAGATCACCAACGCCATCGCTCTGTCCATCGCTATCGAGAATCTGACTGGCATTCCTACTCTGAATGATGCGCAGGGTCTGAATCAGATTTCTGACGAGGAAAAGGCCGCCGTTATCGAGCGCCTGACCGCTATGTTTGACAGCACCGTAAAGCGTGCCGAGAGTGCGAAGAACCGTGAGCGCAAGCCCACCGCAAAGGAACTTGCTGCCAAGGAAGAAACCGCCAAGATTGCGGAACAGACTTTCTCTGTGATGTCCGAGCGTCCTGACTTCCTGTTCGAGTGCAAGATGCTTGCTGATACCGTGGGTGTTAGCACTCCCAAGATGGCCCGCATTTTGGCTTCTCTGGTTGAGGTTGGCAAGGTTGAGCGTATCGAGGGTAAGAAACCCAATTTCAAGGTAAAGGGCGAGTAATCGCCCTTTTCTTTTACGATATTTTAGATGTTTAACATCTAACCCCACGCCGATACATAAATATGCAATTTTTGAATAAAATTTCTTCTTGACAAAAAGTGAAATTTATGGTATATTATTTATGGAAAGTGAAAAGAGGAAAAAAATTTCCTCTTGACATTCTTCCGAAAGTGTGTTATAATCAATATGAAAGTGAAGGAAAACACTAAACCAGAAAGGATTTACACCATGAGCAAGAGCAAGGCCGAACTGGAAACCGCTATCCGCAACGACATTCTGTCCAAGATTACCGAAATGCTTTCCGAAAAACTTGATACCGATGTATTGCCTGTCAGTGCTTCTGAACTTGCTATTCCCGTTCTGGATGAAGAAGGAAACGAAAAATTCGCCGTGGTTAAGGTAAGCATCCCTCGTGGCACCCGCAATGGTTCGGGTTATGACCCCTACGACGGATACGCCGCCGCCGAAGAATACAAGGCCGAGCAGGAAGAAAAAGCGACAAAGAAGGCCGCAAGTGCCGCAAAGAAAGAGCAGGCCGCAAAACTCCGTGAGCAGAAGCGTGAAGCAAAACAGGTTGCCAAGGCCGTGGAGAATTTGGAGAAGGCCGTGCAGGACTATAACGAGAAGAAGGGCGAATAACCCTTCTCCTTTTAGTTTAGATGTTAAACATCTAAATCCAAATGTTGACTTCTTTCCTAACTTATGTTATACTAATATCGTTCCAAGGGAGAAAGAACGCACCAAGAACTTCGGTGGCCACAGGTTTTTGGAAGGTCGTGCCCAGCTTGCGCAAAACTGGAAGTCGTGTGAAACTCACGCACCGCCTTTCCCTTGTAACAAAAACTTAACAAAATAAATACTTGACAAAATCAAAATTATGTGCTATAATAAGCATGTAAGATAAAGAGAAGGAAAACTCTAAACCAGGAAGGAAAAACATTATGACTAAGAAAAATGCCCTGACCGTTGCTCTGAACGCTCTGAACCTCGTGAATACTGATGAAGCCATTGAAGCCCGTGCTACTCTGACCAAGATGGTTGAAGCCCTATCTACCTCCCGCCCTATGTCTGATGAAGCCAAGGCCAAGCAGAATGAACTGCGCAAGGCCAAGACTGCGGCCGCTCGTGCCGAACTGGTTGCCACCGTTGCTCCTGTTCTGCGCAAGTATCTGACCGCAGACATCAGTGCCAAGGAACTGTTTGAAGCCGCCAAGGCCGAACTGCCCGCTGACTTCACTCACAATAAGGTGCAGAACGTGCTTCTGCGTGAGATGCGGCCTGAACTGGTCGTGACCGAAGCCAAGGGTAAGGCCAATACTTACCGTCTGGCCTAATCACCTCCCAAACCGCCCTTCGGGGCGGTTTTCTTTTTGCCATAAATTAGATGTTAAACATCTATAATTTATAATTGACTTTTAATAAAACTTATGTTATACTCTATATGTAAATCAGAGAAGGAAAACTCTTAAAAAACCGAGATTTTTTTGGTTATCACAAAAGCAAAAAACTCTCAAAAAGCCCTGCGTCAAAGGAAAAGACGATAAAACCATTGAATGACCATGAAGCCAATAGCGGCCGTGGTAAGAGGGGAAGAACCCCTCTTTTATTTTAATTTATTTCTTAGATGTTTAACATCTAAATGCCAGCATTGACATTTTTCCCATAGCGTGATATACTCTATACATGAAGTGAAGGAAAACACTTAAAACCAGGAAGGAAACAACTATGGCCCGCAAGAAATTTTACATGGTATTGGACACCGAAACCGCTACCCTGCCCTTCGCAAGTGAAATTGCCAATGGCAACGCCGAACTGAAAAAGCGCATTGCTATCGCAAAGCCTTTGGTATATGATATCGGATGGACTATTTGCGACCGTCAGGGCGTTATCTATGACCGCAAGCAATTTCTGATTGCCGAAACTTTCAGCGTTCCCGCCGTTTTTAATACCGCCTATTATGCCGAAAAGCGTCCGCGCTATCTGGAAATGCTTCGCAATGGTGAGACCACGGTCAAGCCTTGGCATGAGGTTATGGAAATCTTTTTGGCCGACCTCGATCAGGTTGATGCCGTGGGTGCGTTTAATGCCATGTTCGATTTTAAAAAGGCCATTCCTTTCACTGAACTGTATGTAAATAAACTGTACAGTGCGGATTATCAGGAATGGGAAAAGGGCCAGCGGTTCTTCTGTCAGAAGATTATTAGCGAAAAACCGCGCAAGGAACGCAATCCCGATTTTGAAGAAAATGTTTTTCGTTTCCGTGGCCGCGCCTATAATCTGTTTGACCTTTGGGGACTTGCTACCGAGCACCTTTTGGATAATGTAACCTATAAGCGCGAGTGCCTGCAACACAATAATATCAGCGCCAGCGGCCTCTATTTCAAAACCAGCGCGGAAACTTCCTATCAGTATCTGTGCCATAAGTATGATTTTATCGAAAGTCATACCGCCCTCGATGATGCGGAAATTGAAACTTTCATCTTGTCTAAGATTGCCGTCCGTCACGCCGTTTCTCTTGGTATTAAATTCTTCCCCTTCCGCGACCTTGGAACGACCGTTGAGTTTTGCAAGCGTAAAACCGTGACCATTGAAGAAAAGACCGTTGTGCGCGTAGCAATTAGCAACTACCTTGAAAACAACGCCGAAAAAGAAGGAACGGCATATTATACGCAAATGCTTAACCACTTGGCCGCGATTGAAAGCATGATTGGAAATGCCCGATAAGGGCATTTTCTCTTTCTTGGGTATTAGATGTTTAACATCTAAAAATTTTGTTTGACATTTTTTTAAAATTATGTTATACTCTTAATGTAAAAGATGAAGGAAAACATCAAAAAACCAGAAAGGTTTATCGTATGGACATCATTTATAGAATCGATCTCAACAACTATCAGGGCGAAGATTCTTTTGAATTGTACCATAAAAAAGAAAATGCACTTGCTCGTTATCAAGAACTCATGGAAGAAGGAAAAAGATGTCAGGAATTTTGTAAAGAAGATTCATCGTTTTCATTCTTCGATGCAGAATTTAATGAATATTCCACTTTTATTTATTTTGATGAATGTGAGCTTAATTCATTGTTCTTTGATTAAGTAAGGACGCGCAAGCGCCCTTACTGTTTAGATGTTAAACATCTAAAAATTTCGTTTGACATTTCCCCAAACTTGTGATATATTATTACTGTCAGGAGGGAAAAGAAAATGCTTTTCAAAATCTATTATGTAAAAGACAATCGCATGTCCTTCGTAAATGTACCCGCAGAAAACCTAATCGATAAACTGAACACTTTGCGTAAGTCTGACAATACCAAACTTGTTTGCATTCAAGACTGCTATGGAGAAAAGTTTGCGCTATGAATAAGAAAAAGAAAAGCCAAAATCGCGAGCAATGGCAAGTAATCGCAAGCCAGCGCCGCGAATGGCCGCAAGGATTTTCGCCGATCACAAGAGTGATTCCTGATAAAAGGAATAAGAAACCGAAGCATAAAGAAAGGTATGAGGAAGTATGAAAATCATTAAAAAATACCAGTATCAATTTACAGAAGAAGAACAGCGCGCCCTTGTACTTGTCAATCAAATGTTATATAAAATCTGGGAAAGCGATGGCGTATATAATGACGCAGAAGAAAAAGAACGATATTTCAACGCCTTTTGTGTAATTGATGGACTTTGTGAAGATATTCCCTCTCACATTTGGAACCCCGATGAAGATGAAGAAAGGTATGATGAAGTATGAATAAACCACGCTTTCTTTTGACTTGGCTTACCGAAGATGAACCAGATGAAGAATGGCTTCCAGGAGAACAGCATCAGCATCAATATTTTGCTAATAATAAAACGGAAATAAAGCGAAGATATTTACAAGCAAAGACAGAACAAGGATACGATTTTGAATTGTATGTTTGGAATTGGAATCAATATGTATTAACTAATACAAATGTTGAAAGGATGGGATGATATGCCGCCGAAATGCTCCTATTGTAATGAAGAATTGGAATATGAAGAACGTATAAACGACCAAAACGAAGGCGATTATTACTATGAAACTTGGAGAGGACATTGCCCCAAATGCGAGAAAGGATTTTATTGGGACGAAGTATATAATTTCTCCTGTTGTGATAATTTGGAGGAAGTAAAAGAGTTAGAGTAATCTAACTCTTCTTTTTATTAGATGTTAAACATCTAACTTATAATTTGACTATTTTCAAAATTTATGTTATAATATATATGAAATTAAGGAAGGAGAAATTTCAACTATGTCAGAAACTTATAAAAGCGACATTGACGAACTATACGGACGAATGATTAATCTAATCAATGAAGCACACTCGCGCGGTTACTATTTCTCCTTTGATGTGGTATCTCCGGAAGAACAGGAGTTCCGTAAGGGCGATACTGTCATTCTCTATACAGATGATGAAACCTTTAGCGTAACTCTCGGATTACTCGATGAGTAATCCGCCCTTATTAGATGTTTAACATCTAAAATCAATTCTTGACTTTCTTCCTTCCTTATGATATACTAATACCGTAATCAGGAAGGAAAACCTACCAAACCAAGAAAGGAAATTAAAGTATGAAGTACACCAAGTCCGTTGTCGATGCCGATCTGCGTAGCCGTATCTTTGATGACATTCTTAATGGAGTATACTGCATTCATTACGTTAAAGTCAATGACCGCCAGTATGGTTGTATCCTGACCGATAAGAATGGCCACGACCGCTATGTGCGTATTGGTGCGATCGTTGCCGAGGAAAGGGAAGATGTAAGCGCACGCGAACTGATGCAGAAGGAAATTGATGAATATAACGCCAAGCAGGCCGAAAAGGCCGAAAAGGCCGCCAAGCGTGCGGAAAAGGCCGAAGCCGACAAGGCACGCCGTGAGGCCAAGGCGAAGGAAAAGGGTGAGTAATCACCCTTTTATTATTTAGATGTTAAACATCTAAACCCTAAATCCGCATTACTGCGGATTAATCATGGGACAGGCCGTAATTCCTCTATCTTTTAACCACTGAATAGCTTTCGCGCCGTTTGGGTATTCCATTACTTCCTGAATAGAAGGAATCCTTTCTTCATATTTAATTTTACAAACAATTTTATCTTCTTCGTGTAAAACTCTACGGATACCGCCAAAATTCATGCCCCACCCATATATTACATAACCGTGATGAATAATTCTCTTTTCCCAACTTGCAATTTCTTGAAAATCATCTGGCAAACGTCTAAAGTCTGTAATACATTGTAATAATTCTTTCCCGCAATAAAGCGAAACATCGGAGCAATCTTCCTCCTTCATAGTATAGCCATACTGTTCACCAATCTTTTCGCCATTGAAAAACAGTTCTTTCTTTACGCGATAGTAATTCATCATCTTTCAAGCCCTCCTTGCTTTTTACAATAAGAGTATAGCATATAATGGAAGAAAAGTCAACACGATTTATTAGATGTTAAACATCTAAATCCCAAAATAAAAAAAAGAAGGGCTTTCGCCCTTCTTATTCCGCAAGCCGGTAGGTATTCGGCTTGCCCTTCGCTTCGGCCTTGACAACCTCTTCGGCCATCTCATGCAGAAGCAGATACTGAACCTTCGGAGCGGTGAAGTCCTCGGGCAGACCCACGCAACGATCGAAGATTTCCTTTACGGTGGAAGGCTCAGAGGTCATGGCCTTACGCACGATGGGCGCAACCACGTTCACAACCTCGGTGCGGGCTTCGGCACGCTTCGCCGCCTGCTTGGCCTTGGTAGCATCAGAGGACTTGTGGGCGTTACGCTTTACCAGAGCGGCGGACAGAGCCTGAAGGCGCTCAATGGTTTCGTCGTTCTCATTGGAAGTAGACAGGGCACGGATAGCGTTCTCGATAGCGGCAGTGTAAGTCATCATAGTGGTGAATCCTTTCTGGTTTGACTTGAGTTTTCCTTCTCGTTCTTTCGTTCCCTTTGGAACGTCTTTATTATATCACCTTTGGGGAAGTTTGTCAAGAGGTTTTTCAAACTTTTTTCAAGTTTTTTTGTTGTCCTTCTTTCATTCCTTTCCCCTTGGGACACTAATAATATAACATAGATATGGGAAAAACGCAAGTAGTAAAAGTGTACAAAGTTTCGCGGCGATTTTTGTGCGAAATGACGGCGCACCGGCAGAAATAATTAACTTGAGGAAAAAAGAAAAGGGCTAATTACTTAGCCCATACCGCATACGGACAACAAGGACAAAAAGCTTTGTGCCCGTGGCGCGTTTTAGTATGATTAGTAGTGACAAAAATCGCACCGCAATGCTTACAGTAGAACCGAATAGGTTTAGAACCGCGCAGAATGGTGGTGGTATTGTCTCTTACAGTCAGATCTCCATTGGCATTGATGGTAACAGTTTTGGTAGAAGCACTCAGAATCATTGTTTTCCCTTTCTGGTTTTATAGACTGTCCGTGTCTTTTATGATTATATTATATCATTAATTAAGATTTTGTCAATAACAAAAATTAGATGTTTAACATCTAAATTTCATTTTTGTCAAATGGTTAGTTATGACTAACTAACTCAAATTGTTACGAAATTGTTACAAATATATTACAAAATTATGAACTCCTACCATTTGACTCGGAATTGAATTTGGTGTATAATTATTATAGAAGGAAGGGAGGGAACCCAAATTTGGGACGTGTCAAATATTTGACAAGCTGCAAGCTGCAAGCTGGATACAGGCTGCAAGCTGGAAGTAAGCTGGGAGCTGGGCCGTAGGCTGGCGAGCTGGAAGCTGGGATGTCAAATATTTGACAAGCTGAAATTTAAAAAATAAATCAAATTTAAGAAGTTAAATTTAAAAATTATTAAATTTATTTAAATAAATTTAATAAAGAGCTAGAACTA
>Ga0247610_10005236_pt1 | contig 13689 bp, 6 predicted proteins | sample 174DNAGHGhighgp2_FD_193483 | JGI IMG/M metagenome (GOLD analysis project Ga0247610, IMG submission 193483) | Sheep rumen microbial communities from Palmerston North, Manawatu-Wanganui, New Zealand - 1742 DNA GHGhigh gp2 | ecosystem: Host-associated > Mammals > Digestive system > Stomach > Rumen ...
CTTACCAGGAGATGATCAAGATCACCTACCAGCGCGGCGATGCCATCTACGTCAGTATCCACTCATTATATAAGGTATCGAAGTACAAGTCGCAGGACGGTGGCGAGGCGCCCCGTCTGTCGACGCTCGGCACGGGTCAGTGGGAGCGGCTGAAGGAACGCACGAAGAAGCATATCAAGGACATTGCCCGCGACCTCATCAAACTCTACGCTGCCCGCCGTCGCGAGAAGGGTTTTGCCTTCAGCCACGATACCTACCTGCAACACGAACTGGAGGCCTCGTTCCTCTACGAGGACACCCCCGACCAGCTGAAGGCCACGCAGGACGTGAAGGCCGACATGGAGCAGGCGAAACCCATGGACCGTCTGGTCTGTGGCGACGTAGGCTTTGGCAAGACCGAGGTGGCTGTGCGTGCTGCCTTCAAGGCAGCCTGCGACGGCAAGCAGGTGGCGGTGATGGTGCCCACGACGGTGCTGGCTTACCAGCATTACCGCACGTTCTCCTCACGACTGAAAGATATGCCCGTGCGTGTGGACTACCTGACACGTGCCCGCACGGCCAAGCAGACGACGGCGCTGCTCAAGGATCTGGAAGATGGCAAGATTGATATATTAATAGGTACGCATAAGCTCATCGGCAAGACGGTGAAGTTCCATGACTTGGGACTGCTTATCATCGACGAGGAACAGAAGTTCGGCGTCTCTACCAAGGAGAAACTGCGCCAGATGCGTACGAATGTCGACACGCTGACCATGTCGGCGACGCCCATACCGCGTACCCTGCAGTTCTCGCTTGTGGGGGCCCGCGACCTGAGCGTCATCCAGACGCCGCCGCCTAACCGCTACCCCATACAGACGGAGATACACACTTTTGGTGCGGAGATTATTGCCGATGCCATCAACTTCGAGTTGTCGCGCAACGGTCAGGTGTACTTCGTCAATAACCACATCAGCGACCTGCAACACATCGCCGAGATGATCCGCAAGTACGTCCCCGACGCCCGCATCGCCATCGGCCACGGTCGTATGAAACCTGAGGAGCTGGAGCAGATTATCCTCGACTTCTCCAACCACGACTATGACGTGCTGCTATCGACGACCATCGTCGAGAACGGCATCGACATACCCAACGCGAACACCATCATCATCAATGGTGCCCATAACTTTGGTCTCAGCGACCTCCACCAGATGCGCGGACGTGTGGGCCGTGGCAACCGCAAGGCCTTCTGCTACCTGTTGGCACCGCCATTGGCCGCCTTGCCTCAGGACAGTCGCCGTCGTCTGGAGGCGCTGGAGAATTTTTCCGACCTCGGCTCGGGTATCAACATCGCCATGCAGGATCTCGATATCCGCGGTGCCGGCAATCTGCTGGGTGCCGAGCAGAGCGGCTTCATCTCCGACCTTGGCTACGAGACCTACCAGAAGATTCTGAACGAGGCGATGGCGGAGCTGAGGAATGAAGATGAGAGATTAGAGATGAAAAATGAAAGATATGATTACTCCAAGGGCGAAAAGCCGGAGGCCCAAGGTAATCATATCTCTCATCTTTCATCTTTCACTTCTTATATAGACTTCGTCGCCGACTGCTCCCTGGAGTCCGACCTCGAGATGTACTTCCCCGACCAGTATGTGCCCAGCGATTCGGAACGGATGCTGCTCTACCGCGAGCTGGACAATATCCGCGACGACCGCGAACTGGAGGCTTACCGCACGCGTCTCATTGACCGCTTCGGCCCCGTGCCGTCCTGTGGCGAAGAGCTGATGCGGGTGGTACCGTTGCGCCGTCTCGGTAAACAGCTGGGGTGCGAGAAGATTATGCTCAAGCAGGGACGAATGTTCCTCTATTTCGTGTCGAACCCCAATAGCCCGTACTACCAGAGCGATGCGTTTGGACGGATGATTACCTATGCCACGACGAACGTGCGCCGTTGTAATCTCCGCGAAAACAACGGCAAGCGCTCGATGAGCATCATCGACGTGCCCACCGTCGAGGAAGCCGTAAAGGTACTCACCGCCATTAACCAATAGCCCCATGAAGAAACTCCTCCTGATACTCCTCCTGACATCAACGCTGACGGTCGCCGCCCAGTCTGCGTCAGAAGGTAATCATACTTCTCAGTTCTCAGTTCTCAGTTCTCATCTCGAATATAAAGTAGAGACCCAGGCCACCTTCGCCGATGGCGACTATAACCCGTTGTGGCTCAACGCTAACAAGTATGGACTCAGTTCGCTTGACACGCAGAACGGCTATCTGCGCGCCGCCATCAGTCGTCCTGTTGCGGTCGACTCCCTGCGCCGCTGGGGACTGGGAGCCATGGCCGACATCGCCGTGGGCTACGGTATGACGAGTACTTTCGTTGTCCAGCAGGCATATGGCGAGCTGCGCTGGCTGAAGGGTCTGCTCACCGTGGGCAGCAAGGAGCAGCCTGCCGAACTGAAGAACAACGAGCTGAGTAGCGGCTCGCAGTGTCTGGGCATCAATGCACGCCCTGTGCCGCAGGTGCGCCTGTCGCTGCCCGACTATTGGGACGTGCCCTTCACCCGTAGCTGGCTCGGTCTGAAAGGCCACTTCTCCTATGGCCGTCTCACCGACGATGCCTGGCAGCGGGAGTTTACCCACGAGCGGCTGCCCCACACCGAGGATGTCCTCTACCACTCGAAGGCCGGTTACCTGCGCCTTCACAAGCCCGGCAGCCGCTTCACCGCTGAGGCTGGTCTCGAGATGGCCTGCCTGTTTGGCGGTCGCTCGGTGGCGAAGAACGCCGCCGGCGAGTATACCCGTTACTATGAGAACCAGTTCAACCTCAAGTCGTTCATCCGTGCCATCATCCCCGGAGGCAACGACGGCGAGCGCTACTACGGCACCCATCAGGAGAATCAGGGAGCCGAGGGCAACCATGTTGGCGCCTGGACGGCCCGTCTCTCATGGGACGAGGCAACGTGGGGTGTCAGCCTCTATGGCGACCACTATTTTGAGGATATCTCCCAGCTCTTCCATCTTGACTACGACGGCTACGGCAACGGTGAGGCATGGCGCACGAAGCAGAAGTCACGTTTCCTAGTCTACGACCTGAAGGATATGCTCCTCGGCGTGGAGCTGCGGCTGAAGCGTTGCCCGTGGTTGAGCAACATCGTGTTAGAATACCTGCATACCAAATATCAGAGCGGCCCTATCTACCACGACCACGAACAGGGCATCCCTGATCATATTGGTGGTCTTGACAGCTACTACCAGCATTCTATCTACAACGGCTGGCTGCACTGGGGACAGGTGATGGGCAACCCCCTCTATCGCTCGGCGCTCTACAATGCTGACGGCCAGCTCACCGTCAAGGACAGCCGCTTCCGTGCCCTGCACGTTGGCGTTAGCGGCACCGTCTATCCTCTCTCCTCTCTCTTCTCTCCTCTTTTCTCAAGAGTGCACTACCGTCTGCTTGGCACTGTCCAGAAAGGTTATGGCACCTACGGCTCGCCCTTTGCCGACCCTCGTCGCAACCTAAGCCTGCTGGCAGAGACGACGTGCGCCCTCCGCGGTTGGGCGGAAGGCGTGAGCATCAGACTTGGCCTGGGCTTGGACCGTGGTTCGCTGCTTGGCGACAACACGGGTGCTCAGCTGACCATTATCTACCAATCAGAAAGCAAATGTTCGTTGATTGGCAGGAAACGAATTATCCTTCGAGATTAGTTTTTGAAACGAATTACCGTAATTACTCGTAATTTCCCGTAATAATAATTATTATGGACAAATTCTTGCGTCCTTTCAGTAGCAAGCGGCCTAAGGCCGAGCGATGGTCATTACGCCAATTTGTTTCAGAAAATAGTAATTCGTGATCCAAATTAAGATGAATTAAGATAAATTCGTTTCTTAGAAAAGAACTATTCGTTTCTTATAAAACCCATTGTTTTTTCTGTGGACTGAATCTTTACGTCCATTTTGTTTTGATGTTTGGTTTTTTTTGACTATTTTTGCAGCGAAATCAACCAATCAACCAAACACAACATGAAGAAGACAAAAACTACCTTACTGGCGAGGATTGCCATGTCCCTGTTCCTCGCTGTGCCCACTACTGTGACGGCGTGGGCGGAAATCGCTAAAGCTCCTGGCGATATTGCTATCGATGCGACCAACTTTCCCTCAGAGGACTTCCGCAACTATTTGAAAGCCTTGGAAATCGGCAGCGACGGTGTGCTGACGGCCGACGAGATAGCCAACTGCACCTCTCTCGAAGTTATCTTTAAAGATAATATGACTTCGTTAAAGGGAATCGAGCATTTCACGGCGCTGAAGGAACTAAGATGCTATGGCAACGGTCTGACCGAGCTCGACCTGTCGAAGAACACCGCGCTGGAGGTCTTGATATGTCATAACAATCCGTTTACTGAGCTTGACCTCTCGAAGAACACCGCGCTGAAGGAGCTGGACTGTACCAACGATACGCTTCTCACCAGGCTTGACATCTCGCAGAACACAGCGCTGACAGAACTCTGCTGTTCTGGTATCGGCCTGACCGAGCTCGACTTGTCGAAGAATACTGCGCTGATAAACTTGGAATGTAACAGAAACAAGTTGACGGCGCTCGACGTCTCGAAGAACGTCGCTCTGCAACAGATACAGTGTCGCGACAACCAGCTGACGGAGATTGACATTACAAAAAATACAGCACTTTTGGCGCTGGACTGTAGCGAGAACCAAATCCAGACTATCAAGGTGTCGCCAGACTGTGCTGTCCTCCAGGCTATAGACTGTCGTTACAACCAGCTGCAGGGAGCAGGCGTCAATGCGCTGATTGAAGGTCTTTCGACGAGAGCAGCCGATGCTCAGGGCATGATTGGATTCTGTGTTGACAACCCCCAGGAGGGTAACACGATGACCCCTGCACAGGTGGCAGCAGCCAATCAGAAGAATTGGATGATATTATACTGGCCGGCAGGAGCTCACGAAGATGATTATGTGCTGTACGAAGGCAGCGAGCCCGTTCACGTCCACAGTCCGGAGACAATACCTGCGGTCGAACCTACCTGCACAGAGTCGGGCCATACGGCATCTGTTGTTTGCTCAGTTTGCGACGAAGTCCTCGAAGCCGCTATGGAGATTCCTGCTCTTGGTCACAACTGGGGCGAGTGGGTGGTGACACGCGAAGCCACGACCACCGAGCAGGGCGAGGAGACGCGTACCTGTATGAACGATGCGTCGCACATTGAGACCCGTCCCATCCCCGTTGTATCGGGCATCGCTGTCAACGCTATGAATTCCTCAAAAAAGGACGTCTGGTATGACCTTAGCGGCAGGAAACTCAGCAGCAAGCCGACAAAGAGGGGTGTGTACATCCAGCAGGGTCGTAAGGTCATCATTCGTTGAGAAAGAAATAGAACTCAAATTTAAATAACAACGCGAAATTAATCCCGAAAGGCTTCGGTCTTCCGGGATTAATATTTGAAACGAATTATCTTTCGAGATTAAGTTTTTGAAACGAATTGTCCTTCAAGATTTTTTTTGAAACGAATTATCCTTAATTGTTCTTAATTCTATCCACAAATTTTTCTTAATTAAAGCTCTTGGTTGCAATAGTTCATTAAAAGTAATTCGTGATTAAAATTAAGATCAATTAGGGTAATTCGTTTCTTAGAAAGCAAATATTCGTTGTTTGACTGGAAACGAATGCTCGTAATTACCGTAATTTTCTCGTAATAATAATTATTATGGATTGTTTTGAAACGAATTATCCTTAATTGACTTTAATTTTATCCACAAATTTTTCTTAATTAAAGTACTTGGTCGCGTGTGAAGAATTCATTAAAAGTAATTCGTGGTTCAAACTAAAATGAATTAAGATAAATTCGTTTCTTAGAAAACCTATTGATTGTTTTGAAACGAATTAGCGTAATTACTCGTAATTTCCCGTAATTATTATTATTATTATGGACAAATTATGATTATTACGCTAATTCGTTTCATTAAATAGTAATTCGAGTTTCAAATTTGATTATTTCCACCAGAAATCGTCCACGAATGAACCTTGTACATAGTTGGTGAATTTTTTGTTCTCATTGGCAATATTCTTTCTCTCAGCAACAGGTACGAACGTGTCGTCAACCAATATCTTACATGCAGCTTCGCCCGTAGTGGCTTTGAGCTCCATCCATATGTCGTTCTTAAAGACTTCTATCTTGATATTCTTAATCTGTTCAGGAGTCTTGTATTCGCCATTTACCTCGAAGGTAACAGGATCGACATTGGGACCAGCGCCAGTGTTATACATCTTATATTTGCCATTTGCGTTTGGAGTAGTCTCTCCAAACAAACCGTGTACCTCCACACCCATGACTCTTAGCGGAAGCGTACCGCCTGCACAAATCAGCTTCAGTGTAGTCTTGCCGCCTTCTGCCTTCACAACATCGAAGACTACATCGTTGAAGTCGAAGTCGCCAGCTTCCGATGCCGACAGATCCTCTGCAATCACGCGATAGAGCGGGGCGCCACCAACAAAGCCCGGGCTGCATGGTGTCTCGGGAATGTTGATACTGGGCTTGCCAGGCAGGAATCCTCCTGCATAGATATTGTTCGCGATGCTGAAACCGCCTTTTTCATAGATAAACGGCTGGGGAGTGTAAGAACCACCGCCCTCACTGTCCATTCCCTGAGCAAAATGTGTCTCTGCCGAAACGTACAATTTGCCGCCATAGGTCACAGCACCATGACTGTTGATGCTCTCAAGATATGGGTCCCTAGCAATAGTCTTGGCCTGGAACACAGCATATTCACCTGTAGAGGGACCAAAGATTCCAAATCCAGTCTCATCGCCGCGTCCTGACTCAAGAATAGCTGTTTCCTCGACTACGAAGACGGCTTCCGACCCCATCTTGATGACAAACGGACCTGATACGGCACCGGTACTTGTCCTGCCTCCATCAAAATACTTGGTTAACACACCGCAGCCGCCATCAATCTTGAATGACCCTTTTTCTGATGAGATGTTCATGGAAAAATCATTCTCCACTTCAAGGAAACAATTGTTGATCACGTTCTCGCTGCCGCCGAGATAAGCATAATCATATGTCGTCCAATGTCCATTGTTCACCCAGCCAGAGTTGTTGGAATTGATCTCGGTAGTGCCCGTAACGGTCCACGAATCATTGTTCTGCACAGCACCTGCATTCACTACAACAGCGGCTGCATTTATGATGCCATCGTTGACGATTCTGCTAGGATTGCTTTCGACATTCACACTTCCTGCCTCCAGCGTACCTACATTATAGAGGAAGCTGGTCGAGTTAACTTCAAATTTAGAACATGTAATTGTACCATGGTTATATACACGGGCACCGGAATTCGCTACTAAGCCGTCTTCACCGTTGGCTACCAGCTTAGCTCCTGAAGCAATGTAGATATTAAAGATGGCAGTAGAAGTAACCGTATTGTCGAATGTAACTGTTGCACCTTCTAAAAGATACAAATCTGTATTCGCGCCTAAATCAAACGATACGCCTGTGAAATCATACGTTCCTGCCTTGATGTAAAGTTTTGCATGTGCTTCTTCTGTGCCGCCAGAGATCTTAATAGGCTGGACTGCGTCGATATAGACCACACCTCCATCGCTAATTTCTTCAGGGTGCCACCATTGTGTACCTTTGCTTATCAAATATTCTTCATAAGAAGGTATACTCGTGAGATCAGGATTGAAAATGCTGGCATCGCAGTCTGTCGGAAAAGAAACAGTGGGCTGTAAGTTCCCCTTATACTCAGCATATTCTCCCACAGCACGGGTAAGTGCACGTGTTTGGGTGCTCTTGCTGCTGAATCCCCAGTCTACATTTGGGCCAACCTTACCAAACGCTTTCTCAAAGGCTGCAGCATACTGATCGTTTACAGACTGTTCAACTTTCGACTCATTATAGGTATACTCATCATGGCTACATGACAAGAGAATCATCATAACCAACATGGTGGTTACAATCGAAAAAAATCCAAAATAACTTCTCTTATTCATAATAGTAAATATTAGTGTCCCGTTAAAATTGGGACGAGTTAATGATTAATCCAATAGCCCCAGAATGAGGCGACAATAGAGGTAGTAAAAGGTATAGAAAGTAATTGTATCTAATAGTTAGGTTTATTTTGCGCAAATATAGGAAAAAAAACAATAAGTTGTATGTCTTATGGTGTTAATAAAGTTTAAGCGCAAGACGAATAATGAATCTGTCTATTCGAAATAAACTCGTTTCTTAGAAACAAATATTCGTTGGTTGACTGGAAACGAATTGTCCTTCAAGATTAGGTTTTGAAACGAATTGTCCTTAATTGACTTTAATTTTATCCACAAATTTTTCTTAATTAAAGTTCATTGGCGCAATAATACATTAATAGTAATTCTTTGCAAGCAAAGCGGCAGAGCCGAGCGCGTGATTCAAATTAAGATAAATTTGTTTCTTAATCATCCAGGTTTTCTTTGAAACGAATGCTCGTAATAACCGTAATTTTCTCGTAATAATAATTATTATGGATAAATTATGATCATTATGCTAATTCGTTTCTTAAAAAATATCTCATTCGTGAACCAAATTAAAATGAATTAAGACAAATTCGTTTCTTAGAAAGCAAATCTTCGTTGTTTGACTGGAAACGAATTACCGTAATTATTCGTAATTCCTCGTAATAATAATTATTATGGATAAATTATGATCATTATGCTAATTCGTTTCTTAAAAGACATCTCATTCGTGTTTAAAATTAAGATCAATTAGGATAATTCGTTTCTTAGAAAAATAAAACTCGTTTCAGAAAAGAACTATTCGTTTCTTAACGCGACAAGACTTAAGAAAACGGGAAAGTACTACATTTTTTGACAACACCACGTAAATTAATCCCGAAAGTTTTTGGCTTTTCGGGATTAATTCGTATATTTGCGGCGTATTCGCATGAATACGACATTTTTGTTGCTCAATTTCTCCGACGAACTGCGACCTCAAACGAGATTTTACGAGCAAAAACCAATGCTACATTGAAGCTGCGCACTATGCGCAGACTTCACCATAGTAGTATTGAGGCTGTCGCAGGCCTGTCGGAGAATATGGCAGGGGTCTGCGCTTTTTCGTGTATTCCCCTGACCGACGAAAAACAATACTATTAACAAAATACAAACAACAATGAGAACAAAACAACTATTAACTAAGATGCTCTTTATAGTAGCTGCGCTGCTGGTGGGGAGTAATGCCTTGGCAAATGTTACAGAAACGTACACATTCAAAAGTGGCACAGACAAAACCAATCACTATGTCACTTTAGGCGAAAGCTTTACAAACCCTTCCGTTAGCGGAGTGACAATGAAGTATGTCCTAAGTGACCCATCAGCCCTTAACATTAACTATGCAAGACGCCTGGCTGTAAACAAGACCACTTGGAATGAGCGTCCCTATAGTGGCTTTTCCTATGCAGAGGCGAGTGGTAATCGTGATGGATACTTTTCGTTGTGTAATATGAAAAACGGCGATAAGTTTGTCATTAATTATAGTCAGTCTAACGGAAGTGGACACCCTGTGTTCAAGTCAGCCAACGCCACCTATTTAGTGGAAGAGGCAGTTACTGCCGTAGTAGTAGGTGAGGAATCTGCCTATCTTGTCAGCGGTAGGGAATATACTGTTACAGCTTTAGAAGGAGCAACCGTTACTGTAGACTTCTATAGCGACAGATGTCCTGTTATTTCAAGTATTGTCATCACGACCGCAGAAGCTACCATCTATGAACCATCATTTGACGTTCAGCCCGCTGCAGGATTTGCAGCTATCACGATAACGCCTGGTGCAATTCGTGGCAATGGAACCGGAACGGTTGTGACAAAGTATTCCTATGTGTCGGCAGCCGATGCCACTTCGAATGGTACTACCTACACAGAAATGCTCCAGCCAACAAGCGATGGTACAATTTATGCCTACTCTTATATTGATGGTGGCGCTTCGTCACCCGTCGTTTCGAAAGCCTTTGAAGTTACTGAACCCAAACTCCCAAATCCAACGGCTTCACTTAAAGGAATGGTTCTAAATACAGGCTATTATTACAAAACTTTCACGCTTGATACCGATGTATCTGGCATCTTAGGTTCTCCATCGGTATCATATAAATACTCAACTGACCAATCAACTTGGAATGACCTTGTTGGAACTACTATTGAATGTACTGCAGGGACAATATATGCCAAAGCTGTTGCAGCGGGTTGTGAAGATTCTGATCCGTTAACTATAGAAAGTGGACAGTATATAAGAACTCAAAATTTAGATGTGCTAGATTTGTATGGTGACTTTTGGGATAATGGTAGTAATGAATGGCCTACAGGCCTTGATTATACGCTTATTGCAAATGTAAGTTTCAACCCTATTAATAATACACAAGGTTGCACTTATCGTACAAGGCACAATTCGGATACTTACAATACATTATATGCCCGCAATAAGGCATTCACCGCAACTTGCTCAAATTTGACGGAAGACATAGTGGCTGTTTTTGCTGATTATAACGGCAATGCCTATACAGCAATGACCTCGACAAGCAATTCTACTACTATTGAAAAGAACAGTTCTTTGAAATACTATAGTCTCTATGCCCCTGTGTCTTCCACTTCGAGCATCACCGTAACAGCGGCTGGTTGGCGCACGCTTTGCTCACCCTATTCACTCGACTTCACAGGTCTTGGCGTGAAGGCATACATCATAACCGGTGGAACTAACGGGCATGTCACAACTACTCAGGTAAACAAAGTTCCAGCCCAGACTCCTCTGTTACTTGAGGGTGAGGGTACATTTAATGTTCCGATGATTGATAAGAGTGCAGCCATTGATGCAACGACAGGTAATAAACTGGTAGGTGCTCCGAATGAAAAGACAATTGACCTTGACAGCAATGATGATGGCGTTTCCGATAGTTATATCTACGTGCTGATGAACGGAGGAAATGGCATTGGTTTCTATAAGACCACTGCGACAAGCTTCACCGTTGGTGCCAATACCGCCTACCTGCCGGCAAACTTCGACGCGACGCAAGGCGCACGTGCTTTCTTCAGCTTCGGCGACGACGCGACAGGCATTCGTCTAATTGAAAATGGAGAATTGAAAAAAGAGAATTCTGTCTACGACCTGCAAGGCCGACGCATTGATGGTTCACGGATGAATTCTGGTATCTATATTCACGACGGACGCAAGGTCTTTGTAAAGTGAGAATTAAGAAAAATTCGTGTATAAAATTAAGGACAATTACGATAATTCGTTTCTTTAAAAACAAACCGCGATAATTCGTTTCTAAAAAAGACAAGACAATGAAAAAGATATATCAGATTCCAACGATTAGTGTCATCAAGATTCAGACGACACAGATATTGGCTGGCTCGGACCTCAATTATTATAAGGACAATACAACCGAGGCAACCAGTGGAAACCTTTCTCGTCGCCGCAGCTTCTGGGACGACGAAGATACAGAAGAATGATTATAGTTTTGTGTGGAGGTCCGCGACGGATGGGTGCTGCACACGGTTAGTTAATAGATTTTATTTTATTAGAAAGAATTAGCGGCTGTCCGTGAGGATAGCCGCTAATTAATTAGATATAGTACTAGCTAAAAAAATCGTTTAATTAGTGTAATTCGTGGTTTCTATTAAACTGCAATTCGCGGTTTACTTGTCGAGCTCCTTCAGGTTCTCTGCAATCATCTCGTCGGTGACGGTGTAGTTCTGCAGGTCGCCCTTGATGTAAGCCTCGTAGCTGGGCATGTCGATGAGTCCGTGACCAGAGAGGTTGAAGAGGATGACTTTCTCCTCGCCTGTCTCCTTGCACTTCAGCGCCTCGCGGATGGTGGCGGCGATGGCGTGGGTGCTCTCGGGAGCAGGGATGATGCCCTCTGTGCGGGCGAAGAGCATACCGGCCTCGAAGGTCTCCAGCTGCGGGATGTCGACGCCGTGCATCAAACCGTCCTTAATGAGCTGGCTGATAATCATGCCGGCACCGTGGTAGCGCAGGCCGCCAGCGTGGATGTTCGAGGGCTTGAAGTTGTGGCCCAGGGTGTACATCGGCAGCAGGGGCGTGTAGCCGGCCTCGTCGCCGAAGTCGTAGCGGAACTGTCCGCGTGTGAGCTTCGGGCAGCTGTCGGGCTCGGCAGCGATGAACTCGGTTGTCTTGCCGTCGAGCAGGTTGTGACGCATGAAGGGGAACGAGATACCGCCGAAGTTCGAGCCACCGCCGAAGCAGCCGATGACGATGTCGGGATACTCGCCAGCCATCTCCATCTGCTTCTCAGCCTCCAGGCCGATGATGGTCTGGTGCAGTCCCACGTGGTTGAGCACGGAGCCCAGCGTGTACTTACAGTTGGGCGTGGTGGTGGCCAGCTCGACAGCCTCTGAGATGGCGGTGCCCAGTGAGCCGCTATGTGTCGGGTCCTTGGTCAGGATGTCCTTGCCGGCACGGGTCGACATCGAGGGCGAGCCCTCGACGACGGCGCCGAAGGTGCGCATGATGCTGGAGCGGTAGGGCTTCTGCTGCATGGTGATCTTCACCTGATAGACGGCGCAGTCCAGACCATAGATCTTGGCGGCGTAGCTCAGGGCAGCGCCCCACTGGCCGGCGCCCGTCTCGGTGGTCACGTTGGTCGTGCCCTCCTGCTTGGCGTAGTAGCACTGGGGCAGGGCCGAGTTAATCTTGTGCGAGCCCAGGGGGTTCGTCGACTCATTCTTGAAATAGATGTGGGCGGGGGTGCCCAGGGCCTCCTCCAGCGCATAGGCGCGGACGAGTGGGGTAGAGCGGTAGTACTTGTACTTCTCGAGCACGTCCTCGGGGATGTCTATCCAGCGGTGCTCGGTGTCGAGCTCCTGCACGCAGCATTCGCGCGGGAAGATATGTGCCAGATCGTCGACGCCCAAGGGCTGTTTCGTCGCGGGATGGATGGGCGGCATGGGCTTGTTGGGCATGTCGGCCTGGATGTTGTACCACTGTGTGGGAATCTCACTCTCCTGAAGGATGAACTTTTTCTGCTTTGACATAGTTTTTGTTTTAGAATTTGGTGATTCCGTTTGCAAAGGTACAAAAAAATGGATAATTACAATTGATAATTGATTAGAATTTTGTAATTTTGCAAACGTTATGGCAATTTTTCTGACTGTTCTCTGCTATTTTGTCATTCTGATGGGCGTCAGCCGCTGGACCTCGCGGCGGGCGACGAACGCGTCGTTCTATCGTGCCGACCGGCGGGCGCCGTGGCCGATGGTCGCCTTTGGCATGGTGGGCGCCAGCATCTCGGGCGTCACCTTCGTCTCCGTACCAGGCATGGTGCTCACGTCGCAGATGACCTATCTGCAGACGTGCATGGGCTTCATCCTGGGCTATGTCGTGGTGGCTTTCGTGCTGCTGCCGCTCTACTATCGGCTGAACCTCACCAGCATCTACGCCTTTCTGGGACAGCGTCTCGGGCCAGCGAGCCATAAGACGGGCTCGTGGTTCTTCCTGCTGTCGAAGATGACGGGCGCCGCCGTCAAGTTCTACGTCGTCTGCATCATCCTCCAGCGGTTCGTCTTCGACCCACTCGGCGTGCCCTTTGCGGCAACGGTCTGTGGACTGGTGCTGCTCATCTGGCTCTATACGCGTCGCGGCGGACTGAAGACGCTCGTGTGGACGGACTCCGTTCAGACGCTCTGCCTGTTCGTGGCGCTACTCCTTA
>Ga0247610_10005237_pt1 | contig 13684 bp, 15 predicted proteins | sample 174DNAGHGhighgp2_FD_193483 | JGI IMG/M metagenome (GOLD analysis project Ga0247610, IMG submission 193483) | Sheep rumen microbial communities from Palmerston North, Manawatu-Wanganui, New Zealand - 1742 DNA GHGhigh gp2 | ecosystem: Host-associated > Mammals > Digestive system > Stomach > Rumen...
GGAAAGCCATCGCTTTCTTCAACTCCAGCAGGGCAGAGGCCAAGAGGTTCTGCTGACGAATCAGCTCGTAGTCGGCTTCAGCTTGTTGTGACTCCACCTGTGCCACATCTGCCTGACTCTTGCGGCCCACCTCTTCTAATACCCGAGTCTGACGAAGCAAGAGCTTTGTCTCTTCCACTTTCTCCTCAGCCATCTTGACCAGTCCTTTGTAATAAGCAACGTTGGTGAAGGCTTGCAGGACATTCAGAGCCGTCTGGTCTTGTTTTTGACGAAGAGCTGATTGCCCCATGAAAACACTGGCTTTGGCAGCTTTTAGTGCATGCAGACGGCTGAATCCATCGAATACGGGGAGAGAAGCGCTTAGAGAGTAGCCGTTATAAAAGGTACTCACATCTGTATAGCCATTCGTCTCAGGGTCGATGGCTCGTCCGAAGTTGTACTGTGCACCTATGCCGGCATCTACAGCTGGCAGGAAACGGCCAATGGCTCCAGTCCGACCTGCCTTGTAGTTGTCGAGTTCCAGCTCAGTCCGTTTTACCTCATGGTTATGCTCCACAGCGTATTGCATACATTGTTGCATCGTCCATGCTTCCTGAGCATTGGTCGAAACGACTGTAAGCGTCATGATTACTATCAACGATATTTTCATCACTTTTGTTTTTTTGTGATGCAAAATTAGAGATTTTCCCACTATGCTCCAAGATTTTTAACACCGCCAGATGCAGATCGTCTAAAAATTAGACAGTCATCCGTATGATTTTTAGACAGAAACTTCGTAACTTTGCGGCCATGAAGCAATACGGTACGATATTAGTTGTCGATGACAATCCATCAATCTTGACGGCGATGCACTATCTTCTGGATAGTGTCTTTGAACGTATACTAACGCTAAACCAGCCTAATGACATTCTGAAGGTAATGGCTCAGGAAGAGATAGATATTGTATTGCTCGACATGAACTTTACACTTGGTGTGAACAGCGGGCAAGAGGGGCTACTATGGCTTCGCACCATCCGTAAGCAACATCCGCAGACACCTGTTGTACTGCTGACGGCATACGCAGATGTTTCATTAGCGGTTAGAGGATTGAAGAGCGGTGCTGCAGATTTTATTACCAAACCATGGGATAATGACGAACTCGTTCGTAAATTGAAAGACGTGCTTGAAATGCAGAACGAGATAGTAACGCTCGATGAGATGGAGAAAGATCATATCCGCCGTACCATCGACCACTGTCACGGCAATCTTACACAAGCAGCAGAATTGCTGGGTATAACACGGCAGACACTTTATAACAAGATGAAACGTCTATGATGTGGCTTTGTATTATAATAGGTGTATTGCTGGTTGCGACTATTATTTGGTTTATCCGTCGCCAGCGTTCGCTAAAATTACGTGCCCATTTGATGCAAGAGGCCATTCGCAATCGTGATTTTACCTTTCGGCTTCCTACTGACGGACTATTACCAGGTGAACGCGCCATGCAACAGACACTGAACCAACTGGGTGAAACCATCCGTCAGCAGGTGAACCAGAACGAGGTGGAATCATGGGAACGGCTGACTCGTGTGCTGACTCATGAGATGATGAATGCCACAGCCCCTATTACCAGTATCAGTCAGTCAATGCTTGGACGTGATGATGTGAAAGACACACCACTCGAACCTGGCATTCAGGCTATCTACGACACCAGCCGCCATTTGAGTGAGTTCGTGAAGAACTATCGTAAGATGTCAGAACTGGAGAAGCCCGTTTTGGCAGACGTTCCAATCCGTCCGTTAATTGATGATGTCTGCAAAGCCTACCCAGATCTGACGTGGGAGGTAAGCATCCCGAGTGACATCATAGTCCGTGTAGATGCCGGTATGCTGCGACAAGTGCTGATGAACCTTATCAAGAATGCAGTAGAAGCTGAAGCCAAGAAGATTGTCATCACACCGAATGATTCACCATCCACTAATCAATTGAGACTCTATATCGGAAACGATGGCCTGCCCATTCCAGCAGAGAACCGCCAGTCGCTCTTTGTACCTTTCTTTACAACGAAGCGTAGCGGCAGTGGGATTGGTCTTTCCCTGAGTCGCCGCATGATGATTCAGCAGGGCGGAATGCTCGACCTTGCCGAAAAGCCATTATCAGGATGCCACGTAGGTTTTATTCTCACCATGTTGATTTCATAACAATATGTATACAATAGAAGGCATATTATTAACGTCCCCGTTTATAATGATACTTTGGTGTATGCATGGTTTGGGCAATCTGATGGCATCGTTTGGCAAAAGCTAAGTTATCCTCATCATCTTTCTTCTTGGGAAGATCAGAATTACCACATCCGCCACCTCCACAAGACTCAGAAATTGTAGTAGCCGCGTCAGCAAACCCAAAGAATAGGCAAGCGGTAGTAGCTGCCATCTTCGATGCATCATCAACTATACCCTCAGCCAATTCGAGTCCGATATTCTTCAGATAATTTACGCCTGACTCTGCCCCTATCTGATAGATCTCAGACTTCGTGCCACTTTCCTGGGATTGATGCCGATTTACCGGTAATGTATCCAAAACAGGCACTCGGGTCAAACGATCGAATCACTCGGCTGAAATGATTAAATGAGCCGGCTGATGCGATTGATTCACCCGAGTGCCCTTTTGAGAGCCAAAGTCATACTCTTTTTGCGATACGATGGATTTCTTGCAGGAAGGCCTCCTAACACTTTTTTGAAGGGGATGCAAAAAGTGTTGGAAGGCCTTGTAAAAAAGTAAGGGTGGATAGCGATCTCACAAAGTGTCAGTCACCTTGGGAGTATTTGACTTGAATAGGGGACGCAACGTGGAGCGGAATCTTATAAGATCAACCTCACACTTGAACAATGCTTTTAACATCTCCTTTAGTTCATACATAAGCGACAATGTAGGTTTCTCCACCTCAACGACAATATCAATATCACTTTCCTCTGTATTCTCCTGTCTGGCCACTGAGCCGAAGATACCGAGTTTAGTAATACCATACTGCCTACCATATTGCTGTTTGAATACGGACAGTTTGTCAATGCAATCTTGAAGTACCAACATCTTAATTTTGGGCGGCGCGGGTGGCGAGCTTCTTGCCGTCTTTAGTCCAGGTGTAGATCCATACACCGTTACGGCTGGTGAAGGTATCACCTGTGACAGAGAGGATCTCACCTACTGAGGCAGTGCCAAAGGTATGCAGTCGTTTGCCGCTCACATCGTATGTGATGTAGAATGCCGAACCTTGTTTAATGATATAGAACGTAGAGCTGTAACGTTTTTATCCTATTTCCTCGCCGATGCCCTCAGGGTCGCGCTTGAGGTGCTCGATCATCTCGTCGATCTTGCGGAGCTCACGAGGGATGCGGATGTTCTGCGGGCAGTGAGGCTCACATTGGCCACACTGGATGCAGTGGTCGGGCTGACGGTCGCGTGGCACCGCACGGTCGAGTGAAATCAGATACTGGCGACGGTGCTTGCGATATTCTGTGTCGCCAACGCCCATCGGCAGTGAACCTTCGTTCTTCATTTTATTATAATGTACGAAGATAGCTGGTATGTCGATGCCATAAGGACAAGGCATGCAGTATTTGCAGTCGTTGCAGGGGATATTCTCCAGACTGACAATCTTCCTGGCAATCTCATCGTCGAGGTAGCGCATCTCCTTCTCGGAAAGAGGTTCCAGCGGGCAATACGACAGCAGGTTATCTTTCAGGTGCTCCATATAGGTCATGCCGCTCAATACGGTGAGTACACCCTCAGGCGTGCCAGCATATCGGAAGGCCCATGAGGCTACCGACTTCTCTGGGGCATGGCTCTTCAGCTCCGTCATCAGATACTGAGGCAGATTGGCCAGACGACCTCCCAACAGCGGCTCCATGATGACGGCAGGGATACCTCGCTTCTGTAGTTCTGCATAGAGATAACTGGCGTCGACATTGTTCTTGCTGATTTCGTTGGCATAGTCCCAGTCGAGGTAGTTGAGCTCAATCTGCACGAAGTCCCAGTGGTATTTGTCCTGCAAGGCGAGTACTTCGTCGAACACGCTCTTGTGGCCGTGGAATGAGAAACCGAGGTTGCGGATGCGGCCTGCCTCGCGCTCCTTCATCAGGAAGTCCATGATGCCATTGTCGACATAGCGGCCGTTGAACTCGTCCATACCGCCACCGATGGCGTGCAACAGATAGTAGTCGATATAATCCACCTGCAGCTCCTTCAACGAGTTCTGGTACATCTCGATGGCCTTCTCCCGCTTCCAGTAGTCGCGGTTGAAGTTAGAGAGTTTCGTGGCCACAAAAAACTCCTCGCGTTTGTGACGCTTCAGGGCGATACCCGTGCAACGTTCCGACTGCCCCTGACAATAGACGGGGGAGGTGTCGAAATAGTTCAGGCCATGCGCGATGGCATAGTCTATCTGTTTGTTGATCATGTCCTGATCAAACTCGTTATTGTTGTCAGGCTTTGTCGGCAGACGCATCATGCCATAGCCCAGGATCGACACTTTCTCCTTGGTCTTGGGGTTCTCGCGATAGGTCATCTTGCCTACGGGCGGCTCCACCTGGTTTTTATATTCCTCAGCAGCCTGTTCGCCTGCCTTATCGCCACCCTTGCAGCCTGCCAGCGTCGCAGCTGCAGCCACGCTTCCTGCTCCAAATACCTTCAGGAACGAACGTCTTGATATATTCTTCTTCATCTTTTCCAACTTTAAATTTTCTTGTGAACTTCGTGGCCTTCGACATAGATAGCCGAGAAGGGACGCGACGGACAGACATATTCGCAGGCGCCGCAGCCGATGCAGGCAGCCTCGTTGATAGCAGGAATCATGGGTGATTCTTCATTGTTCTCATCAAGGGGCACCATCTCGATGGCACCAGTAGGACAGTGGCGGGCACAGTTGCCGCATTCCACCTCATCGGTGATGGGTACACAGTTCTTTTTGATCCAGACGGCATGACCAATCTGGATGGATGACTTCTCGTCCTTGTCGACTTTCAGGATGGCACCTGCAGGGCAGACGTCAGAGCAACGGGTACACTCCGGACGGCAGTGACCATGCTCGTACGACATCACAGGCAGCATCAGATGCATCAGGTCGCTGCTGGGACGGAGCACCTCATTAGGACACTCAGAGACGCAGAGCTGACAGCCGGTGCAGTGCTGGGCGAAATGGTCGAAAGAGAGGGAGCCTGGAGGCGTCAGAGGCGTCTGGCGGGCAGGAGCCACCTTATCCTCGAGCTCTGCCAAGCCGCCATCCATCAGTTTTTCCTTCTTCTGGGCCATCGCAGCGCCAGCTACCATCGCTGAAGCCAACAGGAACGAACGTTTGCTGGTATCGACGGAAGAACCTGATCCTTCGGATTCTCCAGATGTTGTAGCCTTGGCGTGAATCCTGGCGTTGTCATAGCGTAACGCGCCGAACTTGCAACTGTCGATGCAATTGCCACAGACCACGCAGCGGCTATAATCGACGGTGTGGTTCTTATAGTCGATACAGGCGGCCTTGCAGTTCTTCGAACACATAGAGCAGTTCTTGCACTTATCGGTATCGAAATGAATCTTCAGCCACGAGAAACGGGCGAAGAACGAAAGGATGGTTCCCACCGGACAGATGGTGTTGCAGTAGGTACGTCCGCCTCGCCATGCCAACACGAAGAGCACCACGAGGGTGACGGCTGCGATGATGAGTACGGGTAGGGAGCGCATCCACGTATCCACCGTATAGAAAGCGTAGCTGTCGGCACGCTCAGCAAGAAATGCCAATATGTTGTTGCCGGCTTTCCAGACGGGCTGGAAGATCATCGTGGCGATTCGTCCGTAGGCACTGTAAGGCGCCAGGAGTTGGAAGAGGGAGCCGATGCCAGCCACTGCTGCGATAATGAATACCACCAGCACAGGATAGCGCAGCCAACGCACCTCTTTGGAATAACTGTACTTATTCTTCTTCCGACGGAAACGGGCAAGGATATCCTGAAAGACACCCAAGGGACAGATGATGGAACAATAGATGCGCCCGAAGACGAGGGTCAGCACCAAAAGTGCAACCACGACCACCACGTTGAGCGCCATCACGGCAGGCAGGAACTGGACCTTTGCCAGCCACGAGAGCCATTGATGTAACGTCCCCGTGAAGTCGAGGAACAGCAGGGTGATGAGTACAAAGAGCACCGCTGCAAGAAACGTTCTAATTTTCCGTAACATATGATATAAGTATTTGTTTAGTTTATTTTTTCACTATAAAAATGCTGGTTTCATACAGCAGCCATATCGGCAACGCCACAATCAAGAGTGTAAAGGCATCAGTGGTCGGCGTGATAATCGCAGCTATCACCAAGATGGCCACGATGGCGTGCTTGCGCCACATCCGCATCATTGAGGCATTAAGAAGCCCCATCCTACCCAGAAGCCAACTCACCACTGGCAGTTCGAAGATGATTCCCATCACGAGACTCATCATCAGCAGCGTGTCCATATACGACTGCAAAGTCAGCATGTTCGCCACATCCTCGCTCACCTGATACGTGCCCAGAAACTTCACCGTCAACGGGAAGATCAGGAAATAGTTCAGCAGCGTGCCCAGCATAAACATCAGATAGCCGCTGGTGCAGAGCAGGGTGGCATACCGCCGTTCGTTGTCATAGAGCGCTGGCGAGATAAAACCGAAGAGCAGGTAGATGATATACGGTGAGGCAATGAGCACACCAGCATACATCGCCGTCTTCAGGTGGATCATGAACTGCTCCGTCAGTCCTGTGTTCATCAAGTGGATGTTGAAGGGCTCCACACCCAAGAGCCGGAAAGTGATGAAATCGCTCGTCCGCGGTGCCAGCACCACATCAAACAACTGATCTTTCAGGCAGAAAGCCACTGCGGCAGCCACCACCGTCACGACCAGTGCTCTGATGATCACCGAACGAAGTTCATCGAGGTGATCCCAGAAGGTCATGGGTGAGGTATCATTTTTCACCTTACCATCTTTTCGACTCTTCACTCTTCTCTTCGTCCTTGCTGATATCCGTCACCTCGTTCATCCCCTCCTTGAAGCTCTTGACGCCCTTGCCGAGGCCCTTCATCAATTCAGGAATCTTCTTGCCGCCGAAAAGCAGCAGTACTACAAACGCAATGATCAGTATCTCTTGCATGCCAAGTCCAAACAACAACTGTGATTCGATCATATCTCTTTAGTTTTCAGTTTATTTTGCAAATATACGAAAAATCTCCATATTCTCTATCATTCGATATGAATTATTAACATTTGATTCAAAAATCGACGTAGGGTTCCAGTCGTTTGATGACCTCAGGAGGAAAGTCTTTGGAGAGGCGCAGATCGCTTAACGAGTGGAGGGGACCATGGAGGCGACGGTAGTCGGTAATAGCTTTTGCCTGGTAGAAATTGAGATAAGGATGTTTTCGGAGCTCATTGAGCGAGAGGGTGTTGACGTTGAGTTTACGGGGCGTGGCACCTTCGATGGTGAGATAATCCTTTGCTTCGAGTGGGAAACCCTCGATTTCATCGAGCTGGTCCACGCTGACATAACCACCCAGACGCTGGCCATATTCGATAATCTTGCGGGCATAGTAGGGACCGATGCCTGGTACTGTTTTCAACGCTGTCGTGTCTGCTGTATTCAGTACCACATGCTCACCGGGCTTGATTTTTTCCTGATAATGAGTCTTGATGGAATCGTATTCCACCGTGTTTAGGGCCTTACCACGACGGTAGGTTGTATCACGGTAGACCACTTTCGTACGGATATAAACGGTCTTGGTCTGTTCGCGATATGGCTGGCGATGGAAAGTGTCGCGTCGCAAGGCCTCTTTTCTCAGGGTATCTGCTGGGGTGAGTTCATTTGATTCACCGTCTCCACCTGTCAGGAATATCACCCCCAATCCAATGACTATTACACCAAGCAGCGTGAGAATGACTTTACGGTCAGACTTTCTCAGATAAAAAAACTCCTTTATGAATCCCATAGTAATCTCTCACCTCTTACCTCTCACCTCTAAATAACCCCAAACTGATGCATGAGAATCAGCAGAATGCAGACGGGTACGATATATCGGACGCAAAACAGATAGAAGTTGAAATACGATTTGCTATTGGAGGTCTCCCAGTTGGTAAACTCCTCGCGGACAATCTTCTTCGAGGCAAACCATCCCACAAGGATGCTCGTCAGCAAGGCACCGGAGGGCAGCATCACCTGAGCCGTCACAAAGTCGCAGAAATCCATCAGCGATTTGCCCCACACCTGGATGTCGGGCTTTCCGATGGATAAGGAACAGAAGATAGCGATTATGCTGCACACAATGGTCAGTATCCAGGCTGCTTTTGAACGTTTGATGTGCAACTCCTCATGAAAGAAGGCCGTACCGATCTCGTGCATGGAGATGGTTGACGTGAGGGCAGCAAACACAAGCAGGGCATAAAACAGAATGGAGATGACATAGCCCAGCATTGGCATGAAGCTAAAGGCCTGTTGGAACACATTGGGCAGGGTGATGAAGATGAGCGATGGACCACTGTCAGGCTGCACGCCTACAGAGAAAGCCGCAGGGAAGATCATCAGACCAGCCATCAAGGCTATCAGGAAATCGATGAGTGCTATCTGTGTCGCCGAATATAACAGTTTGGTCTGGCGTGAGAAATAACTGGCATAGGTGCAAAGGCATGCTGTACCAAGACTCAAAGAGAAAAATGCTTGACCTAAGGCTTCTAGACAAACTTTTCCACTGACCTTTGAGAAATCAGGCTTCAGCAGGAATTCAACGCCCTTGAGAGCACCAGGCAGTGAGCAGGAGGCGATGACAATGATTAGTAAGAGGACAAACAGAAGTGGCATCAGTAGCTTAGAGGCCCGTTCAATGCCATTGCGCACACCTCGGATGATGATGAAATGGGTGATCAGGATAAAGGCTACGCCTAAAACTGCTGGTTTAATGGGATCACAGGAAAACGTCTTGAAATAACTTTGTACAAAACCGGCATCGCCTTTCAAATTTCCTATCGTCGAAGCACCTAGGTAGTGCAGACACCAGCCCGCCACCACAGCATAGAAACCCAGGATGATGGTCGAGGTGATAATACCCAGCCCACCGATGAGTCCCCAAGCCTTGCCATGTGAGAAACTAGCGTAGGCACGGGCAGCATTCGTCTGTGAGTGACGGCCCACGATAAACTCGCTCACTATGCCAGGAATGCCAAGCAAGAGGATACAGGCCAGATAGACAATAATGAAGGCTGCTCCGCCGTTCTGTCCTGTCATGTAAGGAAAGCGCCACACATTTCCCAGACCTACGGCAGATCCTGCTGTTGCCAGCACAATGCCTAACCTGCTGCCGAAATTGCCTCGCTCTGACATGATAACCTCCTTATATTAGAGCAACCCCAACTGATGCAGGAAAATAAACAGGATGCACAGCGGACAGACATACTTTATCTGGAAAAGATATAGGTGGAAATAGCGGCCGACACGCAGGGTGCCACAATTGGTAAACTCATCGTGCACCAGCTTATGAGGCACGAACCAACCAATCAGAATACAAGTCAGGAACCCTACTATAGGCAAGAATATCTGTCCTGTCACGAAATCAAAGATATCGAACAGCGGTTTCTCAAACCAGTGCAGTGTAGTTCCTGAGGGTCCCAGCGAGAGGGAACAAATGATGCCCATGATGCAACACGAGACAGTGACGATGATGGCGGCAGCCTTACGAGTGATGCGGAATTCCTCATGGAAGAAAGAAGTGCTTACCTCGTGAAGGGAAATCAAGGAAGTGAGAGCCGCCAACGACAGAAGCAGATAGAACAAAACGGAAATGAGATAACCTATCAACGGCATGCTGCCAAAGGCCTGCTGAAATACGTTCGGCAAGGTGATGAAGATGAGCGAAGGGCCACTATCGGGATTGACGCCTACCGAGAAGGCTGCAGGGAAGATCATCAGTCCGGCCAGAATGGCAACGAAAGAGTCAATGATACTTATCTGTACTGCAGATGTCGTTAGATTCGTATGTCTCGAGAAGTAGCTGGCATAAGTACAGATACATCCCATGGCAATGCTCAGAGAATAGAACGACTGTCCGAGGGCGCCTAGGAACACCTCACTGTTGATCATTGACTTGTCGGGTTTGAACAAGAACTCAATGCCCTGTGAGGCATTGGGGAGCATACACGAGGCTACAACAATAATCAGTAGCAGGATGAACAAAATAGGCATGAAGAGCTTCGAGGCCCGTTCGATGCCGTCACGTATGCCATGTTCGACAATCAGATAGGTGGCTAAAAGCATAAGGAGCGTCCAAAAAATCGGTTTCACCGGATCCTGAGAGAACTCGACAAAGTAGGTCTTGAAGAATTCCGGGCCGCCGTCGAGTTGGCCTATCACCGAAGCCCAGATATATTGCAGGCACCAACCTGACACCACGGCATAATAGCCGGTGATGAGAAATCCGGTAAGCACACTCATATAGCCGATATACGACAAGGGGTTCCTGCCGCCAATCTTCCTAAAGGCACGAGCAGTATTCGATTGGGCATGACGGCCGATGATGAACTCACTGATCATGCAAGGGATGCCCAACAATAACACACAGATTATGTAGATGATGATGAAAACGGCTCCACCATTCTGACCTGCCATATAAGGAAAACGCCAAACGTTGCCCAATCCCACAGCGGAACCGGCGGTCGCCAGAATAATACCAAGCTTGCTTCCGAAACTTGCTCTCTCCAGTTTTGCCATATGCACACTACTCATATTTTCGCTGCAAAGATAGTTCTTTTTTTAGACATTATGTTCTTCTGTCAAAAAATAATTGTACTTTTGCAGCAAAAATAGAAGAAAAGATGCGAAAAATCCTCCGATATGTCAGGAAATACCCCTTTTCGGTGATTTGTGTCACTTTGATCTGGATACTCTCACTATTGCCATTTTTCCCTGAGACGCCGCTCGACAATGTTGAATTCATCGACAAGTGGGTGCATTTCATCATGTATGGTGGTACGTGTTTGGTTATATGGGTAGAATATGTGATGAAGCATAAGTCGCCAGACTATGAGAAACTCTTTTTCTGGGCGTGGCTGGTGCCTGTTATCATGGGCGGTGTGTTGGAACTGATGCAGGCCTATTGCACCACGACACGTAATGGTGACTGGCTCGACTTTGCCGCTAACAGTACAGGTGTTACACTTGCCGGCATCGTCGGACTGATAGGTACAATCGTTTATTATCGCTTCCAGAGAGAGAAGGGATTGGCGCGTAAGTAGGAGTTATAATAGCGCCGGTCACCGGTAACTTCCTCACCGATGAAATCGGGTTTCTCATAGGGTTCATTTTCTGAGCCAAGTTCAACCTCGGCCATCACAAGACCTTCGTTCTCGCCATAGAACTCATCCACCTCGAAGGTGTGTGCGCCGCTTTTCACAAGATAGCGCGTCTTGTCGATGAGGCCTGGCTCACAGAGCTGCATCAGGTGTTCTGCCTCGTCGAGCGTGATCTCCTTTTCAAACTCGTAACGGCTCAGTCCGCCATTGTCAGAGGGACCTTTAATAGTAAGGTACCCGCGCGCGTCACGGATGCGCACACGAACGGTGCGTCCGTGACTGCTGCAGATATACCCCTGGCGGATACGGCTACTGGCAAATGCCTGCTCTTTGTAGCGTCCGTCTTTGACCAGGAATTTTCGCTCGATTTCGAAGCCACTCATGAAAAATCAAGAAACGATGAAGACGGAATAGACCACGAATGCCAGGGCGAGCAGAATCAGCACGCCAAAGATCCAATTCACGACTTTCTTACCTTTGTCCTCAACTTTCTTCTGATAAGCAACCTTCTTCTCGGTTGACTTTGATGCTTTTGCTATTTGTGCCATAATTTTGATATTTAAATTGATTAATCTTTAATTTTCTTCATCATTGACGGGGAACTCCATCAGGTAGGCCTTGATGAAGTCATCGATCTTACCGTTCATGACGGCATCGACGTCTGTGGTCTGGTAGTTCGTACGGTGATCCTTTACGCGACGGTCGTCAAAGACATAACTGCGGATCTGTGAACCCCATTCAATCTTCTTCTTTCCTGCCTCAATCTTGGCCTGAGCCTCCAAACGCTTCTTCATCGCACGGTCGTAGAGCTGCGATTTCAGCAAGGTCATCGCACGCTCCTTGTTCTTGGGCTGGTCGCGCGTCTCGGTATTCTCAATCAGGATCTCCTCTTCCTCGCCCGTATCAGGGTCGGTATACCAGTAGCGCAGACGTACACCCGATTCCACCTTGTTCACATTCTGTCCACCGGCACCTGAACTGCGGAAGGTATCCCACGACAGTTTGGCAGGGTCGACATATACCTCGATGGTGTCATCAACCAGAGGTGAGACGAATACGGAGGCGAAGGAGGTCATACGCTTGCCTTGGGCATTAAAGGGCGACACACGTACGAGACGATGCACACCGTTCTCACTCTTCAGATAGCCATAGGCATAGTCGCCACCCTCTATCTGCATCGTCACACTCTTGATGCCGGCTTCATCGCCGTCGAGCAGGTTGGAGATGGTGACCTTATAACCATGAGCCTCTGCCCAGCGCATATACATACGCATGAGCATCGATGCCCAGTCCTGAGCCTCTGTGCCACCAGCACCGGAGTTGATTTTCAGCACCGCTTCCATCGGGTCTTCCTTCTGGCGGAGCATGTTCTTCAACTCTAAGTCTTCTATGGCTTTAAGTGCCTTGGTGTAGTTCTCTTCGACCTCTTCTTCAGTGACCATCTCGTCCTTGAAGAAATCGAAGGCCAGTTGCAGTTCATCAGCCAGAGTGCGCACCTCCTTATAGCCATCGAGCCATCGCTTGATGCCCTTCACTTTTTTCATTTGCTCCTCTGCCCGCTTACGGTCGTCCCAGAAGTCAGGTGCCTGAGTGCGAAGATCTTCCTCTTCGAACTCCATCTTCTTCTTGTCGATCTCGAGGTAGCGGTGCAACGCATCCGCCCGCTCTAATATATCTTTCAGTTGATCTTGAGTAATCATGCCTGCAAAGGTACAATATTTAATTGAAACCGCCAAACGCTTACTGATTATTCAGCGTACATGGCGTCGATCTCTTTCTTGTAGTTTTCGTTCAACACACGGCGCTTGAGCTTCAACGTATTGGTAAGCTCACCCCTCTCCATCGAGAAATGGTGAGGCAGCAGGGTGAAACGCTTGATCTGCTCATAATGCGCCAATTGCTGTTGTAAGGTGTCGATGCGCTCTTTCATCATGTCATTGATCTGCTTGTCGGCACACAACTGCTCGCGGTTCTCAAACGGGATATGATGCTCGCGGGCGTACTCCTCCAATAACGGATAGACGGGAATGATGAGCGCTGACACGAACTTGCGTTGGTCAGCGATGATGGCAATCTGGTCGATGAATTTGTCCACCAGCAGTTTCGACTCAATCATCTGGGGGGCGATATACTTGCCGTTCGAAGTCTTGTAGAGGTCCTTAATACGCTCTTTCAGGAAGAGCTCGCCATCTTTCAAATAGCCGGAGTCACCCGTCTTGAAATAGCCGTCGTCGGTGAAGGCTGCCTTCGTCAGGTCATCACGGTTATAGTAGCCGATGGTAATCGTCGGACCCTTCAACAGCACCTCGCCTTCGTCGCTGATCTTGATGTCGATGCCCTCGATGGGGATACCGACAC
>Ga0247610_10005238_pt1 | contig 13681 bp, 13 predicted proteins | sample 174DNAGHGhighgp2_FD_193483 | JGI IMG/M metagenome (GOLD analysis project Ga0247610, IMG submission 193483) | Sheep rumen microbial communities from Palmerston North, Manawatu-Wanganui, New Zealand - 1742 DNA GHGhigh gp2 | ecosystem: Host-associated > Mammals > Digestive system > Stomach > Rumen...
TTGATGACCTCCGCACGGATGAAGCCGCGCTCCAGGTCGCTGTGGATGACGCCTGCCGCCTGAGGCGCCAACATGCCCCGCGTGATCGTCCAGGCACGGTTCTCCTTGCCACCGACGGTGAAGAAGGAGATGAGATCCAGCATTTTGTAGGCCGCACGGATCACCTTGTTGACGCCCGGCTCGGTCAAGCCCACGTCGGCCAAGAAGGCCTTGCGGTCCTCTTCGCTCTCCAACTCGGCGATTTCGGATTCGATTTTGGCACCGATGACCAACATCTCTCCGCCGTGCTCTTCCACATATTTCTTCACGGCCTCGGAATAGGCGTTTCCGGTGGCCGCGTCGTCGTCATTCACATTGCACACGAACATCACGGGCTTCTCGGTGAGCAGCATCATGTCGGCCACCACCGCCTTCTCGTCGGGCGTGACCTCCAGGGTGCGCACGTTCTGGAAACCTTCCAGATGTTCCTTGTATTTCAACAGAACGGCAAGGTCGTGCTTGGCGGTCTTCTCGCCGACTTTCGCGGCTTTCTCCACCTTGGTGATCTTGCGTTCAATTTGTTCCAAATCCTTGCATTGCAGCTCGAAATCGACAATCTCGATGTCGCGGACGGGATCCACCGAACCTTCCTCGTGGGGGAGGGCAGGATTGTCGAAGCAGCGCAAAACATGAATGAGCGCGTCGCACAGACGCACGTCCGCCAAGAAACTGTTGCCGATGCCGGCGCCCTGGCTCGCACCCTTGGCCAAACCGGGGATGTCCACCAAGTCCAAGTTGGCGAACACCAATTTGTCGGCATGGATGAAGGTGTTGATATGCATAAGACGTTCGTCGGGCACCTGACACACGCCGATGTTCGACTTGTTGGTGCTGTACGCGAAATCCGTCACCTCCGCCTTCGTGTTGGAGATGCAGTTGAACATCGTGGTCTTACCCGAGTTCGTCAGTCCTACTATGCCGCATTTGAGGCCCATGTTTCGTTTATTTGTTTCTCTTTCGTTTTTGTTCGTCCCACACTGCGCTTCGCTTGAGGTTTTCCTTTTCCCCACACTGCGCTTCGCTGGTGTGGGGTTAATTGCGCTTCGCGCGTGTTGCCTCTTCGAGGCTACTTGATGAATATCTTTCTTTCTAAAAGGTCTTATGTCTCAACTTAGAACCCGAGCACCACGTCTTCCACGTGGTCGATTTCGGGGAGGTAGTGTTTGATCGTCTGTTCCACGCCGTTCTTGAGGGTCATCTTGGCATGAGGACAGGTGCCACACGCACCTTGCAACCGCACCTTGACGACCATATCGTCGGTCAGTTCCACAAATTCGATGTTGCCGCCGTCCTGTTCAAGATAGGGGCGGATTTGGTCGATGATCGACATCACTTTCTGTTCTAACGTGGCGTTTTCCATTTGTTTTATAATTAGGCCGCAAAGATACAATTTTTTCGTATATCAATTACTCGTTGTCAATTAATAAAAATGAATCCATCGCGCGGGATATACTGTCGAGGGTGTCCCATTGTGCAAAACGGGCATCGTTGCGGTAGAATGCGACCATCGGCTTCTGCTCGAACTTCATCAAATGCATGGCACTGTCGGGCGGCCACGTGCCGTTGCGCAGTTGGGTGACCGGAATCTGGTTGCAATAGGCAACGTAGTAGTCCCACGTGCTGTCCAAACGGTCGTAATCCTTGAAAACCAGTTGCATACTTGGGTCGTTCTGGTAGAAAAGCGCGCATGCTTTGTTCCCGTTGGTCCCAATCACGATGGGACGTGAAATATAGTGTTTGCCGAAATCGTGCTCTTTGACGTACTCCTTTATCCACTGATTTGCGGTTTTGTTCGCTTCGAAATTGCTGTCCAAGGCGTATTTCGCGTATGCATTGTGGATGCCACCCGAAATCTCGTTGAAGTAGAGTGAAGTGTAAGGACTGTTGAACAGTATATGGCGGATGGGCATGAAAGAAAGTAAACCTAACAGCCCTAAAATCACAAAGTTAGTGTATCGGTCGTTGATGTGGCGTAGCGTGCATTCTAATCCGCTGACCGCTATAAGCATAAAAAGCGGGTAAATGCAATATTGTATGGCCCAAAGCGTGTCAGGGTTCATGTAATGCGTCTTCACACGATTGATGCAGAAAAGAAATGTATATATAAATATGAATATGGAGAATGGCTTCAGTGTTTTAATGGCATTTTTGAAAAAGACAAAGAAGAGGAGAAAACTGATTAAAACGACCGTTGGCGTGCTGATATACAGATATTTAGAGAGATATCGCGTGGGGAAATTGTCCGGACCGATGAGGTGCCCTTCGAAAATCTGGTTTTGGTCGAACGGAATATTCGTGACCAAAGAGGCGAAAGATCTGTTGGGCATAATGAAGGAAGTCTCTAAGAACAAGGTACATACGTTGTGGATGACATAGACGGTAACCCACATACTGGCAATCACTAAACTGACCAAACCCAGTGCTTTGAGATATTCCTTCGAGAAGATTTTCTTGATAGGATTGTAGAGGAAAAAGTTCAACAGTGCGAATATCATGAACAGATGTAATAGCGATGAGCCGGCATTGTGCACCGACAAGGTGAGCAGGATGCCGATGGCGGTTCGGATCAGCCGTGACGTTCGAATCACCGGCAACTCTCGACTGAAATAGTACATCTGCATGATGCTGTAAATGAAGAAGAAAGCGAAGGTGACATCCACCACGTTGCTCAACGAATATCCGAAGAATCTTGGCGAAATAATCAAGAAGAATGCCGTGAAGAATGCGGCACGCCAGCTGAAGGCTCGTAGCAACAACAAGGAGAGATAGGCCATCAACAGCCATCCGAAAATAGAGCTGATAATATGTCTGATAGAATATATATCTCTGATATTGAATGTTTTAGAGAAAGAATAGATTAGCAAGTCTATGATTTGTGCCTGAGTGTGTGCGTAGGGGTGGGCTTTATAGGCATCTGGGTCACCGATATGATGGAAATGGTTGTAGAGCAGTTCCGAGTATTCGTTTTGCGCCACTTCGCGGTCGGAAATTCCAATATGTCGATTGAGGATAAGCATTCCGACCAGTGAGGAAATCAACAAAATCATCCACAGGTATTTGAAAACGTCATCATGGGTCTTCAGCTGCAGAGAAAACTTGCTTTTTTCAATCTGATACCTGATTTTCTGTTTGTTGTCCTTGGAAAAACGGATGTTCCAGACGTTGTCGTCAAAGAGATTGTCGTAATAGAGGAACTTGTCCACGGCATTTTTGACGCGGATGAATAATCTTTCCCAAAAGTCTTTGCTTTCCGTCTGCATAACTTATTGTTTTTCAAATTGTTGATGGAGTTGGCGCAGATAGAGGACGGCTTGTGGTCCCTCGTTGAAGAGCAAGTCGATGATAGAGAGATTCGGAATGAATCCAAATTTATCTTCAAATACTTGATAATAAGGTGTTTGAAGACGGAATGGGTAATCTTCCTTTTTCGCATTCTTGGGATGAATCAACAGCCGAAGGTCGTTTGCGTTATAGGGTTTAAACGTGTTTGTGGAAGGAATATCTATCTTCAAACGCATCAGTTTGAGCAAGGTTTGCGTCAATTGTAGGTTAAAATCGTACAATAGTTCGACCTTTTGGTCGAAAATGGGCTTTAGAGAATCCTTGTAATATAGGTAATAGGGAGTGTTGTTATAGGCGGATTCGATGGATCGCCAGTGTGCGCGCGGCCACGGGGTGGAGTAGTCGATACGTACTGCTTTCACAATACCCATTCTACCATCATGAACGGTCGGAATGATGAGATTCAGCACTCCGTTACCGTTCATGATGGTTGTCCTGTTGCGATAGGACTGTTTTTGGTATCGCTCCTCACGCTCGATGGTCGCGCCTTCAGCAAGCAAGAAGGCGAAATACTCTACCGGCGGGAGATATGCGGTGGAAAGCAGCGGACTTTTCACCGTTATTTGGCAATTATCATTTTGGATTTGTAGTTGCGCTCACTGCCTTGAATATCAACGAAGTAGATGCCATTGTCCAAACCCTTGACATTCATGGTGAAGGAGGCGTCTGTTTGGATGCGTTGCGTCATCACCAGTTGCCCCAAGGCATTGTAAATACGGCAGGTGGCGTTCTCGTTGTAAAACTCGCCTTGAATGGTGACAATGCCGTCGCGGACAGGGTTGGGGATGACTTGGAAGGTGCTGCTTTGGGCGTAGTCTTCAACACTTGTGATGATTTCGCCGGTATATAGCATGCCTTTCAGAGAGGTGGCACCGGTGTTGTCGGGGTCGAGCCACGGTTGAAGTTTGCGGGCTGCATTGCTGTTGTTGTTGTTGGTCCAGTGGTAGGACATTCTGCCGTAATTATCCTTGCCGGTAGGATAGTAGCAGTAGCTGGAACCGCCAGTCAAGGTGCCGATAATCAGACCGTGAGAGTTGAACAAAGGGGAACCGGAAGAACCTTGTTCGGTAACACCCTTGTTGGGGTTTGTCAGCCATGAGACTACAAAGAATTTATTGGCGTATGAGCCGGTTGTGGGTGCTGAGATGCTCTTCACGAAGCTGATTTTCTTCCAGTCGCCGCCAGGATGGTGAATGCAAGTGCCGACGGAGAAAGCGCCTGAGCGATCCCAACCTGCGAAGAAGATGCTGTCACGATAGGCAATGCCTAAGTTGCCGGTGATTTTGACCAACAAAAAGTCTGAGGAAGCATAGGTGTTGGTAGCATTGGAGCGTGCCACGATGGTGCCACCATTGGCCACTCGGGAGGAGATGCCCGTGGTTCCGCCGCACTCGTTCAATTGGTAGTTGAAATAGAATTTGAAGGTCTGGTCGTCCGCTGAAACACAGTGATCCGCGGACAGCACGTATGGGGTCTTGTCCATTCTCACGTTGTTAACCATTGCGCCAGTGCAGAGGAACATTCCCCAGCCTTCATCCGGAATATAGGCCGTCATGCTGAGGAATACAACGGAATTGATAGGATAGTGCCAAGGTTGCGCATCAGGGCAGGCAACGTCGATGTGGCAGTCGCCTTCGGCATCGCCGTGAGGCCCCTTAGCATCGGAGTTGATATCCAAGAAATCCCTGTAGGTATGCATGACGGCGGCGATTTGGAAGTGCCCTCTGAAGGAGGCGTCGGCAGGTTCATAATATTCCACGATCAGTTCGTCGCCAATGATGTTGTCGCTCTCAAATCGTCCCACAGACTGAACATCATCGTTGGTGTACGGACCGTAAACTTGCTCGCGGTCAGGACTATACACGAATAGCTTGGCCTCTTTGGGAATGTCGAATTGTTCGAAAACCACATAAGTCATGATAGAACCTTCGGAGACGTATTTTGTGCGCCAAAGTGTACCTCCGTCGGCCGTGACATCGGTGCGGCCTGCGTTCAGAAGGTTGTGGTTGACGGAAAAACCGACACCAGCGCGCAGAGGAGCTGATTTGTCCACCACTTCGGCGTCTTCGCGTTCAAGTTTCTGGAGGTCAACGGATGGCATTACTTGGACATCGATAACTTGGGAAATGTTTTTCTGACTGAAAGAATAAGGTCTTTCTGTTTGTTCGGATTGAGCATACAAAACACTGAGACTCAATGCAAAAAAGGTTAATAAGCTAATAATTTTTTTCATATTTTAAACGTTTATTTTCCAAATGCAAAGGTAAAAAAAAACGCGGCAAAGATACATCTTTTTTATAAACAGAAAAAAATCGTATTTTTGCAACCGTTTTAAAATGAAAATATGACAGTAAAAAGAAAAGTGAAATTTGAAGGCGTTCCTTACGAAGGGAACCTTGAGGAACTTATCATACAGGCACTTCTGGAGAAACAGGGTGTGGATATTCATTGCGTCAATTTGAAAAAAATCAACCACGTCTATTTCGATTATTTTATCGTGTGCACGGGGAATTCCAAGCCGCATGTGGAGACGCTATGCGATTTTGTGCAGGAGCAGACCCAGCGAGTGGCTGGCGTGAAACCGCTGCACGTGGAGGGTTTGGAGAACAAAGAGTGGATTTTGCTCGACTATTTCAATATCTTGGTGCACATTTTCCTGCCTGAGGCGCGCGAATACTACCAACTCGAATCCCTTTGGGGCGATGCAGATATCCAGAAATTTTAATTGATAAGAAAAATGCCAAATAACGACAATAACAACAAGAACAAAGGCAATATTCCTGATTTTTTCGGAGGGAAAGACAAAAAAAACGGCGGCAAGCCCAAATTTAGCTGGTCGTTGTTCTACATTGTGATCACTGTCGCGCTGATTGGAGTCTATTTTTTCTCCGCCAATGATGCTTCACGCGAGGTGAACGATATGGAATTCTACCAAATGGTTAAGAATCAAGATATTGAGCATGTGGAATATGTCAAGAAGAATTCCCATATCAATATTTTCTTGAAACGTGACGCGTTGGAGTCCAATCCTTCCCACGAAGCTGTGAAGAAGAATGTTGAGGGACCGCAGTATTTTCTGGTGGTCACGGACCTACAAGTCTATAATGAGAACTTGAGAGGGGTCAAGGAACAGTGTGTGGAAGAACGATTGGCTGCTGATAGCACATTGAAGGCCAATGACATAGCGAGAGAATATGACTTTCCGATGAAGCAAGACAATACGCAGAACTGGGGCTTTGAGCTCATATTCTGGACGTTGCCGATCTTGCTGATTTTCTTGCTCTACTACTTTTCTATGCGTTCGATGCGCGGTGGCGGTGGTATCGGTGGTGCCGGAAACATCTTCAACATAGGCAAATCACGTGCGCAGGAGTTCGATGAGAAATCCGGCCAGTTGGTGACGTTCAAGGACGTGGCTGGTTTGGAAGGTGCGAAGTTTGAGATCGAGGAGGTGGTTGACTTCCTGAAAAATCCGCAGAAATACACCGTCTTGGGTGGCAAGATTCCGAAAGGTGTGCTCTTGGTAGGTCCTCCTGGAACAGGTAAAACGCTGTTAGCCAAGGCTGTGGCTGGCGAAGCGAAGGTTCCCTTCTTCTCCTTGTCCGGTTCCGATTTCGTGGAAATGTTCGTGGGCGTGGGGGCTTCCCGAGTGCGAGACCTCTTCCGCACGGCTAAGGAAAAAGCACCCTGCATCATTTTTATAGATGAGATTGACGCTATTGGTCGCGCTCGTGGCAAAGGAACCTTCTCAAATGCCAATGACGAGCGTGAAAGTACTTTGAACCAGTTGCTTACAGAGATGGACGGCTTTGGCACCAACGCCGGTGTCATCATCATGGCGGCCACCAACCGCGCCGACATCCTCGACCGTGCCCTCCTTCGTGCTGGCCGTTTCGACCGTCAAATTCAGGTGGAATTGCCCAACCTCAACGAACGCCGCGGCATCTTCGGCGTGCATGTGCGCAACCTTAAGCTCGGTCCCGATGTGGATTTGGACTTCTTTGCGAAACAGACTCCCGGATTCTCCGGAGCCGATATCGCCAATGTCTGTAACGAGGCTGCCCTGATCGCTGCCCGTCATAATAAGCAACAGATTGAGAAAGAGGACTTCCTTTCCGCGGTCGATCGTATCATTGGCGGTCTGGAACGCAGAGGCAGCGTGATTTCGCCTGAGGAGAAGAAGACGATAGCCTACCACGAGTCCGGTCACGCCTGTGTGAGCTGGATGCTACGCTATGCCTCCCCGTTAGTGAAGGTCACCATTGTGCCCCGCGGCAAAGCACTTGGCGCGGCATGGTATCTCCCCGAAGAACGTCAACTGACAACATACGAGCAACTTATGGACGAGATGACAGCCACCTTGGGCGGTCGCGCTGCCGAAGATGTCTTCTTCGGACAAATTTCCACAGGTGCGCTCAATGACCTGGAGCGAGTGAGCAAGCAAGCTTACGCGATGATTGTCTATTATGGCCTGGATGAAAAAATCGGTAATGTAAGTTACTATGACTCAACAGGTCAGCAAGAATTTAGCATGACGAAACCCTATAGTGAGAAGACTGCTCAAGAGATTGACGAGCGCGTGCATTTGCTGATTGAGACCGCATACAAGCGTGCCAAGCAGATTCTCACAGACAATTATGACAAGGTGGAGAAGCTGGCCTTGCTGCTGTTAGAACGAGAAGTGATTTTCACAGAGGATGTGCGTAACATTCTTGGCGAGCGTCCGTTCCAAGAGCCCGAAACGAAATCGGAACCCGAAGCTGTTCCTGCAGCAGAAAATGCCCCGGCTGACGAACCCGAATCTTCAAATCCAACGAATATTGAAGAATGATGAGCCAAAACGAAAGTAATTTTATATCAGATAAGGAATATATCCGCGGTGTTATCCGGAAAAGCACATTGTCACATGACCACATTCCGGATGGGCGTCCCTCTTTGGATTATATGGTCCCTCAGAACAACGTGCAGGTCGAGTTCTGGCAGAATTTCCAGGCCAATGGCGGCAAGATTCTGCGCTGTCACACCCGCAACGACCGGATCAAGTTTTTGCAGATGTTAGCTCAGGATCAGCAGTACAATGTGGTGCTGAACACCCACAACAACCTCTGCGGTGATCTGGAGCAGGCGCAGATCAACTACGTCAACTCCGTCTCGGTGAACATGCCGATCGACGCGGTGGTGGTGCTTTCTACCTCATTGGTGGCGCGTAACGGCAGCATCGGCTTCACGCAGCCCGTCTCGCGTTTTGTCTCCATGCGCAATCTTGCGCTCGATGTCATCGTGATTTCCCGTATGGTGGACATCGTCCCCGACATGGAGTCCGCGTTGGCCCGCAATCTCAAGTTCGCCAAGGACGCCGGTATGGAATTCATTACCCCAGAACCGCTTCCCAAGAAAAATGGAAAATTGGTGCGTACTCCGCAGCATCCGCGTTATATTCTGCTTCTTTTGGACGATAATACACCGAAAAATGAACCCCAAAACGCGTAATCTCTTCGTTAGGACAGCTTCGGGGATTGTATATGTGGCCCTGATGGTGGCGGCGGTCTTCACCCCGTGGGTGGCTGTGCCGTTGGCGTTGTTTTTCACGTTGGTTGGAATGTATGAGTTCTACCGACTATGCAACAAATCCGAACTTCGTCATCATCTTGCATTTTGGTTCATCGCCGCAGTGTGTATGCTTGAATGTTTTTTGAACATGGAGATAATTTCCTATGAAAGTGTTCCATCAACTCCATGGACAATAACGGCTTGTATCGCAGGCCTCTGTCTTTTTCTGCCGGAACTTTTCGGCAAAAGCGAGGAAGCGATGAGTCATGTGGGACTTGGCTTCCTGGGCCAGATATGGGTTGTGTTGCCTCTGTGTGTCCTCTTTTTCCTTTGGATTCCGCAGCAGCCGATTCTGGTGTTGGCCTTCCTGATCCTGATTTGGATGTCTGACACTGCCGCGTATGTCTTCGGTTCGCTCTTCGGCAAACACAAATTAGCTCCGAACATCTCCCCAGGCAAGACTTGGGAGGGCTTTCTCTGCAGTTGCGTATTCACAGTAGGTCTGGCCATCGGATTTTCCTACATCCCTTATTTCCAGCAAGCTGGATTGGAATGGTGGCAATGGATATGGCTCTCACTCATCATTCAGGTTTTCGGACTGCTGGGAGACCTTACGGAATCCCTCTTCAAGCGCAAGGCCGGTGTGAAGGACAGCGGCAATGTCATCCCTGGTCATGGCGGTGTCCTCGACCGCGTGGATTCCATCCTTTTCGCCACTATTCCGGCGTATTTGTTTTGCCAGTTGTTTTAGGAATGTGTGAGGCGCAAAATTTCGCGTCTTTACGGGTTTTGTCTCATTTTTGCCTATTAAGATTTTTTATATACCTTAATGTAGTTTATTATAAATGATATTATGGCACACAAAATACTGATTGCAACGGGCGGCGGCGACTGCCCTGGATTGAACGCGGTGATCCGCGGCATTGTGAAACGTGCGCAGTTGGAGCCGGAAGAATGGCATGTTTACGGCTGCATTGAGTCGTTTAACGGCATATTGAAGGACAACGTGGAGATTGTGGAGCTGACCGAGAGCATGGTCTCCGGACTGCACGTGAAGGGCGGCACCATCATCAAAACCACCAACAAGGGCGGCCCGTTCCATTTCCCTGTGCGCAAACCCGACGGCAGCTGGGTGATGGAAGATCGTTCGCAGCTGATGAAGAAGCGTTTCGAGAACATGGGATTCGACGCCATCATCAACATCGGCGGCGACGGTTCGCAGCGTATTTCCTTGGATCTCCTCAAGATGGGTATCCCCGTGGTGGGCGTGCCCAAGACTATCGACAACGACTTGTCGAGCACGGATTTCACTTTCGGTTTCCAGACGGCGGTGCAGATTGCCACGGAGGCCGTTGACAAGTTGGTGACGACCGCGGAGAGTCACAACCGCGTCTTCATCATGGAAGTGATGGGTCGTGATGCGGGCTGGATTGCGTTGCACACGGCCATCGCCGGCGGGGCGGAAGTCTGCATTATCCCCGAAATCCCGTACAATCCCGAGGCCATCGCCAAGAAGATTGAGACACGCTACAAGAACGGCATGGGGTTCTGCAACATCGTGATTGCCGAGGGCGCGAAACGGGTCGGCGGCGACGTCGTCGGCAAGGCTCCCACGGCTATCGGTGACCAGCATATCAAGCTCGGCGGTGTGGGGGATGTGCTGAAGCAGGAACTACTCGACCTTGGCATCGAGCATGACATCCGCGTGACGGTGCTCGGACACTTGCAGCGCGGCGGCACCCCAGTGGCCTACGACCGCATCCTCGCCACCGAGTTCGGCGTGAAGGCCTTCGAGCTCGTCAAGGAGAAGAAATACGGCAACCTCGTGGTCTATCGCAACAACAGTATTTCGTACGCGCCGTTAGAAGAGGCCGTCAAGGAACCGCATTTGGTGAAACCCGACGACTTCCTCGTGAAAACGGCAAGAGGGGTGGGCATTGTTTTCGGCGACGAACAAGGTAGTTAGCAATTAGCAATTAGCAATTAGCAATTAGTAATTAGTAATTAGTAATTAGTAATTAGAAATTAGTGATTTGTAATACGAATCTTATATCATTTAAATGTAAAATCATTTAATCATCGAATTATGGAAAACATTATATTAGTTAAAAGTAAGGTGTTTGCTTTGCGAATTATCAAAATGTACAAATATCTCAAAGAGGAGAAGAAAGAATATGTTCTATCTCAACAATTATTAAGAAGTGGTACGAGCATTGGGGAAAATGTGAAGGAAAGTGTATTTGCACAGTCAACGGCTGATTTCTATGCTAAAATGTATATAGCCCAAAAAGAAGCCGGGGAAACAGAATATTGGCTTGAATTATTATACGAAAGCGGATATATAGACCAAAAACTGTTTGATAGTTTCCTTGTTGATTGTCAAGAACTTATTAAACTGTTAGTTTCAATAACCAAAAATTCTAAAAAGAGAAAAAAAGTTTCATAAATACAGCCAATTAACAATAATTTCTAATTACAAATCACTAATTACTAATTATGAAAAAGATCGTAGTCCTTTCCGGTGCCGGCATTTCCGCCGAGAGCGGCATCAGCACGTTCCGCGACAGTGACGGACTTTGGGAAAACCATAATGTGGAGGATGTGGCCACCATCGATGGGTGGTACCGCAACCCCAAGCTCATCATCGATTTTTACAACGAGCGTCGGGCGCAGTTGAAGCATTGCGAGCCCAACGACGCGCACAAATTAGTGGCGAAGTTGGAAGAGAAATACGACGTGACGGTGGTCACGCAGAACGTCGATAACCTGCACGAGCGCGGCGGTTCGTCGAAGATCATCCACCTGCATGGCGAGCTCACCAAGGCTTGCAACGAACGGAAGACGGAGGTTCTCGACATCGGGTACAAGCCGATGACGTACGGCGAGCGTGCCAAGGACGGTTCGTTGTTGCGCCCGTTCATCGTCTGGTTCGGCGAGGCGGTCCCGTTGTTGGATGCCGCTGCCCGTGAGGTGGAGCAGGCTGACATCCTGATTATTATCGGTACTTCATTGGCCGTATATCCCGCCGCAGGACTGCTCTACTATGCCCCGCAGGATGCCGAGATATACGTCATCGACCCGAAACAGCCCGGCAGCATCTCCCGCCGCGTGACCTACATCACCGAAAAAGCCACCGTCGGCATGAAGCAATTGGCCGAGAAGTTAGGAGTTAGCAGTTTGCAATTGTAACGAAAGGCCCCCATTCCCCCCATTAGGGGGCGAAGGGCGGGGAGATAAGATATATTAAAAATGAAAAAAGCAAAACTTTGGATATTCCTGCTTGCAGCAGCAATCTCCGTCACCTTGGTGGCGTGCGATGAATTGTTTTCCATGGAGTATAAAATCGTGGGCATGTGGCAAGTTTCCCATACCTATCTAAACGGTGAAGAAATCGACTCCACGGACTATGCCGGCTACAATGTCGGTACTTACTATTTTATCTATGCTGACCATGTGATGGAAGTCAGGGCTTACCGTAACGGAGAATGGCGCACCTCCACATTCGCCACGTATGTGATTGACCAAAAGACAAAAACGGTTGAGATGCAATATACTCTGATGGGGAATAATTACAAATTCCTTGCCGACGTTGATAAGTTGTCGCGCAGGGAGTTTTTCATCGAATTTGACGATACGCACGGCGATCATTGGCGCTTGGAGATGTTCTCGAGGTCAAACAACTGACATGGGAAGCACGTCACGCACCACGTTGTGGGCTTTCTTGCTCATCACTGGTATCATTGTGTTGTCTTGCGTTCTGCTTTGGTACGATGACGGGGACAAAAGTCATGTGGAGGACTATCTCAATGTTGAAATACTCGACATGCTTGTTGCCGAGTCCCCGTTGTTGATATTCGGACCTGAAGATGTCGAAGTCGCTCACGGATGGTCCATTTTTTCAGGCATTTATCCCGCCGTGAAGTTTCGTTGTCGTTTCGATTCCCCACACAAAGAAAGCGGATCGGTTATCCTTTGTTATCGTCCTCAAGGCTCTGCCAAATGGCTGATGGCGGACACTCGCCTGCGCCGCGAAAACACCGCGCGATTAACTCTTCGCGACCTCAGACGCGATACCCCTTACGAGTGCTTTTTCATTCTTGTCGGGGATGGTTGTTTGTCACGAAGTGCTGTGGTAGTGTTTAATACCGCAAATACTTAAAATAGGCCTATATAGTCATTTCAGACTACGTTATCAATAGCAAGTGTCTTTTTCGCATTATCTAATTTTAAAACAATTATCCCTCCCCAATCATCGCCTTGAACTCATCCTCCGATACAATCGGGATGCCTAAAGCTTCCGCTTTTTTGCGTTTCTCCGGCCCCATTTTCTCGCCGGCGAGCACGAACGAGGTGTTCTTCGAGATGGAGGAGACGTTCTTGCCGCCGTTCTGCTCGACGAGTTCCTTGATGGTATCGCGGGGCATCGAGAAAACACCGCTCACCACGATGTTCTTGCCCGACAGTTTGTCGGAGGCAGATTGGCTTTGCGACTGGCTTAGCTCGAACTGCAGACCCGCTTCGCGCAACCGCATGAGTATCTGCAGGTTTTCGGTGTTGTTGAAATAGTCGATGAGGCTGTCGGCCACGCGCTCGCCCACGTCCTCGACAGTCATCAGCTCCTCCTTCGGGGCGTTGGCCACGGCATCCATCGTCTCGAAATGGCGGGCGAGCTTTTTGGCCGTCACCTCGCCCACGAAACGGATTCCCAAGGCGAAAAGCACGCGCTCGAACGGCACCTGCTTGGAGGCTT
>Ga0247610_10005239_pt1 | contig 13681 bp, 13 predicted proteins | sample 174DNAGHGhighgp2_FD_193483 | JGI IMG/M metagenome (GOLD analysis project Ga0247610, IMG submission 193483) | Sheep rumen microbial communities from Palmerston North, Manawatu-Wanganui, New Zealand - 1742 DNA GHGhigh gp2 | ecosystem: Host-associated > Mammals > Digestive system > Stomach > Rumen...
AAGGCATATCCTTTTGTCCTATGTTCATTATCAAATCTTTCATATACTATTGCACCTTTTTTCCTTGCAATTTCTGCAGTGTTATCAGTACAATTATCAGCAACAACGAATACAGTTAATAATTCTTTTGGATAATCTTGTTTATTAATACTTTCGAGAAGATTTCCTATTACATTCTTTTCGTTTCTTGCAGATATTACTATTCCATATTTATGTTTTTTCTTTGCTGGCTTAAATTTTCTAGTAAATAATAAACCTAATACTTTATATATATTTTTATAAAATAAAGCATATGTTAAAAATAACCCAATTAAAGCATTATATTTTTTTAAATATGGATACAAATTTCCTAAGAATAGTAAAATATCTTTTATCATTTTTTTCACAACCTTAATGTCATATTTAGTATATCATATTAATATACTAGTTTTCTATTTGTTCTATTGTCACACTACTATTGTGTGGAATTGGTTTCCAATCGACTTTTTTAAATAAAGCTATATATATTGTTATTCTTCCTATTGCGTCAAACGTTGGCCATGTTAATATATATAATAATTTATTCTTTAAACTTATTTTCTTAATTCTTTTTCTTTCAACAATGAAAACATATATTGCTACGAGCATATTTGCAGTATATACGCCTATTCTATAGAATAATCTCATAATAATGGTAATTAATAGTGAATATATTAAAGCCCTAGTTCCCGGTTCAATTGTAAATGATAATTTACCAAATATTAATGAACATAATTTGATAATCCAATTTCCGTGTTCATAGATATATTCACTTGTTAAACCATTTGTATAACAGAAACAAGTATATACAACTACAAAAGTAATAAACCATCTAAATATATTTAATACCACAACTGGAACTAGTTGGGCAAACGTATCAAAAGATGCCCATCTATGTCTTATTGACTCTACAATTCTTTGAGCTATTTTATCTTTTTTATTTTGCTTATTTTTGACAAATAATTTTCCTAAGAATATATTTGCAAATAGTTTTGGGCCAGTTTCCACAAATGCTAATAAATGTCCCTTTGACCATCTTAACCTTTGTCTAAACACAATTTTAATATCAGTTGGTTGTTCGTCATAGAATTCAGCTTCATCTTGATATGTTATTTCATATCCCTTAACCACAGCATCAGCTGTAAACGCTCTATCTTCAGTTAGTGATGTGTAATGCCAGCCTTCTTCAATAAGTTCTGTGGCAAATAGAAAGCCTGTTCCTTGAATATTTGTTGCCAAATGCAAGAAACTTCTTGTTCTATGATTCATTCTTATTGATCTTAACCAATGAATTGCATATGTTGATGCTATCCAGTTTTCATCAAAATTTTTTGTATTACGATATGAAGTAACGATTTTAACTCCTGAATCAAAAGCATCATTCATTTTCGTTATGTAATTTTTCTTTAAAAGATTATCTGCATCAAATACAAAGAAACCATCAAATGAACTTCTCTTATATTCTTTTTCTATTTTATCAAATAAGAATTCGAGCGCATATCCTTTTGTTCTATGATTGTTATCAAATCTTTCGTAAACAATAGCTCCCTTTTTCTTTGCTACTTGTGCCGTTTTATCTGTACAGTTATCCGCTACTACAAAAATGGTTAGTAATTCTTGAGGATAATCTTGTTTTTTTATACTATCTAATAAATGACCTATTACTTTTTCTTCATTTCTAGCTGCTATAACTATTCCATATTTATGTTGTTTTTTTGCTGGCTTAAATTTTCTGGTAAAAAATAAGCCGATTAAGTAGTATATGGATTTATATGAAAGCATAATAAATATAATAATACCTATTATGGAATTAATTTTTAACATAATACTATATGAACTTCCAATAGAATTAATTATATTTAGTAAAAGCATAACAAATCCCCTTTCGTATGGATGATTATAACACAATATTCTATTTTTTAAAAATATTAATATATTTGTAAATAAATATAGTACAAAAAATTGTAAAATTTTAGATATATATCCTTATAGTAACACGTGTTATTATGCCTACGACTTTACATATTTTATACCTAAACTCGTATAAATATCCCATGATGGTGGTAACGAAATTAGTCTAATTATAATAAGGTTATATATTTCATCTACTAGTATAATCAAAAAGATTATGGTAATTATTATGCCAAATACTTTTTTAGGTAATTTTTTTGCTAATAGAAAGCACAATGGAACAATTATATATATAAGTAGTAGACCACATGTTGCAAATACAAGTACACTTCTTAAGCATACAAATCCACCAATATTTCCAAAGTTTAATATTTCTGTATTATAATTCCAACTTCTATATCCGTTTCTCAATAAGTATATTAGTGACCCTGCGATAAGTTCTATTATTCCACATGATAAACCACTTTTTAAAAAAACTTTCAATGGTTTTTTTCTATCTTTATAGCATAAGAAATATATGACTACTGCTCCAATCGCATATATATCTAGCCATGGTAAGAAATTTCCACCACGCCAATAAAAATCTCTCATTCCTCCATTAAAAAAATAGAAAATATATTCATAGAAAAACCCAAAGAAACCAGAAATTATTGCTATTAATATGATAATATGGATCTTTGTTGTTTTATCAAAATTATTATCCTTATTTAAATATCCTTCATATCTTTTTTTCATCTTACATCTATGTAATTATATCATGTACAGTTCTTGTCTTAAAGTTCTATTTTTATTAATTATTCTGTGTTATAATTTTTTAGGATGTGATTATTATGGATAGTAATACTGTAGATAATCAAGCAAATAATGAAGAAATTGAGACGTTAGAGTATAAACCAACTTTATCTGCTTCAGAAGCTGCTTCTTTAGAGGAAAAGTTTGCAGAGATAGAACATAATAGAAAAAAATTATATCAATTATTTATTATTCTTGTCGGAATTATGTTTGCTGGTTCTATTTTCTATATTATTGTTTTTCAGTATGAAATTATTGCTTATCTTTTAATATCAGGACTTATTGTTTTCTTTATAGTTAAAATAAAATTTGATGCTTATAAAAAATTATATAAAGACAATATGGAAGATATATGTTTAAAGAAAACTTTTGGTAATGTTGTAAATAAGCCTGATATGGGTATGGATCAGAATGTGGTTTTTGGCACTAATGTGCTAGTAAAAGGCAATATTTATAAATCTAGGAATTATCTTTGTGCACAATATGATGGAGCTACTTTTGCTTGTGCTGATATTTATGTTGCTGAAGATAATGAAGAATTAAAAAACAAAATAGTATATTTTAAAGGTCAATGGTTTGTCTTTCAATTGGATAATTCAGTAAGTGAGAATATATATATTGCAGATAAATGGTTTGGAATTAGAGAAATACAGCCTAATAGTGATGGTAGTAAAAGTTATATTAAAGTTGTTCCACAAGATCAAACTATAGATAGAAGGTACGATGTTTTTGCAAAAAGTCAAAATATAGGAAATGCTTTCTTAAAACCTGAATTTGTTAAAATAATAAATGATTTTGACGAAAAGACTAAAGCAAAATTTATTATTTGCTTAATAGGAAATCAAATACATATTGGATTTAATAAAGATAAAAAAGGAAAACTTATTAATATCTTTGAACCATTAAATTATGAAACGGAAAAAGAACTTTTCCTTGGAGATATAAATCACGTAAGAGAGTTTGTTAATCAAATAAACGGTTTATTTAAATAAAAAAAATAATTTGTTAATTCAAATTATTTTTTTAATGTGTTTCCAATTTTACTAAAAGGAAGAAGTCTTAAGTTTGATGTTCCCTTTATATACTTGCCATCAACTTTTCCTAATATTCTACTGTCTAGAGATACTTCTCTATTATCTCCTAAAACAAAATATTCGTTTTTTTCTTTTGAAAGTGATATTTTGTCGAAATTATTAGTTATACCATATGCAAATTTATCATCAATTGCTTTATCGTTTACATATATTTTTCCATCTTTTGATTCTACTGTATCTCCAGGAATTCCTATTACTCTTTTTATTAGTTCTGAGCCTTTAAATTTTTTTGATATAACTACAACATCATATCTTTTTATTTTCTTCTTGGCTGTCTTATTTAATAACATAATATCGCCATTTTTTAAAGTGGGATACATGCTTGTTCCAGATACTCTTACTGGTGTTACAATAAATAATCTTATTAAAATAATAGCTATAATTACAATTATAAATATTAAATTTTCTTTAAAAAAATTAATTACTTTTTCTTTCATTTTTTCATCTCTCTATGTTATATATTCTATCATATCATAACGACTTTTTTACAATTTGACTGTAATTTCTTAATCTTTTTAAATCACTTAATTCATTCTTTTTAATCTTAATAATTGTTCTATTACTTTCTTCGATTGGTAGTTTAAAATTTTCTTCTTGCTCTATAGTTAAATTTAATTTATTAATTGTTCTTTGAGCTTCATTTAGTTCTTCTTCGTTTCCGCCTTTTAATGCTATGAAATAACCATTTTGTTTTACTAATGGAGTAGATACTTCCGTTAATACTCTCATGTTAGATACCGCTCTTGCAGTAACAACGTCGTAAGTATTTATTCTTGTTTTTGTTAGTTCTTCTGCCCTATCGTTTATTATTTCTACATCATTTATTTCAAGTATTTTACTTAATTCTTTTAAAAATGTTGTTTTTTTGTTATTTGAGTCTAATAATGTTACTTTTAAATTGGGAAACATTATTTTTAAAACCATTCCTGGAAATCCAGCACCTGTTCCAATATCCAATAAGCTTTTTTCTTTGGTTAAATCAATTACTTTAGTAATAGTCAAGGAATCATAGAAATGCTTTAAATATATTTCTTTTTCTTCTTTTATAGTTGTTAAATTAGTATGTTCATTGTACTCAATTAAAAATTTAGTATACTTTTTTAGTTTATTATACTGATCAATAGTTAAATCTATATTTAAAGTTTTTAATAATTCTTTGAATTCATCAAAACTCATTTGTTATACTCCTTTTTTAAATAAACTGCTAAAACAGATATATCTGATGGATTTACTCCACTTATTCTTGATGCTTGAGCAATCGTCATTGGCCTTACCTTTTCTAACTTTTGCTTTGCTTCACTAGCTAGATTTATTATTTTATTATAATCTATATCTTCTGGAATTATTTTTTCTTCTAGTTTCTTTAATTTTTCAGCTTGTTGATATGATTTTTCAATATATCCAGCATATTTAGTAGATATTTCTACTTGTTCTATTACTTCTTTTGAATATGGAATATCAATTAATTTGCTTAAAAATTTAGAATTAATTTCAGGTCTTTTTAATAAATCAAATGCTTTCATATTTGTTGTAGGTATTTCAATATTGTTTTCCTCAAATAATTTTCTTGTATTATCATTTATTATTACTTTTGTTTCTTTTAAATAGTTAGTTAATTTAACAATATCTTCTTTCTTTTTATTTAATCTATTATATTGTTCTTCTGATATTGTTCCTAATTCATGTGCATACTCTCTTAAACGAAGATCAGCATTATCATGTCTTAATATTAGTCTAAATTCAGCACGAGATGTAAGCATTCTATATGGCTCTATAGTTCCTTTTGTAACTAGATCATCTAATAATACACCTATATATGCTTCATTTCTTTTTAATATAAATGGTTCTTTTCCTTGTAGTTTTAACGCTGCATTAATACCTGCAATTATCCCCTGCCCTGCTGCTTCTTCGTATCCTGAAGTTCCATTTATTTGTCCTGCTGTAAATAGATTTTCAATTATCTTGTTTTCTTCAGAAGGTTTTATTTGTAATGGATTGATTGCATCATATTCTATTGCATATGCATATTTATTTATTTTTGCGTTTTCAAGTCCGTGTAAAGAATGCACCATTTTTTCTTGTACATCTTCAGGCATTGATGTTGAAAATCCTTGTAAATACCAGTCATTGTAATAATTACTTTCTGGTTCTAAGAATAATTGATGTCTTTCTTTATCACTAAATCTTACTATTTTATCTTCGATAGAAGGACAATATCTTGGGCCTACACCTGTTGCATAGCCTCCATACATTGCACTTTTATCTAGATTTTCTCTAATTATATTGTGAGTTTTTTCATTTGTATAAACTAAATAACAACTTCTTTGCTTTTTCGGATCATAACTAGGTTCTAAATCAAATGAGAAAGTATGTGCTTCATCATCACCTTTTTCCTCTTGAAGAACCGAAAAATCAATTGAACTTGCTTCAATTCTTTGTGGAGTTCCTGTTTTTAGTCTTATTATTTCAATACCATTTTTCTTTAAATTATCTGATAAATAATTAGATCTATCTTCTCCGTGAGGTCCACTAGGCGTAGATTTTGATCCAACAAGTATATTTGCTTTAGTATATGTTCCTGTTGTTAATATAACTGCTTCTGCCTCTATTTTTTCTCCATTATCTAGAATTACACCTTTTACGACTTTATTTTCTATAATTAAGTCTTCAACTTTTCCCTCTTTTATTTCTAAGTTTTTTGTATTGTTTAATTCTTTTAACATATTTTGAGGATATGTAATTTTGTCAGCTTGAGCACGTAAACAACGCACTGCTGGTCCTTTTGATGAATTAAGCATCTTTATTTGAAAATGAGATATATCAGCAACACGTCCCATTAAACCACCTAAAGCATCTACTTCTCTAACTATTACACCTTTTGCTGTTCCTCCAATTGATGGATTGCATGGCATATCGGCAATATTCTTTATATTCATTGTAATTAAAAGTGTTTTCATGCCCATTTTGGCTGCTATATGAGCGGCTTCACAGCCAGCATGTCCACCACCTACTACTATAATTTTATACATGCTAATCACCTATTTTCCTAAACAGAAATTGCTGAAGATTGTGTCTACTAGCTCATCAGTATACACTTTTCCAGTTACTTCTCCTAATAATTCCCAGGCATTTTTAATGTTTATTTCAACTAGATCTACTTCGATATTATTTTCTACATCATTTATTGCTGCATTAATAGCTATATTTGCCTTTTTAATTAAATCTATTTGTCTTAAATTTGATACATAAGTCATATCTTTATTCATTATTTTATCTAATGAATATTTGCTTATAATAGCCTCTTTAAGAGGTCTTATACCATCTAATGACAGTGTATTTCCTTTAACGCAATTGTCAATGTTTAGCTCTACTTTTGATTCTAAATCACATTTATTAACAAATACAATTGTATTATCATCAACTGATTCTAATAGTTTCTTATCTTCTTCATCTAATTCTTCATTATTATTTAATACTAAAATAACTAAATCAGCATTATTTTTTGCTTCAAGACTTTTATCAACGCCAATTTTCTCAACTACATCACTGGTTTCTCTAATTCCTGCAGTATCTATAAAATTAATAGCTACGCCATTTAAAGTAATTGATCCCTCGACAAGATCTCTCGTAGTTCCTGCAATATTAGTAACAATTGCTTTATTTTCATCTAGCATTGCATTTAATAAACTACTCTTACCTACATTTGGTTTTCCAATTATAGCAACGTTTAAACCATTTGATATTAATCTTCCATTTTTGGAATCATCAATTATTTTATCAAGTTCTTTCTTTATTTCTCTTAATTCTTTATTTAATAATTCTATAGTTATTTGTAATTCATCTTGATATTCTGGATAATCAATATTAACTTCAATATTAGATATCAATTTAGCCATTCTTTCTCTTAGATTATTAATTTTCTCGTTTATTTTGCCATTTACTTGATTTATTGCTAATCTTCTTGATGCATCAGTTTTAGCGTTAATTAAATCCGATACAGCTTCTGATTGAGTTAAATCAATTCTTCCGTTTAGGAAAGCTCTTTTAGTAAATTCTCCTGGCTCTGCCATACGAGCTCCATTTTCTAGTAATAATTCTAATACTTTATTTGTGGTATTTATCCCTCCATGGGTATTAATTTCCACTACATCTTCTTTAGTATATGTTTTAGGGGCTCTCATAACCATGATAAGAACTTCATCTATGATTTCTTCTTTATCCATGATGTGAGCATAGTTAATTGTATGAGAATCTACACTAGTTAAATCCTTTGAACATATTTTATTTACTATATCTATTGCTTCATTACCTGATATTCTTACAATTGAAATAGCACCAATACCTATTGATGTAGAAATAGATGCAATTGTGTCTTCCATGGTTACTCCCCTTCTTTCTTGCTGTATTATAGCATATTTCAAAAAAAAATACAGGATTTCCTGTATTAATTTTCTGGTTCAATAATAATATGTCTATTTGGTTCTTCACCTTCACTGTGAGTAGTTACTCCTTTGAAATCAGTTAAGGCATTATGAATAACTCTTCTTTCATATGAAGTCATATTATCTAAAACAGCTTTTGTCTTAGTTCTAACTACGTCTTTCGCTGTTTGTTTAGCAAGACGAATTAGACGGTTATCTCTTTTATCTCTATAATCTTCAACATCTAATGTTATTTTGAAATATACACCAAATTCAGTAGATATCTTTTGTCTAACTAAATTTTCTAGTGCTTTTAATGTTCTTCCATCTTTACCAATTAGTATTTGGTTATTATTAGAATACATTTTTAATACTTTTCTGTCTTCTTTATTCTTAATTTCAAAATTAACTTCTAATCCCATGTTAGAGATTAATTCTTCAAGATATTCTTTAGCAAATCCATATAAATCTTCTTTTTTAATAATTGTAACTTCTACAGTATCTGCTTTGAATAACTTTCCTTTTATTACTTCTGAAGTATAAAATATATCATCTTTTGTTAATTCAGTTTCAGAGTAAAATTCATTTAGTACTTCCTCTAAATCATTTCCCTTTCTAATAATTTTTTCCATATTTCATACCTTCTTTCTCTTTCAATCTGTCTTTTAGACTTTTGAATCCTTTTTTATTGTCGTTATGATCATCATTACTATTCATTCTATTAACTATTGCTGTTTGAACAAATATAAATGCATAAGTTACAATCCAGTATAATCCAATTGCTGTTGGTAAACTAAATGATGTAACTATAATCATTATTGTCATTATTTTTGTCATCATAGACATTTGATTTTGCATATCTGGAGTAGATGCGCCAACATTTTGTTGTTTTTTCATTGTGAAATTAAATGAGAAATAAGTTGTTAGTGCTATTAGAACAACAAGAATTATATAAGAATAATGATGTAGTTCAATACCCTTCATTGGTGTCATTCCTAAGTTCCATCCAAATAGTTTTTCTTGATAAATTGTAGGTATTCTATATATTGCTTGTAAGAAAGCAAAGAATAATGGTAATTGAATGAATGATAATAGACATCCTAGAACTGGGCTTATTTTATATTTTTTATAAATTGCCACAGTTTCTTGTGATTTCATCATCAATGACTCATTATCTGTTTTATCTCTATACTTTCTTTCAATTTTTGCTAGCTCAGGTTGAGCTTTTTGCATATTTTTAGATTGATTTAAACTTTTTACTTGTAATGGTAATAAAACAATTCTTATTGCTAATCCTATTAATATTAATGATATACCAAGGTTTCCAACAACATTACCTAATTTAATAATTAAATATGCTACTGGTTTTACAAATAAGAATTGCCATAAAGACTTGGTTTTATTAGATGTAATTTTGAAATCTTTACATTTTGGTAATTTCTCTAATTTATTATCTAATTGATCATTATATTTTTCATATTCTTTATATAGATCAGATTTTTCATCATTTGGCTTACATAATATGTTCTTTTGTAATGTTTGACCTGTTGCTTCATAAGTAACAATTTTATTATTTTCATCTTTTATATAATTGTTTTTACCACAACCCGAAGTAGCTAGTAATATAACTATCAGAATTGTAGCCATAATTTTCTTTTTCATTTATTCACCTTTTTCTAACAATTCTTTCATTTTATTATTAATCGTTTCAAACTTAGCTGAAAGACTTGCGCTCTTAATCATTATAATATAATTTTGCCCATTTTTAAATAGTAATTTATTTCTATCAACTATGTCTCTGTATATCCTTTTATAGTAATTTCTTACTACTGCTTTTCCAAGTGATTTACTAACTGCTATTCCAAATTTCTTATTGTTATCATTATTTGGTTTACTATATATAATGAAATAGTTTCCTTTTTGATATTTACCAGTTTTTATGATATCCGTAAATAGATTTCTATCTTTTATTGTTTCTATCCTCTTCATTTATTCTCTTTCATGAAAAAAAAACACATATTAATGTGTTAATACTTTACGACCTTTGCTACGACGTCTATTTACTACACCAGTATCTGCTTCTTTTCTTGCAAAAAATCCATGAGTTTTTGCTGTTTTTCTCTTACTTGGTTGCCAAGTTCTTTTCATAATAGTAATCACTCCTTTTTCTTAAGCTTCCTTATTATATTATGATTTTTTTTGAAAAGTCAAGGAAAAGATAGTTATTTACTTGGTTATTTGTTATTTTTTTTCATTATCTACATTTATTAACATATTAACAACAATTCACAAACATTACCTGTTAATTATATGTTAGTAATTTTTATTCAATTTGGTAGTTATCCACAAAAATGTTAATAACTCTAATTTTTCCTTTATTTATAAAGGTTATTTTGTTGGTAATTTTGTTGAATATTTGTTGGCTTTTTGTTATTTAAAAAAATTGTACGAAAATTTTATTTTTTCCTTTTAATTTTATATAAAATGATTTAAAATAAGTGTGGATTTTATGAAGTGTGGGGTGAGGTTTTGAAAGCTGATGAACTATTTAAGAATTTTTTACACGATATTGCTTCTGCGATAACCTCAAGTAACTACACTATATGGTTTAGTAAATTAGAATTAGTTAGTTTAATTGATGATGAATTTACTATAAAAGTACCTATGCAGGTACATAAAACCATGTTATCAACAACTTATGCATCTATTATTAATCAAACTATTTTTGGATTAACTGGAAAAGAATATAAATTTAAATATGTTTTAGAGAATGAAATTGAAAAAGAAACTCCTAAGAAAGAAATTGAAGAAAAGGAAATAGTTTGGAATTCTAATTTAAATAAGAATCTTAGATTCGACAATTTTGTAGTAGGAAATACTAATAGATTAGCTTTTGTCGCTGCTAAATCTGTTGCAGCTGCTCCTGGTACGATACATAATCCTTTATTTATATATGGAAGAAGTGGACTGGGTAAAACACACTTGATGCACGCAATAGGTAATTATATAGAGGAAAATAGTGATAAAAAAGTACTATATACTACAAGTAATGACTTTAGAACAGATTATACTGGTATAGCAAATGTTAATAAAGGTGCTGAAAGTATAAATTACTTTAATGAATTTAAGAACAAATATAGAAATGTGGATATCTTGTTAATAGATGATATTCAATTCTTAGTTGACTCTGAAAAAACGCAACAAGAGTTCTTCCATACTTTTGAAGCTCTACATCAAGCAAATAAACAAATTGTTATTACTTCTGATAGATCTCCAGATGACTTAAAGAAAATTGAGGAAAGATTAAGAAGTAGATTTATGTGGGGATTACCTGTTGATATATATCCTCCGGATTTTTCTCTAAGATGTGAAATTATTAAAACTAAAATTAAGAATACAAGTATTGAAAATATTGTAGACGATGATGTAATTGAATTTATTGCTAATAATGCTTCTAATGATGTTAGACACATTGAAGGAACATTAAATAGATTAATGGCATACACTGCTATGATGGTACCAAAAAAGATTACTTTAGAATTTGCTACAGAAGCATTAAATGATTATGTGGTTAATAATATATATGCAGATAATTCGATAGGAGGTATTCAAAAAGCAGTTGCAGATTACTTTAAAATTACAGTAGATGATTTAAAGAGTAAGAAAAGAAATGCTAAAGTAGTTAAACCAAGACATATAGCAATGTATTTATGTAGAATGGATACAGATGAAAATTTACAAAAAATTGGTTTGGAGTTTGGTGGAAGAGATCATTCTACCGTTGTAGCAGCAGTTGATAAGATTAAAAATGATCTAGAAAAAGATGATAATCTTAACAAGATGTTGAAAGATATAAAAGAAAAGTTATAAAGTGTTAATAAATAATCAATAATCAACATCAATTTTAATAAGTAATTACTTACTAAAATGATAGTTATCCACATTATTAACGCTATAATAATATTAATAATAATTAAATAATAAAAAAAGAAAGAAGGAAATAAAATGAAATTTACGATTGAAAAAAATATTATATTAGAAGGATTAAATGATGCAACTAGAGCATTATCTCAAAAAATAACTATTCCAGTACTAAATGGTATAAAGTTTGAATTAACAAAAGAAGGATTATATTTAATGGGAAGTGATTCTGAACTAACTATTAAAACTTTTATTCCTGAAAAAGATATAAAGAATATTGATTCTTATGGTATTGCTATTGTTCAAAGTAAATATATATTAGATATGATTAGAAAGATGCCTTCAAATGTTATTGATTTTGAAGTTATTGATAATCAAAAAATAAAAATTAGTACTTCTAGTAATGAATATATGTTAAATTGTTATAATTATAATGATTATCCTAATATAGTAATGGATAAGAGTAAAGAATTTATAACTTTAAAAGCTTCTTTATTAAAAGAAATAATTAATCAAACTAGTTATGCTTTATCAACACAAGAAGTTAGACCTTTATTAACAGGTATGAATTTTAAAGTAACTGGTAATATATTAGAATGCATTGCAACAGATTCATATAGATTGTCTAAGAAAGTTGTTAATTTACCAACAGCTAAAGATAACAGTATTAATATAGTTATTCCTGGAAGAAGTATTAATGAAATAGAAAAGATTATTCAAGAAGATGATAATGATATAGAAATTCATGTATTTACTAATAAGATTCTATTTATATATAAGGATATAATGATTCAAAGTAATTTATTAAGTGGAAGTTATCCACAAACAAATCATTTTATACCAGATGATTTTGTATATATGATTAATTTATCATTAAGAGATTTCTTTGATGCTATTGATAGAGCGGCATTACTAACACAAAATAAAGAAAAAAATATTGTTAAGATTAAAATACAAGATAAAGAAATGGTTATTACTAGTGGTGCAGCTGAAATTGGTAAAACTGAAGAAACTTTAAAAGTAGATAGTAATAAAAAAGAAAAAATTGAAATTTCATTTAGTTCAAAATATATGCTAGATGCATTAAAAGTTATTAAAGATGACAATATATTATTATTGATTAATTCAGATGATAAACCAATATTTATTAAATCTGTTGAAGATGAGACATTAACAGAATTAATATTACCAATAAAAACATTTTAATTAATGTTTTTTTTTGACATTTTTTTCACTATTAGTAAATATAATAATTTTCAAAGGTGATTAATTATGAGTAATTATATTATAAATAGTGATACTTATGTATTGTATGATAATAAGGTGTTAGAAAAATATGAAGAATTTAATGTTGATAAGTTGTTAATAGAAGTAATTGATGATAGTTGTTTATATTATGGAAGTTCTTATAAAGGAAGAGTAAAAGCAACTAATTATATGATTGGCCAATGTTATAAATGTCCGATCATTATTAGTGAATATAAAAGTATTGTATTCTTTCCTGTTTTAAGTAATTTTGGAGAT
>Ga0247610_10005240_pt1 | contig 13680 bp, 12 predicted proteins | sample 174DNAGHGhighgp2_FD_193483 | JGI IMG/M metagenome (GOLD analysis project Ga0247610, IMG submission 193483) | Sheep rumen microbial communities from Palmerston North, Manawatu-Wanganui, New Zealand - 1742 DNA GHGhigh gp2 | ecosystem: Host-associated > Mammals > Digestive system > Stomach > Rumen...
AGCGTCACGTCGGCATCCTCCGCTGCATAGTCGCACACCTCAGCCGGCAACAGATCCGCCATGTTCCCCTGCTGTTCACCGCGCTTGCGTTCTCCGATGAGGCGCGTGATCGGAATGGGGTCATAGCCAAGGTATTCGCGGGCAAGATAATCCATGTTGTGGAACGCTGCGGCATCGAGTACGTAGTGCTCCAACATCGTATCACGCACCGTCGAACCAAAGCGGATACCGTAGCGTGAAAGCACGGTCATGTCGAACTTCGCGTTCTGGGCAACGAGAATCTTTGCAGGGTCGGCGAACGCAGCGGCGAACGTGGCCACGAACGCGAGCGCGACACCGTGTCCCTCGCCAATGGGTTGGGCGGCCGCAAAGAGATCCTGCGCCTCTTGCGGAGTTTCTGACGGCAGCCTGTGAGCTGGTACCGCGACATACCACGCCTTTCCCTTCGCCGTGGAAAATGACATCCCCACAAGCCTAGCGGTACGGGCGTCAGTGGAAGTAGTCTCCGTATCAAAGGCGAATTTCGGCGCGGCTTCTAGTTCGCGGGCGAGTGCGGCAGCCTCGTCCAGAGTCGTTACGAGGTGATATTCGTGCGGAACCGCATCCAAAGTCTTGTACGACACGGTCTCCGTAACGGCAACGCTTTCGCCAAGCAAACGCTTCGAGAGCCTGAAGAGCTCGAACTTTGCGCACACCGCGCGAAGCTTCTCGACATCAGGATCTTTCCGCTTGAAATCATCAAGGGACACATCCAGGGGGATGTCGGTACGAATTGTCGTGAGGAACTTGGACATCCTCGCGTCCTCCGCGCCGCCAGCGACCTTCTCCGCCACCTTGCCTTTCAACTCGGAAGCATGGGCGATAAGTTCCTCGACAGTGCCATACTGCGAAAGGAGGGCTGATGCGGTTTTTTCGCCAATTCCTTTTATCCCGGGGATGTTGTCGGAAGAGTCGCCCGCAAGCGCGAGCCAATCTATCATTTGTTTCGGGGACGAAAGACCCCAATGTTCACGAACCCTTGCTTCGTCGTAGATGTCTGGGGTATCGCCGTTGCGTCCAGGGCGGAACAGCTTGATGTTCGGCGCGACGAGCTGCGCGGCGTCCTTGTCCGGCGTTGCGAGAAACACCTCAAAGCCAGCGGCGGCGGCCTTTAATGCGAGCGTGCCCATCACGTCGTCCGCCTCATAACCCTTCATGCGCAAAATCGGGATGCGCAGCGCCTCCGCGAGCTCGAATGCGTATGGGATGGACGCGGCGAGGTCCTCCGGCATCTTCTCGCGCTGCGCCTTGTACGGCGGATACGCCTCATGGCGGAATGTCGGCCCGTCTGGATCCATCGCCAGCACAACGTGCGTAGGGCCGAAGTCCTTAAGGATAGCGACAAGGCTGTTTGCAAAACCTATCAGCGCAGACGTGTTGATACCCGTTGAGGTCATGCGCGGGTTCTTCAGGAACACGAAGTGTCCCCGGTACAGAAACGGCATCAAGTCGATGATGAACAATTTATCCATGCGCAAGAGTATATCACATCAGGGACGTTATTACGCGCTCAAAATCGGGGAACGACTCATTTAGTATCTCGGCACCCTCGACCGAAACCGGGGCGCGAAGTCCGCATACGGCCATTGACATCGCCAAGCGGTGGTCACCGTTCGCGCGTGCGACGCCGCCCTTCAGCGTACCGCCGCACACTGCAAAGCCGTCCTTGAGCTCCTCGACCTCCGCGCCGAGTGCACTCAGCTGCGCGACAATCGCGGCGATGCGGTCGGTTTCCTTGTAGCGGAGTTCCTCCGCATCACGCACAACAGTGCGCCCTTCCGCAAAGGCGGCAACAGAGGCAATAGCCGGAAACTCATCAATGGAACGCACCACGAGATCTCCTGCAATCTCCACGCCGTGAAGCGACTCAGCAACAAGGGTGACATCAGCCACTGGCTCGCCCATCTCTTCGCGATTGTTCGCAAGCGACACCTCCGCACCCATCTTGGAAAGAACATCCAGAATGCCAGTACGAGTGGGATTCACACCAACTCCAGTCACGGTAACCCTGCTGCCGGGCACGATGGCGGCGGCGGCGAAGAGGAAGGCGGCGGACGAAATATCTCCCGGAAGCGTGCCATGCAAAGGCGAAAGAGGCTTCTCGAGCGACTCCACAAAAACGTCTGGCCACGAATCCACCACTTCCGCACCCATCGCCCGCAGCATCCGCGACGTATGGTCGCGCACGGGCGCATCAACAGTAAAGCGGCTCTCCCCTTCTGCTCCAAGCGCCGCGATCTGTAGGCAACTAAGAACCTGTGCGGATGCAACGGGAAGTTTATAGCCTATGCATTCAAGCGGAGCTGGAGAAATTCGAAGCGGAGCGCAACCGCCCGTGGAACTGATACCCGCCCCCATCTGGCGAAGCGGCTCCACGATGCGATTCATAGGGCGCTTCCTCAATCCCTCGCTACCGTCAAGAACGGCTGCAGAACGTGTCGCAGCAACCGCTCCCGCAAGAAGGCGGATTGTCGTAGCAGAGTTACCACAGTAGGCTGTTGCGCCGGAATTAGGAAACGGACGCATCCCGTTACCTTTCACGTGCAATACGCCGCCATCAAGGGTTGAAGGTACACCAAGCGACTCCAATGCACCACGCATCGCGCGCGTCACACCGCTGTCGGGATAGTTGCCTACCTCGCTTACACCCTCGGCGAACGCGGCAAACAAAGCCGCACGGTGCGCCAACGACTTGTCGCCTGGAAGGGAAACGCTCCCCTGCAGGGGACGACGGACCTGAGCAAGGGAAAGCGTCATGGGATTACACGACTACTCTTCGTCGGTCAATTCCGAGCTAACTGCACCACTCGACGCATGCCCCTCTTCTCCAGCAGTCGCTGAATCCTTTCCTGTGCCTTCCGTCGCCGGCGCGCCGTCTTTAGACTTCGCCGTCGCAATCGGCCCGTATGGCGCGTATGGACGGTACCCCTTGCCGTATGAGCGATATCCGCCGTATCCGCCGTAGCCGTAACCGTACGAATGGCCGGTTGGCGCGAATGCACTGCCGGCACCGCCCATTTCGACGTCGTTGACGACGATGCCAATCACCGTCGCGCCAGATTCGCCAAGCGAACGAGCCGCGTGCTGGATAGGCTTGAAGTGCGTACGGTCAGGGCAGCACATAATCATGACGGAGTCCACCATCGAAGCGAGCGTCATCACGTCGCCCACGATTCCGAACGGCGGCGAGTCAACCACAATTCGGTCGTAGTTCTCGCGTGCCCATTTGAAGAAGTCGGGCACGATCTGCGAGCCCATGATGGACGCGGGGTTGACGTTGTCAGGCGGCAGTGACCCAATCACGTCAAGCGACTCAACGCCACTAGCCATCACAAGCGAGGCGAAATCACGCTGGTCACCTCTGGACAGGTAGTGCGAGAAAGAATGTTCGTTGTCGATCTGCAGACCCCAGACGCGTGCAAGACGCGGACGGCGCATGTCGAAGTCCACAAGCAGCGTCTTCTTACCAGCCTGTGCGCTAGAAATTGCGAGCGAACAGGAAGTGATTGTCTTGCCCTCGCCAGGCTGCGTTGACATCAGCAGAACGGCCTGTGAAATCGGCTGGTAGCGAGGGGAGTCCAGCAAGTTGCGGAGTCCCGCCATCGCTTCTGCAAACTGCGAGTACTTGTTTTCGGAAATGAACTTTGCCACCTGCTCGCGTTTCTTGCGGCGAACATGGGGCAACACCGCCAACACCTTAAGGGCGAGGCGTCCCTCGATATCTGCAAGGGACACGATCGTATCTTCAAGGTGGTCAAGCACCAACACAAACAGCAGTCCGAAGCCCAACGACAGCACTGCGCCAGCCGCGAAGATAATCACCGGATTCGGCAAAACCGGCTTGGACGGCACCTGCGCCGGACGACCCAACCGGATTTTTTCGTTATCCTGTTCGGCGGCAATGCGCCCCTCGTTCTCCTTCTGCAAAAGATTCTGGTAGAGTTCGCTTGAAACCTTTTTTTCCTGCTCCAGCTGCTTGAGCCCCGCATCCGCCTGGACAATCTGAAGGCCGATTTTCGACAATTTTTTGTTCAGCTCTTCGCTGTCTTTCCTGAACTTCTGCAACTGGTTACGTCCTGCCGTCAGGTTGCCCACCGCCGTCGCGTATGCACGCTTTACAGTTTCCCCGAATTCCTGCGTGATCGCCTTAAGCTCACCCTGTTTCGCGACTACTGAAGGATGCTGCGGCGTATAGCTCGTCTTAAGCGTGGCAAGCTCCATCTTCACGCTCTGCAACTTCGTGTATGCAGTACCGATATCGGACGAACGCGGTACTTCCGAAGGCAGTTCCCCGAAGTTCTCAGGGTTCTTCTGGGCCGCCTGGAGCACCTTCACCCATTCCTCCATCGCCGTCACGCGCTTTTCGTATTCAAGCACGTTGGCAGTTGTAGCCGAAAGGCTCTGATTGAGGATGTCGCGCTCCGCAATCATGTTATCGATCTTGTGCTCAGTGCGGAACTTGAGGAGGCGCGCTGCCAGATCGTCGTCAACGCGCTTCTGCTTCTCAACCTGCTGGTGAATCTGCGAGACGGCCTTGTCGCAGCTCTTCTTGTTCTCCTCGTCCGTGTAAGATTCAATCGCCTCGGCGTATGCATTGGCAAGTGCGGCGGCAAGTTCGGGAACACGGGAACGCACTGCGATTGTTATGAGACGGGAATTGCGCAGAAGCTCAAGTTCCGACCCTCCGAGCATCTCGACGAGATCCTTGTCCGTCGTTGTCGAATTCGGGAAGTTGGCTCTGTACTGCTGGAGAATTTTAGTGAAAATAGCCTCCGACCTCCAGCCCGAAAGGCGGGTGTTGAAGATTTCGGCATAGTTGTTGCCGTAGAATTCAATGTCGTTACCGATTATGCTGTTGTTACCCGTATGGCGACGCGTATCCATGGTAAACTCGCTCTTCGCCTCGTATATCGTCGGCGAGATGCGGTAAACGGCGAATGCAGCTACAAGCCCGATCAGGAAAAAGACGAGTATGGAAATCCAACGTTGCGCTATAACACGCAGCACACGGCCAACCGTAATTGAACCGACGATGGAATCAGAGTCCTGACCGGCTGTTTGTCCGCCATAGTAATACGGTGTCTGGCCAGCGCCTCCATAGTACATAGGAGCGTGCGCAGAACCGTAATACATAGGCGTTTGCGCAGAGCCGTAGTAAAGCGGCGATTTCTTACTAGTACCGTAGTAAAGCGGCTTCTGTCCATACGTTGACGATGATGATGATGATGATGCCATTTCAGTGTTTCCTTCTATCGTAGATTAACTTTCGATTCAGGCTTCTTCGGAAAAGACGCGGCCGCAACTGCAAGTGGCGCGATTACCACCAGCCACATCGGCGGGAGGCCCATGATCGGAGCGAAGACTGCGACGTACAAAAGCAGAAGCAACGCGAACGGGACCGTCCACGTTATCGGCGGACAGGCGAAAACAACTATGTCCGCGTCATCTTGATTGCGCAGAAACACTACCGCCGCGACAAGCCGTACGCAGTACGACACCAACAGAAACCCAAGTGCCGCAACGGCGAGTGCAATTCCCAGTAGCCCGTGTTCGGCCAGAAACGTCCAATAGCTATTGAATGCGCAGTTCGGGTCACGGTTACGCGGACGCAGGCCCAACTTCGTACGCCAGTCGCGCTTTCCTCTTTGAAACATTCGCAACTCCGCTTTCGACAACAGGAAAGGCGTATGCAACCCAAACGCCCCAGTTCCAGCTCCGTACCACGGATGCTTCTTCCAAATTGCCTTTGCGACTCCAGACAAAACAACGGAGCGTTTCCCGTACTCCTCGGCACTTTCCTTGTCCACAGCGAAGAACGCGCCTGTTTTCGCTGCGAAAATGTTCTTCGCTGGCTCTGTTACCGGCGCACTGTTCGCATTGTTTTCCGCCGTGCGCACGTCCAACTCGATTTCATCCGGCAACAATGCGCACGAGAAGAAGAATGGCACCGCGAAACCCAATACAGCTAAAACAAGATTCCGCGCGACAGCGCCCATAGACCCGGACCGAGCAAGAAAAAACACGCAGAACAAGGCAACGACAAGAGCCAACGCAAGAAAAGCCGTAACGACAACTGGCGGGGTGAAAAAGAGAAGCCCACTAGCGTTTCCAGCCACTGAAATACAAAACGGGACACGCGACGCCCCCCACTTGCGCGCCTCAGCATGCGCCCCGAATGCAAGCGCACAGATAAGCCAAACCCCGAATCCAGGACCTATGAACGGCCCCCAAAAAGGCCCTTCAAGAAAGTCCGCTTTCGCCGCGCACATGAACGCCGGGACGTTTGCACATGCAAGGCCTGTCATCACCAACCCACCAACGCCCATGACAAACGACGCTATAAGCCCGAAGGAGATGCGCCCTGTCAAACCAATTCCGTGACGAATACCCTGCAACAGGACTGCAATTGCCACCGTCATCGCAAGCGGAAGAAGTCCCGATTTCCCGACCGACGCGGGAAACGAAGGCAAAGACGGTGGATTGACGCGCCATTCACCGTCAATGTACCTCAACGCGATGTCGGCATTCAGGTAACGCATGAACGCAACGGCTATGACAACAAGAAAAAACCAGAAGACGACATCATGCAAAATTGCCCGAACTACCCTGCGACGCGCAATTGACAGATGCTCACCAGTACGCATCGCCGGCTCAACCAGCAACCACAGCCCCGCCAGACCTGAAAGGCAGAGAACAGTCTGCGCAAGTTTCTCCGAAGACAGAAACGGAAACAGAACAAATGGCAAAGAGGCCAGCAACGCTAGATGCGTCGCCAGCCCGTACCTGGTGATGAGCCTTGGAAACATCCGGTCGTATCACTCAGTAATGGAAACGAAGGCCAAGCGTGCCGCGGAAGCGGTCGTAGTCATAATCACGCTTGTCGCACCATTCCTCTTCCCAAGTCAGGTGAGCGAAGACGGATACCCAACGGTTAATCGTGTAAGTCGCACCGAGGCGGACGGAGAGGATGTCTTCATCGAAGTTATTGCCATACGCGAGGTAACGGTCATTGTAGCAGGTATCCTCGTAACGCCACGCTACGTTAGCCGAGAGCACCATCTTGTCGGCAAGCGTCAGGTATGACGTTCCGAGAGATAGCGAATACACCTTGATGGCCTGGCCGCGCGTACGCTCTGAAGGCTGATAGTAGCTCTTGCCGAGCGCGGATATCTGCCACTGGCGTGTGACTTTCCAGTTTGCATCAAGGGAGTAAGTCCAGCCACGATCCGCATTTGAGTGACCGCCGTAATCAAGCCACGACACACCCATAAGCGCACGATAGGTGATGTTTTCAGTGGCATGCGAACCAAGACCAGCTTGAACCGTCCACACTTTACTCTCATTGCTGTAATTGCGGTAGCCATGGCCACCACGCTGGTTGTATTGCGAGTAACCACCAGCCACGAGAATGTCAGTCCACTTCGATGCAGCATATCCAGCTTCAGCTCCGACCGCCCAAGACGACCACCCGTATAGCGGCGCGTACTTGCCTGTGTCGTTCTTATAATCGAGCCAGTTGTACTGCCCCATCAGCTCCGCATGCAGACGCTCCGTGAAACGACGCTGTAGGAGCCCCGAAATGTCAAACGCCTCGCGATCGCGCCAAACACCACGACCATCACCAGAACCGAGCGAGTCGGACTGATCAATGTAGCGGTATTTTTCAGCAAGGACGAGCGACCATCCCTTCTCGTTCTGAGCCGAAGTCGTCCACTTGTACGCCAACGACTCACCATAGCTGTTTTCGCCCATCTCATTTGAGTACTTGCAATAGGCGTTCCGGCGATACCAAAGAGACCCAACGAGTGCCCAGCGATCGCCCTTCCAGTCAAAGTCAGCACCTGGCTGGATGCAGAAAATGCTGTCGCCATCAGCATGGCGCGTCGTATCAACGTTTGAATCATACGTGTATGAAAGAGCCACGTATGGCTTTATAGTCAAATGCTGGTCAAAGAAACGAATGCCCTGAGGCTTGTCAGCCTCGCTACCGCCAGCGGCAATTGCCGGTAGTGCAGACAAAGAAGCAATTGCAAGACCTGTGATGCGTTTATTCATTTGATATTTCCTTTACTGTGCATTTCGCAGTGATTACTTCAGTAAACGTAGGGAGTGGGCTCGCGGGACGGAACTGTTCCGTGGGATCCGCGCTTGGGCGAATAATACGGGTTCTCCGAACCGGCATTCGTACCTTCACTGTTGCCGCCAACGCCATCAGCGCTGCCAATGGCTCCGCGGGGGATACGGTTCAACCCGATGTCAATTGCCTCATCAGATGGCACTGCGGCACCGGCAATACTGCCAGTCGTGAACGCTCCAGCGCCAAAACCAGAGGGAGAACCAGAAGCGGACTGCGTACCAGGCGCACGCAAGTCAGCAAGCAGGGAATCCATGACCATGCCAGGAGCGGCCAGCTGGAGGACAACCGCTTGATCTGGCTCGTCACCCGCATTCGCGGCGGCAAGCATGCTGTCATAAGAAGAGGATTCATTGCCATTTGAACCCATGGCCTCCGCAATCCAACCACCTGCGGACTCACGCGCCTTTGCATCCGTCATCTGCGAGATAAGCTTGTCGGAAAGTCCCGCCGGCGAACCGCCAGACGCACGGAGGAACATCAGAGCCGCAAAGGTCTGACGCACGTCGGTGTTTCCAACCGACTCGCACCTCTTGTTCACGACAGCAAGCGTACTCGTGGTCAAGTCCGTAAACGCCTCATCGGAAATTGGCTTGTCCGGATTGGCATTTCGGCTGAACAGTTCCGTGGCAAAACGCTCGTTGATGACGGTGAGGTACTCAACCGGAACGGTTGCATACACCTCGGCGAGAACGGCCTTTTTGTCCGTCGCGCCTGCCATCGCAGCTTTGTTCACCGCATAGAAGTCAGCCGCCTTGGACTCGTCCGTACCGGCCTTCTTCGATATGGCCTCGTTTACCTTGCCAAGAAACTCGGCCTGCTCAGCGGCCGGAATCTGTGCAATGGTGGCCTTCATCGCCGATGGGTCACTCGCGCAGTCGCCGACCTTAGCCTGCCACTCCGCTTTACTCAACTCCGCCGTCGCGGCAAACGGGACGGCACAAGCCGCCAACGCGCAAACCGCAATCTTTTTCACTACTTTCATTTCATCCTCCTTTTTTGGATTCTGTTTTGTTTACACTATTACCAATAGGAAATCGGCACCCAAACGACATCTCCTGCTTTCAGGAGCATGTCCTTGTCGGGACGGCCGTCTTCGCCAATCTCCACAAGGTCAACTTTGGTTTTCGTCTGCTTGCCATCTTTGTCGCAGCGCGTCACCTGGACGTTCCGCTTGTTTGCAATAGGATTCACTCCACCAGCCTGCTGCAACGCCCGAGTGAGGCGTAGATCCATCGTCGGCGGAACGTCCACTGGGCCAGGACGCCCGACTTCGCCAAGCACAGTGACCGTGCCCCACGGGGAAACCATGTTCTGCCCCGCCTGGTAGATAAAGGTGACCGTAACGTGCGGCTTGAGATAGTATTCCTTGTATGCCGCCTCTAGCTTCTTTTGCAATCCCACAAGCGTCATGCCATCGCACTTGACTTGGCCGATAAGCTCCATCGAGATGTACCCGTCGGCATCGACGAAATACTGTTTCTGCGAAGAGTTTGCCGAGCCAACCGCTGTTACAGAAATGCCTAACGCCACTCCTGGGCGCACCTTAGGACCGTCGAAATACGTGGCAAGCGGAATGGGATCGACTTCCCCCTTCTTGTCTTCGCCAAACAACTTGTCAAGAGCGTCGGAGATAATACACCCCGACAGCACTACGGACAACGTCCCGTAGGCTGCCAGAAGCATAAAACCTTTTAAAACCTTCATCATTACATCATTCCACTAGTCCAACGAAAAACCTATTCCGCCGAAGAACGACAATATGTTACTCTTTTTCTTTGGAAGAATCAACAAGAAAAATCGGAATCGGCAGAAAAAATTGCCGACCCGATTTCTCCATCCTCAGCGTTACGCCTGGGCTTCCGCCTCCACGATCTTAACCGTGAACGGCGCGGTGACGCCCTCGCCGAGGGACAGCGTCGCCTTGTATTCGCCGACTTCCCTCAACTGATCAGGGAGGTCAAGCTGCGAACGCTCCAGCTTCACGCCGCGATCCGATTCGATTGCGGCAAGGAGGTCTGTCGCGTTCACGCTGCCGTAGAGCTTCTTGCCGTCCACCGTGCGGGCATTGACCGTTACGTTGAGGCCGACGAGCTTCTCCGCGATCGCCTGCGCCGCCTTCTTGGCCTCGGCGCGAGCCTTCGCACGGGCTTCCTCTAGCTTTGCAAACCTGCGCTTCGCCGCCTCCGTCACAGGAGCGGCAAGCCCCTGCGGAATGAGCATGTTGCGAGCGTAGCCCGGTGCGACCTTGACAATCGCGCCGGCCTTGCCGAGTTTCTTCACATCGGACATCAGCATCACTTCTACCATGACACGTCTTCCTTTCTCAAGCCATCAGGCCCATGTTGCGAGCGCGGCGAACGCCCTTCTTGATCTGGCGCTGCTGCATCGTCGTTACTCCCGTCACGCGGGCGGGGATGATCTTGCCGTATTCCGTCACGTAGCGCTTGAGGACCTCGATGTCGTTGAGGTCGATCTTGTCGCCTGCGGGAATTGAGGGACGACGGCGGGCAACGAAATCTCCGCGATCCTCGCGGTCGCCGCGTTCTGTTTTCTTCTGGTAAGCCATTTTTTGTTCCTTAGATTGTTTGTGTTAAGAGGTGGATGTCAGTAGGGCATCGAATCGTCGTCATCGTAACCGTCCATGTCGCCCGACTGCGGAACGACCGGCGGTTGCGCCGAAGAGTTTCCGCCGGAGACGATCGGTTCGCCGGTGAGACGGCTCTGGTTGGGAGCCGGCAACGGCATGAACTTCACGGTCATCGCACGGATCTTGAGTTTCTGGTGCTTAACTCCGTCCCTCTCCCAGCTGTCCATCTGGAGACGCCCCTCCACCAGGACCGTCCGGCCCTTGCGAAGGTACTGCCCGCACAGCTCGGCGAGCTTTTCCCAGGCGTCCACTTCAACGAACGTGGGAATGTCCACCGTGTTGCCGTTGCGGTCCCGGCGGCGCTCGTTGAGGGCCAGTGCGAAGCGGCACACCTTGACGGCGTTCACGCCGATCTGGCGGACCTCAGGGTCGCGCGTCAGATTCCCCATCACGATAACTTTGTTGAAAGACGGCATAGCTCCACCTCGTCTTCGTTACTCCGCCGGCGCGGCCTCGGCCGCTTCGGCCTCCTTCTGTGCATTGGCGGCGGCACGCTGCGCAGCCGCTTCGCGCTGGGCGGCGAGAACCGCCTCGCGGCGCTCGTCAACGGCGAGGATCTGCACGCGGAACACCTCTTCCACGATGCGGTAGCGGTTCACGAGCTCGCGGACCTTCTCGGGGTCGAGCTCAAAGCGTACCTGAACGTAAACGCCGCTCTCGCGCTTGCCCATCGGCCGCGCGAACGTGCGCTTGCCAAGAACTTCCTGCGCGAGGATGTTGCCGCCAAGCCTCGTCACTTCGGCAACAGCCTTCGTGATCTGGCTTTCGAGCACGTCGTCCTTCGCCTGGCCGGCAAAGATGTAAAGTCCATCGTACTTTTTCATTTGTCAGTTCCCTTACCCTGTTACTTCTTCTCTTCCTTCTTCTCGCCGGCGGCCTCTTCCTTGCCCTTCTTGATGACCTCCGGGTTCGCCTCGGCCGCCGCAGCACCCGGCTTCGCCGCGTCAACGCCCTCAGGCGCCTTCACTACGGCCACGGCGTACTCGCCGCGCGTCACCAGCGTGAACTTGTCGCCCAGCTGCAGGTCCTTGACGAAAAGCGTCTGGTCGAGCCCGAGGCTCGAAACGTCAACCACGAACTTCTCCGCGATGTCCTCCGGCAGGCACTCCACTTCAACCGTACGCAGCACCTGCTCGAGTACGCCACCGCCGATCTTCACGCCCACGGCTTCGCCAGTGAGGTAAATCGGCACGACAACGCGCACCTTCTGGGTGAGCGACACTTCGCTGAAGTCCACGTGGATGGGCGTGCCCTTGACCACGTCGTTCTGCATTTCACGCATGAGGGCAGGCATTTCCTTGCCGTCCATGTCCAGGGTGACGAGCAACTGCTTGCTCGTGTGTCCCCTGAGTCCCATCATGAACTCGTGCGCGTCGAGCTTGACCAGCATCGTGCCGCCCTTGTTCATCCTCATCACCGCAGCGGGAATCTTGCCCGCCCGGCGAAGACGGCGAACCGCCGCGGAACCCTGCTCCGCGCGCTCCTCCGCCTTGATCTTGATCTTGTCCATCGTCTTTCCTTAGTCGTCCCCGCCTGCTCTCGCATCTCAACGGGAAACAGGTCACTGCGACCTGCCCGCGACGCTACCCTCGGCGGTTGGATGAATTAGTTTATCAAAAAAACCGATGTGAAGTCAATGCGTAATTCCGCCTTTTCGCAATTTCGTAATTCGCCCTTTTAGGTCACTTGGCGGAGTGGGATAGCACTTCGCAGCCGGTGGTGGTGATCAGGACGAGGTCCTCGATGCGCACGCCGAGGCGGTTCTCAAGGTATATCCCCGGTTCGATCGTTACGATCATGCCCGGCTCAAGCTCGGTCTTCGACTTCTGCCGCGCACTCGGCTCCTCGTGGATCTCGTAGCCAACGCCGTGTCCGAGGGAATGCCCGAACGCCTTGCCGTAACCGGCCTTGCGTATGAGCTTCCGCGCCACGGCGTCGAGCGCGCCCGCCGTCATGCCGGGCTTCGCGGCGGCGATGGCCGCCTCGTTCGCCTTCAGCACGATGTCGTAGATTTTCGAGTATTCGGGATCGCGGGACGCCTTGATGTTACGCGTCATGTCGCTGCACACGCCGTCCAGCTTCACGCCCATGTCAACGAGCAGCGGCTCGCCTTTGTGCCAAACAGTGTCGTCCGGGACGTGATGGCACTCCGCCGCGTTCGCGCCGGCGCAGACAATCGTCTCGAACGCCTCGCCGTCGCCGAGGGTTATCATGAGCGTCTGTATCACGCGCTGCATGGCCTTCTCCGTCATGCCTGGCTTCATCTCCTTCTGCGCGAGCGCCCAGATTTCGTCGTTGAGCGCTGCGGCGGCGGCCACGCGCGTTATCTCATCTACGCTCTTCACGGCGCGCTTGGAGAGAAGGTCGTCGTTGACGTCCACGAACACGGCCTTCGGGAAACGCTTTTTCAGTTCGAGGTAGCGTTTCGCGGTAATCGAGCTTTCGTAGCCGAGGCGCTTTGGGCGAATACCCTCCTTGTACATCAGATCCTTGAAGCCAACGCCGCGCCGCGTCTCGCGCACGCGCAGCCACGGCGCTACGCGGTGGACCATTGGCACGTACCTGAAGTCCGTGAAGAACACCACGCGGCGACCGCCGGCGATGTCCAGCAGCAGGCATCCGTTGTCGCAAACGACGCCCGTGAGCGACCTGATGTTCGCCTCGTTGAACACGACAAGGGCGTCAAGGCGACGACGCACTGCGAGGCACATGAGCGAGTCAAGACGCTCAGCGCATGGATTGGTTTCCGACATGTTTTTCCCTCCGTTCCAATTTTCTCTGTTCTGCGCGGGCGCGGCGGCGCTCGACCGAACGCAGCACGCCCCAGTATGTAAGCGGCACGCATATCGCGGCCAGC
>Ga0247610_10005241_pt1 | contig 13678 bp, 7 predicted proteins | sample 174DNAGHGhighgp2_FD_193483 | JGI IMG/M metagenome (GOLD analysis project Ga0247610, IMG submission 193483) | Sheep rumen microbial communities from Palmerston North, Manawatu-Wanganui, New Zealand - 1742 DNA GHGhigh gp2 | ecosystem: Host-associated > Mammals > Digestive system > Stomach > Rumen ...
TTACCTGCCAAGCGATACTATATAAATAAGGTATCAACCGATAGCGCAGACGGATCTGTTTCTCGATGGCATCGTAGATTGGCTCTCCCTTCTGTCCGAATTGCCAGATCTCACGAGGCGCATCAGCACCGTGACTGCGGAACACAGGACAGAACAGACCATACTGCATCCAGCGCACATACAACTCCTGGAACTGCGGATTCTTCGGAGCCGAACCAGAACCACGCGTGTTATACGAACTGCAGAAGAAACCGCCGATATCCGTATTGAAATTAGGATTACCCGTCAGCGTAAAGCTCAGACCTGCGGGCACCTGCTTACGCAACATGTCCCATGAGGAGTTCACATCACCGCTCCACATATTCGAGCCATAGTGCTGCTGCCCAGCATAACTCGATCGCGTCATAATGAAGATACGCTTACCCCGATCGTCCTTGCGCTGGGCCTGGTAAATGCCGCGCACTGTCTCCAATGGGAAGGCATTGCGCTGCGAGCGCCACGTACCACCATACACCTTGTGCTCATAATCGCTCTCACGGGGATTAAAGAAGTCGGGATCAGTAGAGTCCATCCACCAGGCATCACAACCGTAGTCATAGAGTGTCTTCAGATATTTCCAATAGATAGCACGGGCCTCGGGATGGAAGGCATCGTAGACCTTCACCCCTGAAGGATAGTCGCGCATCGGGGGCCAGACATGCGAGATACCGCTCTGCGGCCACGTCTCGAAGGGCATCAGGCATCCGATCTTTTCCAACTCGCGGAACTGCTGCGTCATCGGTCCGAAGCTTGCCCAGATGGAAATCATGAAGTGAGCATGCTTCTGGTGAACATTCTGAATCAGCTGCTTGCCGTTCGAGAAATCCTCAGCCAGGAAGTCCATTGCGTTCCACAGATAGTTCGAACCCCAGTACTGCCAGTCCTGGATGATACCGTCAAGAGGCACATTCAGACTACGATACTGATCAACGATACTCTCGGTCTCACGAGCGGTCTTATAGCGCTCCTTCGACTGCCAGTAGCCGTAGGTCCACAGTGGAAACATCGGCACATCACCCGAAAGATAACGCATCTGGGCAATCACACCGTCAGCCGAACCACCATACATAAAATAATAGTCCACGCCCACACCTGCCTCAGAGGTAAACGTCATTCCCTGGGCATTATCCTCAAACATGGTCGGTGAATAGTTTTCCCAATAGAGTCCCCAGCCCTTGATGCTCTGCAGCACATTCTGGAAGTCCTCCAGGTTCGACTGTTCCATACGCTTCTTCTCACCGCGACGGTTCATCTTGCCATTTTGAATCGTCCCTAAGCCATAGACAGCCTCATCCTTGTCCAAGACAAAGGTCTGACTCACCTCAAACTCATCGATATTCTTCCGAATGAGACTCCAACCTTTTTCCTTTAAGAGCACCTTGCCTTTGTTCGTCATAAAGGTAAAGGTCTTCATTTCCGGATCCATCTTCACCGTCAGTTCGCTACTTTTCCACGTATTACCGCTCTTACTGACGGCCACATCCTGCGGCTGCGCCGTGATCACCAGCGTCTTCGTGGGCTGACCCTTTACAATGTGTACGATACTCGGAGTGATGAACTCCACTTTTACATCTTGCGCAAAAGCAACAACCGCGAACATCACGGTCATCAATGTGATAACAAGTCGTTTCATTTTCAATAGTTTTGTTGATTTGGCTGCAAAGTTACAAAAAAAGGTAACAATTTCCCACTTTTTTTGTTTCATTGTTTTTTGTTTTTGAAAAAAATTCGTATCTTTGCAGCATGATGACGAAGAAATTTTACCTAACCATGATAGTCCTGATGATGGGCTGTCTTTCTGTGGCTGCACAGAAGAGTATTGTGATTCTTTATGAAAACGACGCCCATTGTGGTATCGATGGTTATCAGAAGATGGCGGGCCTGCGCGATGCCATCAGCAAGTCGGATACGGCCTATGTCGGTATCGTCTGTTGCGGCGATTTCCTGCAAGGGAACACCACGGGTGCCATCTCCAAGGGTCAGTACATCGCTGATATCATGAAACTGATGGACTACCACGCTCTTACCTTAGGCAACCATGAGTTCGACTACGGTGTGCCTCGTTTGAAAGTGTTGTTAGAACAGGTGGGTGCTCCTGTGGTTTGTGCCAACTTCTACGAGGCCGGCGAACCGCAGCCCATCTATGCCCCCTACGTCATTCATCAGTACGGCAATAAGAAGGTGGCCTATGTCGGTGCCTGCACCCCGGAGACAATGATCCTCGAGGGCTACTCCTTCTACGATACCAACGGCATCCTGCTCTACGACCTCAAACCTAAGAATTTCTATGAACTCATCCAACAGGCCGTCGACAATGCCCGTAAAGAGGGTGCCGACTATGTGGTTCTGCTCTCACATGTGGGTGAGACCCCGCAGTCGATGGGTTTCAGTTCCCACCGTCTCGTGAACAACACCCGAGGCATCGACGTGGTACTCGACGGTCACTCCCATGAGATCTTCGAGGGCGTGAAGGTGAAGAACCTCGATGGTAAGGAGATCACCGTCACACAGACTGGCACGCAGTTCGCCAACGTCGGCAAGCTGGTCATCACCCCCGACGGCCGGTTCATCACCCATCTCATCAAGAGCAAGGAAATCAATGATGAGAATGATGCCGTGAGCGATGCCACAGAAGACATCCACGAGAAGGTAAAGGCCGTCACCTCTGAGAAGGTAGGCCACAGCGACTACTCCCTCGTGGTAAGCGATGAAAACGACCAGTGGATTGTGCGCGGTGAGGAAACGAATGCCGGTGACCTGGTGGCCGACGCCTACCGCTATGCCATGAAGGCTGATATCGGTCTGGAGAATGGTGGCGGTATCCGTAACGATATTGAAAAGGGCGACATCACCTATGGCGACATCATCGGTATGCTGCCTTACGACAACACCTTGCGCCGTATCATGGTCACTGCCGAACAGTTACAGACAATGCTCACCCGCTGTACGGCCCTCGTGCCTGTGCTTGATGGCAACTTCCCACAAGTCTCCGGCTTGCGCTTCACCATCCATAGCAAGAGCCACCGCGTCAGCGACATCGAGATCTTGCAGGAAGATGGCAGTTACAAACCCATCGACATGCAGCGCACTTATAGTGTCGCCCTCACCAGTTACAACCACGATGCTGGCGGTTTCTTCGACTGTTTCAAGAAATGTGTGGTGCTCCAGGAGAGTTCACTGCGCTACTACGAGGCGCTGTCCGACTACCTGAAGAATGTCCTCAAAGGCGACACCGGCAAGGCCTACGCCAAGCCGCAGGGCCGCATCAAGATCATCGAAGACTAATCTCACAAAAGGGACCGTCCCCATTGTGAGATTTTCAGCGGTTAATTCGCAACACTGGAGCGATCTTGTTACAAGGCTCCGGAAGATTTACTTCAAGCCCGTCGGATGTCTGACGGGCTTTGATTTTGCCATAGCCCAGCAGATAGACAGACGAGATACTTTTGCGGAAATCAGGATTGCCCTTGGCCAGCGACTTGATCACGAGCTTACCATCCTGCGGCCAACCCATCGCCGTCGCATACAAATACTTCTTCGTCTGGTTGAAACGGATGTCGCGATAGTCCATACCATTATACTGCCCCTCGTTAAAACCCTGTGCATTGATAGCAATCTTCTTCTCTGCCACAGGTCCCTCGCCAAACTTCACCCACGGACGGGTACCGAAGATACTCTCACCATTGGGCGTCATCCAGGCTTCCAACTCATCGAGAAACTGCGCAGCCTTCTCATCGTAGGTACCGTCAGCCCGCAGGGGGATATTCAGCAACAGATTGCCGTTCTTCGAGACGATGTCAACCAGCTGCTTCACCAAATTCGTAGCGGTGCGATAGCCGCGCTCGTAGGTCCGGGTGTTATAGTGCCAGTCGCCGATGCAGTTACACGTCTGCCACACCTCGGGCATGATGGCATTGGGCGCACCGCGCTCCACATCCCACGTCAGCGCCTTCTTCTGGTCCTCAGAGAGAATCTTGCCAAACACCACACTACGCGGGTTCTTATTATACAGATGGGTGGCAATCTTCAGTCCACAGTCGCTCAACGGATAGAAGGGCAGCACTGTCACATCGAAATAAATCAGATCGGGCTGATAGCGGTTGATGGCATCGAGCGTACGGTCATAGAAATTGGTGACGAACTCAGACGACGGTGGACAAGCGCCATTCTCCCATCCCCACTGACTGTGGATGGCACTATTCGACCACGAACGGTCGCTCATCGGATGATCCTGTTGGTAGAGCATCTGCGGGTCGTAGCCTTCCCACCATTTGCCTTTGCCGTCTTCCTTCTTCAGTTTTCCATCGTAATACACACCAGCCTTCGCACCATTCTGGTCGTAGCGCTGCGCCGTCTCATACCACAACCACGCGTGATCGGCGTGAAACGAGATACCCAGCGGCAATCCGGCCTTCTTGGCAGCTTTTGCCCAACCGTCCAGAATGTCCTTATGAGGACCGATGTTCTTCGAGTTCCAGGGCTGGTACTGCGAATCCCACAAATCATAATTATCGTGGTGGTTGCCCAACACGAAGAAATACTTCGCCCCGCAACGCTTATAGCGCTCCACCAATGCCTCGGGGTCCCATTTCTCCGCCTTGAACAGCGGCAGTACATCCTTGAATCCAAACTCCGACGGATGGCCATAGTGCTCCACATGATACTTATACTGACCATTGCCCTCGATATACATACCTCGGGCCATCCAGTCACCTGAGCCTTCCACACACTGCGGCCCCCAGTGCGCCCAGATGCCGAACTTCGCATCGCGGAACCATTCGGGTGTCTGGTGCGTCTCCAACGACTGCCACGTAGGTTCATACCTTCCCGTCTGCATCTTTTCATGCTGCTCACTCACGGGCACCTGATACGTCTGCGCCATTGCTACGGTCATTCCGCAGCACACGGCCAATGTCATGATGATTCTTTTCATTTCCTTGATTTGTTAGTCTGTGTGCAAAGATAGGAAAAATCGAGCGGAAAAACAAATTTTTTCTAGCAAAAATCCTTTGAAGTTACGATTATTTTTCGTATCTTTGCTCCCAGAAAACGAATCAAATATGAACTGGATATTTTGGATTATCATTGCGGTGGCGGTATTGGTCATCATACAGGCCATACGACAGTGGCGTAAGAAGACGGCCGACTATGCCCTGCTCAGCGAGCGCGTACATTATCTGCAGACGAATACCTACGCCTTTCTGATTGACCGTAATTTCAAGGTGAAGGAGACCAATTTCTACGAGCTCAACGAGAACATCAAGGACGACCAGCCTTACGTGCTGGGCAATGTGCTTCACTGTCAGGACGGCTGCGATTCAGGTCTCTGCGGCACCGGCATCTCGTGCGGCACCTGTCCCATCCGCATGGTGGTCAACAATGCTTTCAAGCTCAGGCGCAGTTTCGACCATGTGGAAGCCACCATGCACCTCTATGATGAGAACCACGAGGTGAAGCAGGAGAATGTGATCATGGACGGCGAATTGGTGTACGTAGGCCGTGAACCACACCTGTTGGTGAAAGTGAGGAAAACGATTTAATCCAGAGAAAGGCGCCGGCAGGCCAACCAGACGACAATCATACCCAGAATCGTTATCAACAGGAGTATGATGCCAAACTTGATCATCGCTTTGGCGATGCCCTGATCAGTCACAACGACAGCCACCGACCAGTTGACACGTTTGATCGGGGTGTAATAGACGGTAGAATGCTTGCCATTGATTTTCGTTTCAACCATGCCACTCTTCCTGAGTTCCAGGCTTTGCCCCACCTGATCCTCGGTCAGCTTCACGGGTTTTCCCTCTGGGCTAGCGATGCTGCTGCCGTCGTTGTTGAGAACAACCGTATAAAACTCACCGCCGTCATTCAACAGGAAAAAGTTCAACAAGTCATTGTTACGACTCTCATCGTCAATCTGCTGCACTTCCTTGGACAGCCACTCGAAGGTCATATCGGCACCACAAACGCAGGCCAGGTTACCCGTCTTGTCATAGATGGGCTTCACAAACGTGGTATAATGTCCGCTGATGCTCGTGCCGTCAAAGTAATAATAGGGATCCGACCAGAAACTCTCCTTGGTATCCTTCGCACGGATATACCATTCTGACTTATGATAGTTATGACTGGCTGAGCCTACCTGTCTCACCTCGAAATCATTATCGTCAACATGGTGTACGTAGGGCTCGAACCATTGGCCTTCCGAAGGGAAATAATTGGGCTCGAAAGCAGCAAAATAGCCTCTCACCTCATGGTTAAGACTGGTCTTGCTCTCCAAGGCGGCAATCACGGATGCAGGCGTATCAAGGTGTTTCTCCACCTCGTCGAATTCATTCATGGCATTCATCTCCATGCTGCTCACGGTATTGCCGATCTTCTCAGCGGCGACATTCATGATACCCACATAGTGCGTGTGACTCGCTGACTTGACGGCCTGGTAGTATATCCAATAGGAGATACCCGACGCAACGATAAACACCGCCAGCGTTTCCAACATGATAGATCGCATGTACTTCTTCGAAGATTTAGTCATTTGTTTCACTGTTACATAAGATAGTAATGAATAATTTCTGCAAATTTAGTAACTTTATTGATTTACTACAAATCCCTTTGCCGACAATTAACACATTTTAACCGCAATTGCCGATAAAAATCCGTATCTTTGCAGCGGAATCAATCATCATCCGACAAAATAATAAGTATAACTAAAAGCATTTTAACTTATGAAAAAGCTATTTATGACTCTAACGCTTGTCATCGCTATGAGCACAAGCATGTTTGCACAAACCGAACCCACCGTTCTCGAAGAAGGCGGAACAGGCCCCTACAAAGCCGTGATGTACGAAGTGGAAGGTTTCAACGAGCACACCATTTTTGCCCCGAAAGACCTGTCGGTATTCAGCGCCAAGAAACAACTGCCCGTATTGGTATGGGGTAATGGCGGCTGCGCCAACTCACCCCGCGGTCACGAGAAGTTCCTCAACGACATCGCCTCCTATGGCTACCTCGTACTGGCAACGGGTATCATGCCCAAGGCCGATGCGCCTCGCGGCATGGGCGGTATGGGACGCGGCAACCAGTCGCGCTCGGAACAGCAGGTGGAGTCGATGGACTGGGCCTTCGCACAGAATGCCGACAAGAACAGTCCCTTCTACCAGAAGATCGACACCAAGAACATCTGCATCTCAGGTATGTCGTGCGGCGGTCTGCAGGCCCTCTTCAACTGCTTCGACCCACGTGTCACCTCGATCATGATCTGCAACAGCGGACTCTTTGAGCAGCCGGAGGACGGTGGCAGCGGTCAACGCCGTATGCCCGGAATGCCCAGTGTACCGAAAGCCAAACTGAAGGAGATCCACTGCCCCATCATCTATATCCTGGGTGGCGAGAGCGACATTGCCTATAACAACGGTATGGACGATTTCAAGCGCATCGACCACGTGCCCGCCATCGCCGTCAACCTGCCCGTTGGTCACGGTGGCACCTACAACCAGCCCAACGGCGGTGAGTTCGCCATCGTCGCCCGCGCCTGGCTCGACTGGCAGCTGAAAGGCGATCAGGATGCCTCGAAGATGTTCTGCGGCGACAAGCCCGCCATCTTGCAGCGCAAAGATTGGACCCTGGAGAAGAACGCCAAGGTGAAATAATATATAGTACGCGCGACCCACGAGGTCGAGGAAACGTATAATATATATTACCAATAAAAAAGCTTCCCAGAGCGGGGAGCTTTATAACTTTTTCACTTCATCATTCATCGTGGCCTACAACTGAGCCTCCTGAATAGCCTTTGTGGCAGGTTGTTCTCTTTTTTGCGTTTTTCTTCTCTTTTTGTTTGGCCCAAAACACCTGAAATATACCCCATTTTAGGACGCTGCAAGACGAATTTACTGCCAGCCCTCTTTCCATTGACACGACTCTATTTGTTTCATTTTACCCCTAAAATTGTTTCAACTTGCAAGATGATATTGTATATGTGGAAATAATAACGTATCTTTGTGGCAAAAATCAGAAAAGATGAAGCGAATAGCAGCTATTTTATTAGTCTTATGCGTCTCCATGAGTTTGATGGCGCAAGAAAAATTCTGTATAGCCAAGGACGGCAAAGCAGCCACCATTATTGTAGATGAGAACGACTGGAAAGGGGTGATCCGCGCCGCCCGCGACCTCGGCGACGACATCCGCAAAGTGACGGGCGTCAAGTCTAGTTTAGAGTTTAGAGTGGAGAGTGGAGAGTTTGCTACCGCTCCACATATCCTCGTCGGAACGATTGGTAAGAGCAAGGCGATCGATCAGCTCATCAAGCAGAAAAAGCTCGACGTGAAGAAGATAAAAGGTCATTGGGAAGCCTATTGTATCGACATCGTCGACGACAATCTCATCATTGCGGGCAACGACAAGCGCGGCACCATCTACGGCATCTACGAGATATCCCGCCGCATCGGCGTATCGCCTTGGCACTGGATGGCCGATGCGCCAATCGTTCATAAGGACGAGCTCTATTACAATGACGGTTATGAATATAGTTGGCCTGCGGTAAAATATCGCGGCATCTTCATCAACGATGAGTGGCCGAGCTTCGGCACTTGGTGTCAGAAACACTTTGGCGGCGTGAACTCGAAGGCTTACGAGAAAATCTTCGAACTGCTGCTGCGTTTGAAAGCTAATTACTTCTGGCCTGCCATGTGGGCGACCAACTTCAACGAAGATGACCCTGAATCACCCCGTTTAGCCGACGAGATGGGCATTGTGATGGGTACCTCTCACCACGAGCCGATGATGCGCTCGCACCGCGAGTATCTGCAGCGCAAGGATGAGGTTGGTCCCTGGGACTATGCCACGAACAAGGAACGCGTTGATAAGTTTTTCCGCGAGGGCATGGAGCGCAATAAGAACTACGACAACCTCGTGACCATCGGTATGCGTGGCGACGGCGACGTGGCGATGGGAAAGGGTGACGACCAAGAGAATATGCGCACGCTTCACAACGTAATCGATGGTCAGCGCAAAATCATCAAGGACATCTACGGACGCACCGACGCCGTACCCCAGCTCTGGGCCATCTTTACCGAGGTGCAGCGCTATTACGATGCCGGTTTCACCGTGCCCGACGACGTGACGCTGCTCTTCTGCGACAACAACTGGGGCTACATCCGCCGCAAAGGTACCGAAAAGGAGCGCAAGCGCAAGGGCGGCCTCGGACTCTACTACCACATCGACATGAACGGCGGCCCCTGGAACGACCGTTGGATCAACACCACCACCGTACCCAAGCTCCGCGAACAGCTCAACCTCGCCTACCAGAGCGGCATCGACCGCATCTGGATCATCAACGTGGGCGACCTCAAACCGAAAGAGATGCCCATCTCATTCATCATGGACTACGCCTGGGATCCTGAATCCGTCGGTGCCGGCGACGAAGAAGTCTGGCTCCGCGAATGGACCCGTTCTGTACTCGGCTGTGCCACAGCCGACGACGCCAAGCAATGCGCCGACATCATCGCCCGCTATTCCAAATATAACCTATGGCGCAAGCCCGAGGTTCAGGTGCCGGGACTCTTCAACTACGCCGAGATGCTCCATCTGAACAGCCTGTGGCAATCACTCGTTCTCCGCTGCGAGACCCTCAAAGAGCGCATCCCCGCCCCAGCTCAGGATGCCTTCTATCAGTTGGTCTACTATCCCGCCGTCGCCTCAGCCGGTGTTGCTATGATGTACAACGCTGCCACCATGGGCGACAGCCTTACCGTCTGCGACCTGATGGAAAAAGACCAGCGCCTCACCGATTATTACAACAAGGTACTCGCGGGAGGTAAGTGGGACGGCATGATGTCCGACAATCACATCGGCTACACCCGTTGGAGCATCCCCGACCAAAACCGTCATCCGATGTCGCTCGGCTATAAAGTCGACTACCCACTCCTCACCTCGTTTGCCACATCGTCAAAAGAATACGCTATTCCTGCCATCAACTTTGTCAATACGAAGAGGGAGATACACCCCTGCTTTAACGGATGGAACATCCTGTGGGGACTTGGTCGCGGCGACGGCTGCATGGGAGCCGACGACGTAATGAAAGAATGGCCCACTGACGGCAGCGGCCCGAAACTGGAGTACGATATAGACCTGACGGAAGAAGGAAAGATCGCCATCGGCATTCTGCCCACTCAGGACGTGATGCCCGCTCGCGGCCTGCGCCTCGGTGTGCAGCTCGACGACCAACCCCTGCAAGTCATCGATGCCCGTCAGGGCCTGCACGACGAGTTCCAGGAATACACCCCGAAGAACCTCGCCCAGTCGAAGAACCTCAAACCCCTGCCGCCGCACAACAATCTGCTTTTGAGCGGCTGGCGCAACGGCCATAAGATGCTCCGTCGCGACGAGGTCTTCGACAATATCCGTTGGCTGGAGGTCAACTTTCCTAACGCCACCCCTGGCACTCACAAGCTGAAACTCATCATGATCGACCCCGAAATCGTCATCGAGACCATCGTCGTCAACCCCGACAACAACCGTTACAGCTACTTCGGTGCCCCCACGAGAAATTAATTTAATCAAAACATATCAATGAAATACAACTTCAAATACCTATTGGGGCTCGTTATGGCCCTGTCGTTCACAAATCTGGTGGCGCAGCCCACCATCCGTTTCGATGCCACAAAGACACACCAACGCATCACAGGCTTCGGTGGTTTCGTCTGTTCGCCGCAGTTCCAGTACGGCCACATGTCGACTGCCGACATCAAGAAAGTCTGGGGGCCGGAAAGCACCGTAGGCTGCAACATCATGCGTATGTATATCCCCATCGGCAAGAACTCCTGGAGCCAGTCGCTATCCACCGCCAAGACCGCCAAGCAGATGGGCCTCATCGTCTTCGCCTCGCCGTGGGGACAGCCCGCCGAGTGGAAGACCAACAATTCGAGCAACGCCAAAAACAGCGACGGAAAGGAAGGCCGGCTGAAGCGTGAGAACTGGGCCGACTATGCCCAATATCTGGAGGACTATGTGCAGTATCTGCGTCAGAACGGCGTAGAACTCGATGCCATCTCCATCCAGAACGAGCCCGACTGGGCTGCCAGCTATGCCGGTTGCCTGTGGTCGACCAGCGAGATGGCTGAGTTTGTAAAGACCTACGGGCCCACCATCAGTTGTAAGGTGATGGCACCTGAGTCCATCGGCTGCAGCGATGGCTACGTGAATGCCTTGAACAAGACCGATGTACTGAATGGTTTCGACATCTACGGCGGCCACCAGTACGGTGGCATACAGTCCGCCTATAAGAACCTTGCCTCAAAAGGCAAGGAGATCTGGATGACCGAATACCTCATCAATTGGAATGAGAACAAATCCGATGCCGACAAGCGTAATTTCGATTTCTCAAAGGACTTCTTCGACTTTTTCCGCGCCATCAATACCTGTATGGTAGGCGACTTCAACGCCTGGATCCACTACGCCGCCAAGCGTTATTACGCCATGCTGGGCGATGGTACCACCGGAGCTGGCAGCAGCGGAACGGTCACCAAGCGCGGTTACGTTATGGCCCACTTTGCGAAATTCATCACCGGCATGACCCGTATCGACATCGACTTCGGGACGACAGCCCTCGAAGGTTCGGCCTACCTCTCGCAGACAGGCGATACCGTGGTGGCCGTCGTGGCCAACGCCAGCAACGAAGATGCCTCCGTAACACTCGATCTCCCCTTCTACACTCAGGGCGGCCAACTTTATAGTACCACCAAGACCAAGAGCATGACCGCCACAACGCTCACCCCCGATGCCGAGACTTGCCGACCCGTCGCCACCATCCCAGCACAGAACGTCAGCACCGTACTTTTCATCAAGAGCCGCGAGCGTCAGGCCTCGAACATGAAAGGCAGCACCACGCGCTTCGACCGTCTCGACGATATGACCGCCACGAAGTCAGCTTTCGGCACCAACTATAAAATGAGTGGCAAAAGCAAGAAACTCGACCACAGCAATCCCCTCATCTCCTCACGCACCGATGCCTCCAACGGCTACGTGGCTCTCGACGACCGCTATTGCCGACTGGTGATCGAGGTGAAGAAAGTCACTTCAACAATGAACTACAGCTCGGCAAAGACCACCCTCATCTACGTCAATAACGCCGGTGATGTGGCCTCGCACGATTATGGCGACCTGAACCTCGAGCGCCGTGAGAACTTCACCCTCACCTTCGACCTCTCGCCTGCGACACTCAAGGACGGCTGCATCGGCCTCATCTCGCTCACAAACAATAACTGGTCGTCAACCCTCACGCTGACCCTAGGTGACGTAACGCTCGACAAGGGCAACAACTCACTCTACGCCGCCACGCTAAGCGGCAACTATGTTGAGGACGACAGCTACGTGCAAGAATACACCGCTGACGCCTTCTGCACCAGCCTCGATATGTCGGCCTGCAGCAGCTGTCCGTCAACATTCCCGTGGCTGCAAGGCACCAACCGCGTAGTGTGGCTGCCGGAGACCAGTTCTGTGGGAGGTGCCAATCTTATTCACACCGATCTGTGTCACCGTCTGGAACTCTCCACCGAAGGCGGTGCCTTCCGTCCTGCCCGTTCCTTCCAGGCAGATCAGATTATCTTTACTACAACGGTAAACGGTTGTCGGTTGCTGATGCTGCCCTTCAATGCCGTCATACCTGAGGGCGCAAAGGCTTATACCATCGGCGATGACCTCACACTGACGCAGATGCGTTCCATCCCCGCCCATACCCCCGTGCTCATAGAGGCAGAGGGCGAGGTAGTCTTCACCGGACAGGGCGAGGTCGGCTACTTCACCTCTCCCCTGACCGACATGTTCCGAGGCACCTATACCCCTATCCCGCTCTATACCAGCGATTACCTGCTCGATTATCAGAACGGCCAATGGGGCTTCCGCCGTCTTGATGCTCCCACAACGCTCGGTGTCTTCGACGTCTATGCCGCATTGAACTCGCAGGCCGCATTCGTTCCCATAGCATCCGACGCCCTCGGCATCTCCACAATTACGTCAGAAAGCGAAATGCCCGTTAAGGTCTTCGACCTACAGGGCCGCCAAATATCCGCCCAGCCACAGAAACCCGGTATTTATATCAAGAGCGGAAAGAAAATCGTAGTCAAATAATACATCATTAATCATATGAAAAAGCAAATCTTTATCTCAGCGTTTCTCCTGCTATTGACGGGATGGAGCAGTATTTATGCCGAGGACGGCAGCCGCTTGTGGCTCCGCTTCGACACCGTCAGCAAACCCGCCACAATCACAGGCGTAAAGGGTACGGCTATGACCGAGTTACAAACCTATTGGCAGGGCGGTCCTGTGCTACTGAAACGGCAGAAGGGCATAGCCAAGGACGGCTATACCATCAAGAGCCAGGACACGAAGATAGTGATAACTGCCAGCAATGATGCAGGTCTTCTCTATGGAGCCTATCACCTGCTGCGCCTGCAACAGACAGGCCAGTCGTGCGACCAACTCAACATCAGCGAACAGCCTGCCTACGACCTGCGCATCCTGAACCACTGGGATAATCCCAACGGCACCGTGGAGCGCGGCTTTGCTGGTAAGAGTATCTTCCTCAATCCCGACCCGGAACGCATGAAGATATATGCCCGCGCCAATGCCTCTGTGGGTATCAACGGCACCG
>Ga0247610_10005242_pt1 | contig 13676 bp, 12 predicted proteins | sample 174DNAGHGhighgp2_FD_193483 | JGI IMG/M metagenome (GOLD analysis project Ga0247610, IMG submission 193483) | Sheep rumen microbial communities from Palmerston North, Manawatu-Wanganui, New Zealand - 1742 DNA GHGhigh gp2 | ecosystem: Host-associated > Mammals > Digestive system > Stomach > Rumen...
ATACACATAGCTGGTTTATGAAGCATAAGAACCGTTAGGCGGCCCGGGGGGCGCCAATGCCCATAGGAAGGCTGCTGGCTGTCCTTGCAGGCCGCTTATTACCTGACAGGGTCTGATGAAATACAATTGTCTGAAAAGAAATATAGGATTTTAAAACAATATGCTTATGAAAAAACTATTATTGGGTGACGAGGCCATAGCACAGGGAGCCATCGATGCAGGCTTGAGTGGCGTCTATGCCTATCCCGGCACACCCTCAACAGAAATTACAGAGTACATACAGATGTCACCAGTGGCGGCAGAACGCAACATTCATCGCCGCTGGTCAACCAATGAGAAGACTGCCATGGAGGCTGCTCTCGGCATGTCCTACATGGGCAAGCGGGCATTGGTGTGTATGAAGCACGTAGGTCTGAACGTCTGTGCCGATCCCTTTGTCAACTCTGCCATGACAGGCACAAATGGCGGCATTGTGGTGCTGGTGGCCGACGACCCATCGATGCACTCGTCACAGGATGAGCAGGACTCCCGCTTCTATGGGAAGTTTGCCATGATTCCTACGCTGGAACCTTCCAACCAGCAGGAGGCTTACGACATGATGGCGTATGCGTATGATTTGTCGGAGCAGTTGAAACTGCCTGTACTCATGCGCGTTACCACACGAATGGCACATTCGCGTGCTGTGGTGGAAATAAAAGACGAGGCCCGTCCGCAGAACGAGCTGAACTATAACGCTCAGGCCAGCAGTTGGGTGCTCCTTCCTGCCTTTGCCCGTAAGCGCAATGACATTGTCACTGCCCAGCAGCCTATGTTGGAGCAGATGGCTGTGGACAGTATATATAATAGGTACGAAGACGGACAGGACAGAAAGATGGGTGTCATTGCCAGCGGCATAGCCTATAACTATCTGAAGGAATGCTTCCCGGAGGGATGTCCTTTCCCCGTGCTGAAGATTTCCCAGTACCCCATTCCCAAGAAGCTGATCCGCCGGATGACCGATGACTGCGAACTGGTACTGGTGGCCGAGGAAGGGCAGCCGTTCATTGAAGATCAGGTGCGCGGTGTCATGCCGGGCAATGCTGTCATCAAGGGACGCCTCACCGGCGAGCTGCCTCGTACCGGCGAGTTGAATCCGGACTATATCAAGAAGGCATTGGGCATGGAGATAGGTGAAAACTATGCTCCCTGCGAGGATGTGGCCCCACGTCCGCCGGCACTCTGCCAAGGATGCGGCCATCGTGATGTGTATACGGCGCTGAACCAGGTGTTGCTGCAATATCCTCAGGCGCGTGTCTTCGGCGACATCGGTTGCTATACATTAGGATTCCTTCCTCCCTTCAAGGCTATTCACAGCTGTGTGGATATGGGTGCGAGCATCACAATGGCCAAGGGCGCTGCCGACGCCGGCCAGTGGCCTTCTGTTGCCATCATTGGCGACTCCACGTTTACGCATTCCGGTATGACTGGCCTGTTGGACGCCATCAACGAGAATGCCGATATCACTGTCATCATCAGCGATAACCTGACCACAGCGATGACAGGCGGTCAGGATTCTGCCGGCACCAATAAGTTTGAGGCCATCTGCCGCGGACTGGGTCTTAGTGATGAGCATCTGCATGTGGTGAACCCCATTCCCAAGAACATGCCTGAGATTACACGCATCCTTGATGAGGAAATCAACTATCATGGCCCGTCGGTCATTATTCCTCGTCGTGAGTGTATGCAGACTTTACAGCGCCACCTTAAACAAAAGAAGAACAAGTAATATGAAGACGGATATAATCTTATGTGGAGTAGGAGGACAAGGAATCCTCTCCATCGCAACAATTATCGGCGAAGCTGCTTTGAAGGAGAACCTCTATATCAAACAGGCCGAAGTTCATGGAATGTCCCAGCGTGGCGGTGACGTGCAATCAAATCTCCGCATTTCAAGTAGCCCTATCCAGAGCGACCTGATTCCTTTGGGCGGTGCCGACGTCATCATCTCGATGGAGCCTATGGAGGCGTTGCGTTACTTGCCGTTTCTGAGAAAAGACGGCTGGATCATCACTTCTTCCACACCTTTCGTCAACATTCCCAACTATCCTGACATGGAAGTGATCAAGGCCGACCTGGGCAAGCTGCAGAACGTCATCCTCCTGGATATTGAGCAGGCTGCCCGCGACAATGCCGTGCCCCGTTCAGCCAATGTCATTCTCCTGGGTGCCGCCCAGAAAGCTTTGGGTATTGAGTACGACAAACTGGAGGATGCCATTCGCCGTGTCTTCGCCCGCAAGGGTGAGGCTGTTGTTGAGGCTAATATCAAAGCACTTGCCATTGGCCGAGAGGCACAGAAATAAATTCCTGAGAGTCCTGGCGTTCAGAGGCTTAGTGGTTCTGTAGTTACAGACGCTGGTACAGCTGCTCGTATTGCCTGGCTACTTTCAGATAGTCGTGGTGACGACCTACATACTTCATACTCTCTTGCTTCAGCCGGGGCAGTTGCTCCGGATGGAGCAAGAGATTCTCTATTTCAGCATATACACTCTCGTAGGTAGGAAGAACATTGACGATGGGGCGTAGCTCCTTTTCTCCAAGAATCTCATAGTTCTCCGGCTCTCCTCCGCCGATGCAGACAATGCCTTTCGACATGGCCAGCAGCGGGTTCATGGATGGTGTATAGGAATAAAGCTGGTCTAAAATAGCATCTGATCCGTCCATCAGGTGCTGATAAGTCTCAAAAGGAACCCCCTCGGCAATTCGCAGTTCCATGCGGTCAGGGTATTTTTCCTTGAGGGCTTCAGCTGCTTTTAGCATGATGTCAGTTCCCTTATAGGCAGAGCGCTCCCGGCTGATACCAATGAAAATGATGACCGGCAAACCCTTCTCACAAACCTTCTCGGGTTGGCAAGTCCGAATGGGGAATGGAATGAACTGTGTCTTCGAAGGAAATTTGGGTCCGTATGTCGCCTGGTATTCATAAAGCCCTGTAACGATGGCGTCGCAATCCTGGGCAATCAGGCGATTCAGCCGTTCCTTGGCAGTCCCTATCCAGTCGCGTCGCTCCCGCTCTGCTGCTTCGTCATGGCGGATGTCATCGCCAATGTTGAAGTCGCTGTAGCGCAGCGGGCGCTCGTCAGTGTTGACCGATACCCAGTAAAAGTCCATGCCGAAAGCACCGAGCACCATCTTCCGGTTATGGCGACGCAGGTAGCGATAGATGGGAAAGAGACGTTCTGCTTTCAGTTCAAAGAATACAGGATTGATGAGTTGCACCACGTCGTAGCCCTTCAGGCGGGGCAGCAGAGAGCAGATCCGTGACATGAGGCGCAGACCGCTCAAGTGCCCTGATGGACGGCTGACGTCAATGTCGCGCGGATAGTCTTTCCAGAAGTCACCGTTAGAGACAACGGTCACCTCGTTTCCCAGCTGTCTCAGCCCCTCTCCCAGCGTCCAGTGTACGTTGCTGTATTCTCCTATGAGTAGAACTTTCATCGGCTTCGTCTTTACTTCTCGTCTTTCTTCTCGGATGCGGGCGGTTATCGTTCTTTGCTGATTCTTGGAAGCACGCGCAAAAGCATGCTGAGTCCTATGCTGCTATTGCTGAGCCGTCGGAACCAACGGTATTTCAGCGTGTAGTCACGGTCGGGTAGGGGGAAAAGACCTTCACGTCGCAAAATGGCGAGTTTGCGGTCAAGATAGTGGCGCGAACGGGTGTGGATGATGATATTATAGATATAGTCCATGGTGAGTTGAGCCACTCGGCGCTGTATCGCCTGCCGTTCCGTGATGGGGAGAATGTCGGCTATCCGTGACAACTTGCAGATGACCAGGTGACAGTCGTTCAGACGGCGCAGGGTAGTGCGCACATCGGCAGCAGTGGTGATGGACGCCGGACGCTGATGGTAGTAATAAGCCTGCGCATCGGTGGAAAGGATTCTTTCCGCACGTAGAAGCAGCTGAGGTGTGAACTCCTCGTCCTCATGAAAGATGCCAGGCGTGAAACGCAGGTTGCCGAGGATGAACTGCCGGAAGAGGTAGCAGCAGGCCGTGGCCTGCAGGTTGTTATGCGACAGATAGTCGGCACCCGTCATAGGGTCATCTGTGCTATTATAGTCAGCTGCTGTTTGATGATTGTCGCAGGTGAAGTCGAACATCACCACGTCGGGATGTTGCTGGCGCACCATGTCGAGGCAATGATTGTAAGGGGTTGTGATGAGGGTGTCGTCGGCATCGACAAACTGTATGTATTCACCCGTTGCCAATTGCAGCCCTGTGTTGCGGGCGGCGCTGAGTCCTCCGTTTGGCTGACGCAGGTAAATGATATGGTTCATCAGATGGCTGATGGCTTCCAAAGGACTGCTCTCCGAACCATCGTCTACGACAATGATCTGCCGCTCAGTATCAGTCAGCGACAGCGCTCTGATACTTTCTATGCACTCCTTGAGCATCTGGGGTGGCAGGTTGTAGTAGGCTATGATGAAGCTGACTAATGGGCTCATCTGCTTGTTAGCTTGTTGATTCTGCATAAGGCGTTGATTCCGAGTGTGTTCTGTATAATGGCCTTGACGGTGAGCCTGGCCGGGTGTGAAGTGAGGCTCTTCGTAATGTTGACGTGGCGGAATGGCAATTTTGGAGCCTGTCCCGTCAATCGGCATACGTCGAGCTGGATGTTGAGCAGATGCAGGTAGTAACAGTCGTCCATCGGCATCTGTGACTGAAGGTGAGCATCGAGCAGCTGGGCCAGTTCCTGGCCTGTGGCGGTGGCAGTAATGCCAGCCCGATTCTCGGTGTAGTAATAGAGACCGCGTGACGTTGTCGCGATGTGCGGTTGTTGCTTCAGCAGCTGAGGCAGGGTATAAGCATCTTCAAACACCCGTCCTTCCGGGAACCGCACCTTTTCAAACAGATGTCTCCTGTAGATCTTGTTACATGCATAAGTGTGGAGATAGGCTTTCGTCTGGAGCCAGTAGTCATAAGGGGTGTCATAGGTCCTGTCGGTCAATGCCAGCAGCTGCTGCCTGTCGGAGCCGTAGTGCTGATAGATAGGGTATTCCATCAGATCGCAGTCGCCAATGTTTTCCATCATAGCGGTAAGAGTGCCTTCGCCTATATAGTCGTCAGCATCAATGAAAGTAACGTATTCACCTTGCGCATGTTCGAGACCGGCATTTCTTGCACTGCTGAGTCCGCCATTTGTCTTGTGGATCACCGTGATGCGTGAATCGCGTGATGCCCACTCATCACAAAGCAAAGGACAGCCGTCGGGTGATCCGTCATCAACGAGCACCACTTCCATTCCGGCCAAGGGTTGGTCGATGATGCTGCGCAGACAGCGGTCGAGTGTCGCCTCAGAACGGAAGACCGGGATGATGATGCTCAGTTTCATTTTGCTGTCCTCAATCTGCATTCCTCATTTCTTGGCTTTACTGGCGGCCACAGTGACGATGTAGGCACTTAGCAAAACCAAGATACCGGCTACGGGCTTATCCCAGGTAAGGATGTCTTGACCAATCAGGATAGCGACTAATGAGGCAATGACAGGCTGCAGGTTGGTATAGATGCTTACTGTTGTCGCCTGTATGTACTTCATGGCAAAGGGAATCAGGAAATAGCCCAAGGCTGTGGCTCCTAATACGATGAAGAGCATTTCCACAACACCGTCCCATGCTACGGCCGAAGTGTAAAGAGCATTCTGTGGCAGTTCGGGAATGGCAAGCGGTACGGTGACGATGGCAGAGATGAGGAATACATATTTCATCTGGGTCACAGGAGAGTATTTCTCTGCCACATGGCGTGTAATGATCAGGTAGATGGCCCAGGTAAGCACGCTGAGAATAGCGAGCGAGATGCCTAACAGGTCGTTAGAACCGGAACCGAGCGACTGACTCATCATCACCATCAGCACAGCACCTCCGATGCCGAGCAGCACACCGACGAATTTCAGCGAAGTGATGCGTTCGCCGATGAAGAGCGCAGCTACAAGCATCGTGGCAACAGGGGTCAGTGTGGCAATGAGCGAGAAGTAGACGGGGCTGGTGTAGTTGAGCGCCTCAGCGGTAAGCGTCTGTGAGATAACAAAACCTAACAGACCGCCAAACAGAATGGTGACGAGGTCTTTCCGCTCGACTTTCTCCTTGGGAAGGAAAGCAGCGATGAGCCAGAACACCAGTGCGGCTCCGAGTGAGCGCGAGGCCATATAGCCCATCGGAGTTACCCAGTTATCGAGTAGTAATTTTGTCACGGGGACGCCAAGGCCGAAAATGGTATTGGCAAGGATAATGGCAGAATGAGCCTGTAGTTTCTTGTTCATCTTTTTCTTCTTGTTGTTTTCGGGCGCAAAGGTAACTACAATTTTTGAAGCGTCCAACTTTTTCCTTGTTTTTTTGTCCTTTTTGTAATCCGTAGTTAACAAATACGCGTGTATGCATTGACAGAAGTACCTCATTTTGTGCACTTTTTGACATAAATCAATACTTTTTCCTCGGAAAAACTTTGAGCATATTGTTTTTATCCCTACCTTTGCAGTCGAAAATGAAAGAATAGTACAGATAAAAGAAAAATAAAGATATTTTTTTGATTTGTTTTAGTAGATTAGTTTTTAAGTAGTTTGTTTTTTAGGAAACCGATTGTCGCGAGACAGTCGGTTTTTTCGTGGTATGCTTGGCATGATTATTGTCTAACGGGTGCAAGTCCCGAGTGACGTGTGAGACATGCTGTGGAGATGGTGTAACGGTGTTCTTTAACTTCTTTAACTTCTCCGGCTTCTTTAACTCCTTTTTTATTTGTACCTTTGCAGCCTATGAGAAGAATAATGGCACTTCTGGCACTCTTTTCCGCCTTGGTTTCCTTTGCCCAACAGCAGAAGGTGGGCGATTTCATTGAGTCCACTTCCTATAACCTGGATAAGATAGGTGTGAGCCGCAGCCAGCAGTATTTCCCTGAGGATGATGCCTTTGTATGTGTCAACGGAACCAATCGGTTTACCCGTGCCCTCTATGGTTCCCCCACTGACTGGCGACTGGAGACGTCCGACCGACCCGTGTTTGCTGTAGTCAAAAAGGGATATCACAGAAACATCAGCTTCCGCGTCAACAACGTGCCGCTTGACTCTACAGATGATTGCAAGGCCTATTATGTGAACGGAATGCGTATCTACAAACTTCACGACAGGCGTTGGGGTTCTGAGGCAGAGCTGGCTTTACAGGTAGTGGCATTGCCCGATCGTGAAGGGGCAGTCTGGCTGTTCGATGATCGCCGTTTCCCCTCTCCGGCACGCATTCATGCCCAGCTACGTGATATTGCCACACCCAGGCTGCACCGCAATGGCGACATCGGAGCCGACAAGCCTGGGGTGTTCGAACCGGTGGGTAAAGACCTGGCCGTCAAGGACTGGGAAGGTGGACGTGAGACATGGTTTGTCATTGATTCCATCAACCAGATAGCCAATAAGACAGATGAGGAAGCCCGTGCGCTGTTCCTGAACGCTGTGATGTATAACGGACAGCTCACAAACCGCATTCAGTTCCATACTCCTGACCCCTATATCAATACCCTCGGCGCTGCGCTGGCCTTGGCTGCCGATGGCGACTGGGACGGTAAGACGTGGCTCCACGGATGCGTGGGCTGGCGTATGCCATTGGCAGGTTGGCGGGCTGGCTACCTGGGCGATGTGCTGGGATGGAACGAACGGGCTGTCAGTCACTTCGATGCCTACGCCAAGAGCCAGGTGACCCATGTCGAACCCACCATACCTCATCCTTCCCAGGACTCTGTGCTGAACCTGGCACGGGCCGAGAAACGCTGGGGCACGCAGATGTACAGCAATGGGTACATCTGCCGCAATCCCGAGCGTAATGACCAGATGCACCACTACGACATGAACCTGAACTACATGGACGAGCTGCTGTGGCACTTCCAGTATGATGCCGATACTGCTTATATGCGCAGGATGTGGCCGGTCATCACACGCCATCTGGCATGGGAAAAGCGTAACTACGACCCCGACGGCGACCATCTTTACGATGCCTACTGTTGCATCTGGGCCTCCGATGCCTTATATTATAACGGTGGGGCAGTGACCCACAGCTCGGCGTACAATTATCGTGGAAACAAACTCGCTGCCCGCATCGCTGAGATTCTTGGCGAGAATCCCAAACCCTTTCGCGATGAGGCAGAGGCCATCCTTCAAGCCATGAACCAGCGGCTCTGGATGCAGGAGAAGGGTGTGTGGGCAGAGTATCAGGACGCCATGGGCTTGAAACGCTTGCATGAAAGCCCCGCCGTCTGGTCGGTCTATACGCCGATTGATTGTGGCGCCTGCACCCCTGAACAGGCATACAAGGCTGTCAGCTGGGTGGAGAGCCACATCCCCAGGATACGCGTCGAGGATACGGAGTTCAAGACCATCGCCACTTCCAACTGGATGCCTTATTCATGGAGCATTAACAACGTTGCGGCAGCCGAAGTCATGCATATGGCTCTTGCCTGTTTCGAGGCAGGCTGCCAGACGGAGGGCTTCATGCTGATGAAGGCCAATATCCTTGACCAGATGTACTATGGGCAGTGCCCCGGCAACTTCGGGCAGATCAGCTATTATGATGCTGCCCGTGGCGAGTGCTACCGTGATTTTGGCGATTGTATCGGTATTTCCTCACGTACACTCATTCAAGGTCTCTTCGGCATCATTCCGCAGGCGCTCGACGGCCGTTGCATCATCCGTCCAGGCTTCCCAAGCCAGTGGGACAGCGCCGCTGTCACGACACCCTATTTGAAATACAAGTTCACGCGTAAGGGTGGGGTGGAGCGCTACGAGATTACCCAGGACTTCCGCCAGCCGCTGAAGATAGTCATCCGCCAGAACACAGGCCTCGGAGGCTATCGTGACATCGAAGGGACGACGGAACGTCATCAGGTGATCGAGGTGGAGAAGACCGGCTATGTGATGCGCCTGTCCCATCCAGTAGTGTCAGCCAGACGCAGCTTGGGCCTTGACGGGCCGGCAGGCGGCGCAAAGTGTCATCCTCAGTCCCTCGACAAGTACTTTAATGCTCATGTCGACGATATCTACAAGAACCACTACCTCTCGCCCCGTCCGCAGACCACGACGCTCCAGATTCCAGTGCAAGGCATCGGTGAGTGGTGCCATCCCCAGCTGACGGCCGATGTCAACGACAGCGTGTTCCGCACACTCATCGTCAACAGTGAGATCATGCTCGCCGGCATTCCTTTCCGCACACCCAGGCAGGGGAGAAACATTGTATTCACCTCGCTTTGGGACAACTATCCTGACTCTGTCGTCATTCCCGTCAGCGGCCACCATCCACGGAAAGCCCATGCCTCGCGGGCTCATTTGCTACTGGCAGGAAGCACGAACCACATGCAAAGCCGCATTGACAATGGTCTCGTCATTGCTACCTACGACGACCTGTCGACAGACACGTTGGTGCTGCGCAATCCCGACAACTGGTGTCCTGTTGAGCAGGACTACTATGTCGATGGCAAGGCTTTTTATACGGCAAGACCCCGTCCGCTGCGTGTCTGCTTCGGACAGGCTACAGCCGACGGGAAACCCATTGTCAGTCGTGACCTCGGCCAAGTCTTGGGCATTAAAGGTGTCTATGGAAGGGAGATTCCCGGTGGGGCTGCCCAGATTCTCTCCATGTCCCTCAACGCTCAGAAGCGACTCAGGTCTCTTACCCTCCGCACCCTCTCCAACGACGTGGTCATCGGCCTGATGGCCGTTACTTTAGAACCGTGAACCATAAAAACAGTAAACAAACAAAAGAATATGAAAAGTGATCCCAGACAGTGCCTTTATTGCACGAACAATCAGACTCTACACGACCTGATGATTGAAATCTGCGAGTTGCAAGTGTCTCGCGCGTTTTTATTTAAGGAACAGACCTATCGTGGCCGTTGCCTCGTGGCCTACAAAGACCATGTCAACGACCTTAACGAACTCTCCGACGAAGACCGCAATGCTTTTATGGCCGACGTGGCCCGGGTTACTCGTGCCATGCAGCGTGCCTTCAATCCTGAGAAGATAAACTATGGCGCCTTCAGCGACAAGCTGTCGCACCTCCACTTCCATCTGGCTCCTAAGTATGTCGATGGACCGGACTATGGTGGCACTTTCCAGATGAACCCCGGCAAGGTCTACCTCTCGGATGCCGAGTACCAGGAGATGATAGAGAAAATCAAAGCGAATTTATAAACGGAACAAAGATATAACGTATCATTTTTTTATCATGGCAACAGTAAAACCGTTCAAAGGAATCCGCCCTCCCAAAGAGCTGGTGGAACAAGTTGAAAGCCGTCCATACGATGTGCTTGACAGCGAAGAGGCTCGTGCCGAGGCCGGTGACAACGAGAAAAGCCTCTATCACATTATAAAACCCGAGATCGACTTCCCCGTTGGAACGTCAGAGTATGACCCACGGGTTTACGAGAAAGCCGCAGAGAACTTCCAGAAGTTCAAGGACAACGGTTGGCTCGTCCAGGATCCCGACGACCACTATTACATCTATGCCCAGACCATGAACGGCAAGACCCAGTACGGACTGGTGGTAGGGGCTTATGTGGACGATTACATGAAAGGCCGCATCAAGAAGCATGAACTGACCCGCCGTGACAAGGAAGAAGACCGCATGAAGCATGTACGGGTGAACAATGCCAATATCGAGCCGGTGTTCTTCGCCTATCCTGACAATCCTGTGCTCGACGCTCTGATCATGCGCTATGCTGCCACGGAGCCTGAGTACGACTTCATCGCACCCGTCGATGGGTTCCGCCATCAGTTCTGGGTCATCAGCGATGCTCACGACATGGCTGTCATCACCGAAGAGTTCAGCAAGATGCCCTCGCTCTATATTGCCGACGGACATCACCGCTCTGCTGCCGCTGCCCTGGTGGGTGCTGAGAAACAGAAGCAGAACCCCAACCATCGCGGCGACGAGGAGTACAACTATTTCATGGCTGTGTGCTTCCAGGCCTCTCAACTCACCATACTCGACTACAACCGCGTGGTCAAGGATCTCAACGGAATGAGTTCCGAGGAGTTCCTCGCTGCCCTCCAGGTCAACTTCCTCGTCGAGGACAAAGGCACCGCTATCTACAAGCCCCAGCAGCTCCATGAGTTCTCGCTCTACCTCGACCAGCACTGGTACAGCTTGAAGGCAAAAGAAGGAACCTACGACAACAACGACCCCATCGGCGTGCTTGACGTCGACATCTCCAGCAGGCTCATCCTTGATGAAATCCTCAACATCGGCGACCTGCGCTCATCACAGCGCATAGATTTCGTGGGAGGATTGCGTGGACTGGGTGAACTGAAGAGGCGTGTTGACAGCGGGGAGATGCGCGCTGCACTTGCCCTCTATCCTGTTTCCATGCAGCAAATCATGGATATCGCCGACAGTGGTAAGATCATGCCGCCCAAAGCCACCTGGTTCGAGCCCAAGCTGCGCTCAGGACTGGTGATCCATCAACTGGTATGACCGACGAATACCGCACCATCACCGCAACCATAGGCGAGGGTTACTACACCGAGAAGCGTAGTAAGTTCCTCGCCTTTGCCCATCACGTTGACAACATCGACCAGGTGAAGCAGCTGCTGGCCGAGTACCGCAAGAAGTACTATGACGCCCGTCACGTCTGCTATGCCTACATGCTGGGACCCGCAAGAGAGGAATTCCGTGCCAACGATGATGGAGAGCCCTCCAGCACAGCTGGCAAGCCTATTCTCGGACAGATCAACTCCAACGAACTGACCGATATCCTCATAGTCGTCGTGCGTTATTACGGAGGTGTCAATCTTGGTACCAGCGGACTCATCGTGGCTTATAGGGAGGCTGCGGCCGACGCCATTGCACATGCAACCATCGAGACGCGCCAAGTGGAGGAGATCGTCACCTACGACTTCCCCTATGTCATGATGAACGACGTGATGCGCATCGTCAAGGAGATGCAGCCGCGTATTGTCAGTCAGACCTACGACAACACCTGTCAGATAAGCCTCTCCATCCGTCAGTCGGAGGCCGGACAGCTCCGTCAGCGTCTGGAAAAGCTCAGTTTCGAATGAAGACGCTACGTTTCTTTGGGATGCTGGTGGCGCTTGTGTCTGCATTCCCCCTGTCTGCCCAGTTCCTGCAGCAGGGTGATACTATTGCCATCATCTCTCCATCCAGTTCCACCGACTCCCTCACCATCGACGGGGGCGTACAGACATTGCATGCATGGGGATTCGCCACCATGGTTGCTCCCCATGCACTCGACAGCCATCATGGATTTGCCGGAACCATTCAGCATCGTCGGTCTGATCTGCTGTGGGCCTTACGCCGTCCTGGCGTTAAGGCCATCATGTGTTCACGGGGTGGCGACGGGGCAGCCCATCTGCTGGGCGACCTGCCCCTTGACACCCTTCGGCGTTATCCGAAGCTCATCATCGGGTTCAGCGATGTCACCGCCCTGCTCTGTGCCGAAGCGCGGGCTGGCAATAAAGGCATTCACGGATCCATGTGCCATGCACTGAAGACCTACGAAGGTAACGATACCGTCAGCCAGGCCTTGCGCCGCATGTTGTTGGGCGACCTGCCCGAATATCATGTCTCCCCCCATCCGCTGAATGTGCAGGGGCGGGCTGAGGGAGTGCTCGTAGGAGGCAATCTTTCCGTCTATAACGATCTGGCAGGCTCGGACTACGACCCGTTGTTACTGCCCGACATCATCCTGTTCATGGAAGATACGGGCGAGAGTATGACCAAGGTCGACCGTATGCTTCACAATATGGAGATACGTGGGCTGCTGCATCATGTCAGGGGCATTATCGTTGGTCAGTTCAGCAAGTACACCCACCCGGAAAACGGTTTCCCAGACATGTACCATATGCTCCACGAGTATATAAAGCACTATGGCATACCTGTTTGCTACGACTTCCCCGTGGGTCATGCACATCTGCGCAATTTCCCTATGCTGACAGGTTCCATGGCCGTTCTCGATGTCGCCGCTGAAGGTGTTTCTCTTCGCTTTGACTGACAACAGGCTGATGACTTGCCAAATGAGAGGTGTCGCTGGCTGTTTCCGGCATCCTCGTCATTTTTTCACCAAAACATTTGGTAGGTTCAGAAAAAGTTCGTACCTTTGCAGCCGCAATTTGAGCCACAGGAAAGTTCGTTGGCATTCGTTTAACCGGAAGGTTGGCAGAGTGATCGATCGCGCTGGACTCGAAATCCGGTATACCCCTTTCGGGTATCGGGGGTTTGAATCCCTCACCTTCCGCAAAAGGAGTCTCACACTCCACGATTCACGCAAAAGAGAACCAATGACGGTTCTCTTTTGTGCTTTGATAAGAACCTGTCCCCTTGCTTCTCAAACCTGTCCCCATGCTTCTTTCAAAAACCTGTCCCCATGCTTCTCTGACGTGTTCCGTAACTTCCCCCGCTACTGTTCCAAGCGGTTTTGCCGCTTGAAAAGCCTGTCCTTTCTATCCGTTATCGACAATCCTTTCCGCCATTGCATTTAGGTGGAGGCATTGTTCTCTTGTAATCACCCGTCTCTCGTAATGATAATCCCAAGGGCTTATCTGCAACAGCACCCCCTTGGCACAAGCGTCAAAAGCCTCACCTGAGGGCTTGTACAGTTGCGGGAAGCCATTCTCCCTAAGCAGGATGATGTTGTATCCTCGGTTCATCGCTTCC
>Ga0247610_10005244_pt1 | contig 13674 bp, 9 predicted proteins | sample 174DNAGHGhighgp2_FD_193483 | JGI IMG/M metagenome (GOLD analysis project Ga0247610, IMG submission 193483) | Sheep rumen microbial communities from Palmerston North, Manawatu-Wanganui, New Zealand - 1742 DNA GHGhigh gp2 | ecosystem: Host-associated > Mammals > Digestive system > Stomach > Rumen ...
AGACCGTCGCGCACGAGGGCACGCTGGAAGTTACGCATACGACTCTCACCACGCTCGATACAGCGGCGAAGCGTATCAATGGAGGCTGGCGTCAGACCGTAGATGCCGCCACTAATATACTTTGGTGCATCGCAGCTATCAAGGAATCCTGTGATGCGAAGTGCCTCGTCGGTAGACACGTAGAGCGGCTTCTCATCATCGATATAGTCGGTAACACCCATCAGTCCATCGGCCTCACCACAAGCAACCAGCGAGTGGAAGGTCTTGACATAGGTCTCGAACTCGGGTTCACGGAAGATGGTATCGACCGTTGTGAGCACAAAAGGCTCATCGCCAAGCCAACGACTGAGTTCCCACATACTATGCATGGAACTGGGTGTTGACTTGACGATGAACTTCAGCGGCACCTGGCCATCGTCTTGTATCTGTTGCAGACGGGTTTGTACGTCGGTCATCTGCTCATTGCAGATGGCTACAACCTCAGAGGCCCCATTGGCCATAAAGACCCTCAGTAACCTGTCTATCAATCGTTCACCAGCAACCTCTACGAGCGGTTTCGGACTTGTGATTCCTTCCTGAGCGAGCCTGCTTCCTTCGCCCGCCGCTATGACTGCATATTTCATAACGGCTGCAAAGGTAGACATTATTTGGCAGACTCTGAAAACTTTTTAGAAATATTTATTTTTCTATAGTCAATTTATGATAGTCTATATCGCCTGAACCGCTTTTTTGTTGACTAAAGTGTTCTACATTTCCTTTCAGACTGATATCGCCTGAGCCTCGCAGTTCACATTCCACTTTCTTACAGCCCTGTGCTAAATCGGCAGAAATGTCGCCTGAACCTCTCACTGACAATAAGGTGTTCTGCACATTGTTGAGCTTCAGGTCAATATCGCCTGAGCCGATCAGTGTAGCAGCAGTTCGCTGAGCCTCCAGTCGCTTCAGATCGATATCGCCTGAGCCAGTCAGGTTGATGTCGCAACGATCACAGATAAGGTCGGCAATGTCGATGTCGCCCGAACCACGCAGATTGATGTCCATATTATCGGTATCGATGCGCTGCTTGCTGATGAAGTCGCCAGAACCATTCAGACTAATGCTGATCAGATCTGGGGAGGTGACATGAACAGAGATTTCGTCGGAACCACTCAACTGGAAATTAACCACACCCATCTTACCACGATTACGGATGACGAGACGCTTGCCGTTCACTTCGGTCAGAATGTATTCGATATAGTTCTCTGGGCCTGTGACCTCTACGGAGAAACTATCGGCTTGCGTGTAATAGACTGTTGGAGAACCAACAATTTCAATCTCCTCGAAACCTCTCAGAGCGCGCGACTCTGCCACGAGATTTCCCTCGTCCAACGGCAACGAATTACAAGTTTTCACACACGATGTGACAGACATCAGAACAATTGCCAAGGCCAATAAGCCTGCGATTGGGAATAATTTCTTTTTCATTTCTTTCAGCATTTTTGTTTCACTTCTGTCTATTTGACGGAAGGAAACACGAAAAAGTTGCAGAAGAGGGGAAAAAACGTAATTAAGATAATGGCAGTTTAATCCAGAAGGTAGAACCCTCACCAAGTTCAGACTCTACGCCCATCGTACCACGCAGGCTCTGTACATGAGCCTTTGCCACAGACAGACCGAGACCCGTACCAGGTATATATTCGTCGATCTTGACGAAACGCTCGAAGATACGCTCTTGGTCATTCTTGGCGATACCCTTACCCGTATCACGCACATAGATACGTACATGATCACCCTGCACAAGGTCGAAGCCTAACGTGATCGTGCCTTTCTTCGTGAACTTGACGGCATTCTGCATGAGATGGTCTATGATTTCCGAAAGCTTGGCGACATCTGTATACATATACAATTCGGTATGGGGGAAATGGGTGGCAATGATGAGCGTCGTACCATCGACCAGCTGGGCATGCGTGTCGGCAATGCTCTTCAATATAGGCACGATATCTATCTGTGCCATCACCAGATTCTTAGCTTCTGCTTCGATCTTCGACATGCTCACCAGACCGTCGATAATCTGTAGCAGCTTGTGGTTGTTTTTCTGAATCTCCTGAATCAGCTGGTTACGGTCCTCCTCACTCTCCACCACAGGCAGAAGGTCGGCAAATCCCACGATAGCATTCAACGGTGTACGGATCTCATGACCCATATTAGCCAGGAAGGCCGTCTTCAGGCGATCACTCTCCTCTGCCTTGTTACGGGCATTGATCAGATCGGCCTCCATCTTCTTCTGTTCGTCGATGCGCAACGAGGTTCCTACGACCGACGTCGGGTTACCATTGTCATCGCGTGCAGATATCGTGGCGTAACTCTCCTCCCAATACATGGTGTTGTTCAATTTCACGCGATACACCTGATGGTAGGAGTCGCTGCGCCCAGCAAGAATATCCTCGAGCGCAACCCGCACACGCTGCACGTCGGATGGATCGAGATATTCCCACATCGCGTCGATGGGGGTATCTGGTGCAGAAGTAAAGCTGTCCTTTCCATCGCGATAGTCGGATTCATAAGTGGCCAGCCTCATCTTGGGATCCATCCTCCAGACGGCAATCTTCATGGCCTTCAGGATGAATTCGTATTCGACATTGTTCTGACGTGTTTTCTCAAGTTCCTGCAACTCTTTGTTGAGCTTTGCACTTGTCCTGCGCTGCCGGAAAATACCATAAATGAGCAAGACAGCTATCAGAAGACTCACACCCCACAAGATGGGTATGAGGCGCTCGTTATCCGAGTAAGCATATAATAATAATCCGATCATGGGTTCTTAATTCTTCGCAAAAGTAAGAATTTTATTTGGAAAATCAACAATTTCGGTGCGTTTTTTCACAAAAACTGAAGATTTTTATTAGATTAACAGAAAAAAAGTGCGTTTTTCGCTCAACTTACATTAACTTTGCACCCTGTAATTGCAATACAATGGAACAAAATTTTGAACTGATCGCCAAAACGTTTATGGGACTGGAACCTGTACTGGCGAAAGAGCTGACCCAACTGGGGGCTAACGATGTAAAGATCGGTAGACGAATGGTATCGTTTACAGGTGATAAAGAAATGATGTATCGTGCAAACTTCCAATTGCACACTGCCATCAGAATCCTGAAGCCCATCCGTCATTTCAAAGCGAAAAGCGCAGATGACGTGTATGAGGAAATCAAGAAAATAGACTGGACAGAATATTTAGGCAACGATAAGACCTTCACGGTCGACTCTGTCGTGTTCTCTGAGGAGTTCCGCCATTCTAAGTTCGTCTCGTATAAGGTCAAGGATGCCATCGTCGACCAATTCCGTGAGAAGACAGGCAAGCGTCCGAATATATCTGTGGCCAACCCCGACATCCGTCTGAACATGCATATCGCAGAGGATCACTGCACACTGAGTCTCGACTCCAGTGGCGAATCACTGCATCGCAGGGGCTATCGCCAGGAGAGTGTGGATGCTCCCCTCAACGAGGTACTGGCTGCAGGTATGATCCTGCTCTCAGGCTGGCAGGGCGATACTGATTTCATCGATCCGATGTGTGGCAGCGGTACCCTGCTGATCGAAGCAGCCCTGATAGCCAAGAACATGGCACCAGGACTCTTCCGCAAGGAGTTTGCCTTCGAGAAATGGCCTGATTTCGATGCCGACTTGTTCGATGACATCTACAATGACGAGAGTCAGGAGCGCGAGTTTGCCCACAAGATCTATGGTTACGACATCGACATGAAGGCTGTCAACACAGCCCGCATGAATGTGAAGGCTGCAGGACTCTCTGATGTCATCAGCGTAGAGCAGCAGGACTTCAAAGAGTTCACACAGCCACAGAATAAGAGTATTATCATCACCAACCCACCCTATGGCGAGCGAATCTCTACGCCCGACTTATTGGGAACATATAAGATGATTGGCGAACGCCTGAAGCACCAGTTCAAGGGCAACGATGCCTGGGTGCTCAGCTATCGCGAGGAATGCTTCGACCAGATCGGACTGAAACCCAGCATCAAGATTCCGCTTTACAACGGCTCACTGGAGTGTGAATTCCGTAAATACCAGTTGTTTGATGGCAAACTGAAGGACTTCCGCTCAGAAGGTGGTATCGTAAAGACTGAAGAAGAGAAGCGCCAGATGGCCGAGAAGCACCGCTTCAAGAAAGAGCGCGAGTTTAAGAAACGTCTGGAGGAGCAGGAAGAGAACGAAGAGGCCGACATCCGTTCGTTCACCTTCCATCATCACAATCTCAACGGTGACAAGCGTAATGAGCGCAGAGCGCGTCGCGAAGACCGTGAGGATCGGAATGATCGCCGTGAGCGCGATGACCGTCGTGATCGCAAGGGTGGCTATAAAAGTCCCAACAAGGGTGGCCACGAGCGCTTCGATCGCAGCGGCAAGAGCCGTTCTTTCGGAAAAGGCAAGGACTTTGGAAAGAAAAGGAGGTTCGATGATGACGAAGATTAAGTTCATGGGGCTGGCAGCCCTTTTGACCGTTTCTATGTCGATGATTGCACAAGACAAGCTTTTCACCCTCGAAGACCTCAACTACGGTGGTACCAACTATCGGCGCATGCTGCCGAAGAACATCTATATCACGTGGTGGGGCGATCAGCTGATGTATCAGGACGCTGAAGAAGGAGGCACCATCGCCAAGGACAAGAGCAGGACGACCCTGTTTACCCTCGACGAGGTAAACGCCACCCTGAAGGCTGAGCCCTCTTCGATGCACAGCGCCTATATGGCAAGTTACCCCTATGCCGACAAGTCGCTCGTGCTGCTGAGTAACGACACCATCCAGATTCTCTACGACTTCAAGCAGAAGCAGACCTCGATGGTGCAGCACATCCAAGGCACAGACAATCATGACTGGAACAAAGCCTCTCGTGCCATCGCTTATACGAAGGACTGGCAGCTCTTCGTGAGGGATGCCGATGACCATGAGTATCAGCTCTCCAACGACGGATCACGAGAGATCGTCTATGGACAGACTGTCCACCGCAATGAGTTTGGCATCAACAAAGGTACCTTCTGGAGTCCTGATGGACAGAAGCTTGCCTTCTACCGCATGGACCAGAGCATGGTGACTGACTATCCGCAGGTAGACATCTTCCCACGTGAGGCCACCTACGAGCCTGACAAATATCCGATGGCAGGCATGACGAGCCACAAGGTGACTGTGGGCATCTTCGATCTGAAGACGCAGAAGACCGTCTATCTGCAGGCTGGAGACCCCACCGACCGCTATTTCACCAATATCGCCTGGAGTCCAGATGCCAAGACGGTTTATATGCTGGAGTTGAATCGTGCGCAGAACGACTGTCGCCTCGTATCCTACAGTGCTGAGACAGGCGAGAAGATGACAGAACTGCTTCGCGAGACTTCCGACAAATATGTGGAGCCTTTAAATCCCATCGTGTTCCTGCCTTGGGACGATTCGAAGTTCATCCTGCAGAGTCAGAAAGACGGCTTCAACCACTTATATTTATATAATAAGGAGGGACAACTGCTGAAACAGCTCACCTCCGGTCCCTGGGTGGTGATGGAGCTTCTGGGCTTCAATGAGAAATCGAAGAGTGTCATCATCCTCTCTAACGAGAAGAACCTGCTGCAGAAGAATCTTTACGCCGTGAATATCAAGACGGGCAAGCGCACGCTGCTCGACGATGGTATCGGGGTTACACGCACAGCTGTGCTCTCAGCTTCTGGCGAACAGGTCTATCAGAAATACCAGGCACCCGAGATTCCTATGAGCATCAACGTGCGACAGACGTCTAACGGTAAGGGCTATCAGCTGCACAAGGCTGAGGATCCCTGGAAAGGTTACCAGCAGCCCATCTTCGAGATGGGTAGCATCAAGGCTGCTGATGGTGTCACAGACCTCTATTTCAGAATGGTAAAGCCATCCGACTTCGACGCTACAAAGAAATATCCCACAGTGATCTACGTCTATGGAGGGCCTCATGCGCACAATGTCGACGCTTCGTGGCACTGGGCCAGTCGTTCGTGGGAGACCTATATGGCACAGAAAGGCTATATCGTCTTCATCCTCGACAATCGCGGTTCTGAGAATCGTGGTATCGCCTTCGAGCAGGCCACCTTCCACCAGCTGGGACAGATTGAGATGCAGGATCAGATGAAGGGTGTGGAGTATCTGCGCACCCTACCCTATGTCGATATGGATCGTCTGGGTGTTCACGGCTGGAGCTTCGGAGGCTTTATGACCATCTCGCTGATGACGAATTATCCTGATGTCTTCAAAGTTGGCGTAGCAGGTGGCCCCGTCATCGACTGGAAATGGTATGAGGTGATGTATGGCGAGCGCTATATGGGCACGCCCGACAGCAACCCTGAGGGCTTTGCCAAGTGCAGCCTCATCCCGAAGGCTAAGAATCTGAAGGGTAAGTTGCAGATTATCACAGGCTATAACGATGACACAGTGGTGCCTCAGCACTGTCTGTCGTTCCTCGATGCTTGTATCAAGGCTGGCACACAGCCCGACTTCTTCGCCTATCCTGGCGAGCCCCACAATATGCGTGGTCATGCGAGTGTTCATCTCCATGAGCGCATCACGCAGTACTTTGAGGACAATTTAAAAAAGTAAAAAATGTAGTAATTATATGATGAAGATATTATTATTAGGCAGTGGTGGACGCGAGCATGCCCTCGCATGGAAAATTGCTCAGAGCAGCAAATGTGAGAAACTCTATATCGCCCCAGGCAACGCTGGGACAGGCAATTGTGGCGAAAACGTAGCCATGAAGGCCGACGACTTCGAGGCTATCAAGGCCTTCGTCGTAGAGAAAGGTATCAACATGGTAGTCGTGGGTCCTGAGGATCCCCTTGTAAAAGGTATCTACGACGAGCTGAAAGCTGATGCCCGCACGAAGGATGTTCCCGTCATCGGGCCCTCAAAGGCTGGTGCCGTGCTCGAAGGTTCAAAAGACTTCGCCAAGGGTTTCATGCAGCGTCATCACATCCCCACAGCCCGCTATCAGACATTCGATGGCGAGCATCTGGAGGATGGTCTGAAGTTCCTCGAGACCCTCGAGGCTCCCTATGTTCTCAAGGCCGATGGTCTGTGTGCTGGTAAAGGTGTGCTGATCCTCCCTACCCTCGACGAGGCTAAGAAGGAGCTGAAGGAGATGCTGGGCGGCATGTTTGGCAATGCCTCTTCGCAGGTGGTGATCGAGGAGTTCCTCAGTGGCATCGAGTGCTCAGTCTTCGTGCTTACGGATGGTCAGCACTATAAGATTCTGCCTGAAGCCAAGGACTACAAGCGTATCGGTGAGCACGATACCGGCTTGAACACTGGAGGCATGGGAAGCGTTACCCCTGTACCCTTCGCCACGAAGGAATGGATGCAGAAGGTCGAGGACCGTATCATCCGTCCTACGGTAGAAGGCCTGGCTTCTGAGGGTATCGACTACAAGGGCTTTATCTTCTTCGGACTGATCAATGTGAAGGGAGAGCCAATGGTGATTGAGTACAACTGCCGTATGGGCGACCCTGAGACTGAGAGTGTGATGCTCCGTCTGAAGAGTGATATCGTCGATCTGTTCGAGGGTGTGGCCGAGGGCAATCTCGACCAGCGTGCCATTGAGTTCGATCCTCGTGCAGCTGTCTGTGTGATGCTGGTGTCAGGCGGCTATCCTCAGGAGTACAAGAAGGGCTACCCCATCAAGGGCATCGATCAGGTAGAAGGCAGCATCGTCTTCCACAGTGGCACAGCCCTCAAGGATGGTGAGGTTGTCACCAATGGCGGGCGTGTCATCGCTGTCAGCAGCTATGGCAAGGATAAGGCTGAGGCCCTGCAGAAATCATTTGAGGAAGCCCAGAAGATACAATTTACCGACAAGTATTTCCGTCGCGATATCGGAGCAGACTTATAAAGGTAAAAAAGTAAAAAGGTAAAAAGGTAAAAGGGTAAGAGTGAAGCGCGTTCAGAACATTGTAGCTGAGAGCCGTCGTACGTTGCCTTTCACAGCAGCGTATGCGGTAGTGGTGTGGCTGCTGGCAGGACTGATAGGCCATAACATGTGGCTACAGTTTATCTGCTTTGTGCTCGCTGTCTTCATGATGGTGCAGCTCAACAACAAGAACCTGTTGATACGCATCTACAGCCGTCTGGTGTCTTCGTCTTACATCGCACTCTCCTGTGCGGCCTTGTTTCTTTTCGCCTCACCTGGTGGTGCCTGTCTCCAACTGACGGTCATCGCCTCGCTCTTCTGCCTGTTCAACACTTATCTGAACCGTACTTCGGCAGGGTGGACCTATTATGCCTTCCTCTTTCTGGGTCTGGGCAGTCTGACTGATGTGCATGTGATTTATTTCATGCCTGTCTTCTGGCTGCTGATGCTGTTTGCCCTCTACAGTTTCAGCATGCAGACGTTCGTGGCCTCGCTGCTGGGTTTCGTCACTCCTTATTGGTTCTCGCTGGCCTGGTATGCCTGGCGTGGAGAAGGCGATATCAGTCCCTGGTTACACCATCTGGCAGGAATAGGCGACTTACAGTTCTCCATCTCCTACTCGATGCTCAGTCTGCAACACCTCATCCTGCTGACTTTCTTCCTCATTCTGTTTCTCTTGGGTAGCATCCATTTCGTCACCAAGAGCTATAAGGATAAGATTCGTGTGCGCCAGATCTATTACAGTTTCATGACGCTGATGATCTTCTCCTGCCTGCTGATCATCCTGCAGCCGCAGTTCTATCAGCTGTCTTTCCACATCATGCTCATCTCCGTGAGTCCGTTTATAGGCCACTTCCTGGCGCTGACCGAATCTCGTCTGTCGAATATTCTCTTCTTCGTACTCACAGCCGTCGTGTTATTCCTCTCTGGCATGAACCTATGGATTTCATCATCAGTCTTCTGAGCCAGTACGGCTATTGGGGCATGCTGATAGCAGCCTTCCTGGCAGGCAGTTTCTTCCCCTTCTCCAGCGAGGCAGTGATACTCGCCCTGATGGCCACAGGCCTCGACCCCTGGGTGCTGATGATCTACGGCACCGTGGGCAATGTGCTGGGCAGTGTCCTTAATTATGCCTTAGGCCGTATGGGCAAAATGGAGTGGATCGAGAAGTATCTCCACGTGAAGAAGGAGGATCTCGACAAAGCCCACCGCTTCATTGCCGGCCACGGATCATGGATGGGGTTCTTCGCCTTTCTGCCCATATTGGGCAGTGCCATCACCATCGCTCTTGGGCTCATGCGCTCCAACATCGTCATCACATTCATCGCCATCACGATAGGCAAGATTTTCCGTTACATCATCTTAATCTATGGTGCTGGTTTGTTTATGTAACGTTAATTTATGTAGAGCGATAGAAATTTCTTCACTTTTCACTCTTCACTCTTCACTTTTTTTCGTACCTTTGCACTCACATTTGAATTTTAACGTTAGAAGATCATATTTTTAAATGGAACAACTCATTGCTGGACGTAGCGGCAGAGCTGGTTACAGACTGGTGGACAACACCCTGGGCTGGCTGACATTCCTCATCGCTGCCTTCGTCTATTGCTCTACAATCGAACCGACAGCCTCTTTCTGGGACTGTCCGGAGTTTATCACTACTGGTTACAAACTCGAAATCGGCCACCCGCCCGGGGCACCGTTCTTCATGCTCACTGCCAATCTGTTCTCGCAGTTTGCCAGCGATCCCACGCAGGTAGCCCGAATGGTCAACATGATGAGCGCCCTGCTCTCTGCCTCGTGTATACTGTTCCTCTTCTGGAGCATCACGCACCTCACGCGACGGCTGCTCATCAGCGACTGGGGTGAACTGACGTTGCCGCGACTGATAGCCATCGAGGCTTCAGGACTGGTGGGAGCCCTTATCTATACCTTCAGCGACACCTTCTGGTACTCTGCTGTCGAGGGCGAGGTCTATGCTTACTCCTCAGCCTTCACGGCTGCCGTATTCTGGCTGATCCTGAAGTGGGACGATGTGGCTGATGAGCCTCACAGCGACCGTTGGCTTGTGCTGATCATGTACCTCACGGGCCTCTCTATCGGTGTTCACCTGCTCAACCTGCTCTGTGTGCCCGCCATCGGACTGGTTTACTACTATCGCCGCTTCCCCGATGCCAACCTCAAGGGCTCACTCATCGCCCTGGGCATTTCACTGGTGATCTTGGCAGCTGTGCTCTATGGTGTCGTTCCTGGCATCATCACCGTGGGCGGATGGTTCGAGCTGTTCTTTGTCAATGGTCTTGGCATGCCTTTCAACACGGGCGAGATCATCTATATCATCCTGCTCGTGGCTACCGTCATCTGGGCCGTCTATGAGACACAGACCCAGCGCCACAGTCCCAAGGTGCAGAATGTGGCCTTCCTGCTCTCAGTGGGCATGCTCGGCATTCCTTTCTACGGCTGGGGATGGTCGGCATTCATCATCGGTATCATCGTACTCGCCGTCTTATGGTTCGTACTTGGACTTACCAACAATAAGCTGCCACTCATCACAGCCCGCATGAAGAACACCATGCTGCTCTGCATGCTCATGCTGATGATTGGCTACTCCACCTATGCCCTCATCGTGATCCGCTCATCTGCCAATCCACCGATGGATCAGAACTCACCTGAGGACATCTTCACCCTGGGCGATTACCTGGGACGCGACCAGTATGGCTATCGCCCCTTGCTCTACGGACAGGCCTACACCTCGCAGGTGGCCCTTGAGCAAGACGGCAACTACTGCAAGCCTGTCATGTCGAAGGGCAAGCCCGTCTATCAGCGTAAGGAGAAAGCCTCTGCCGACGAGAAGGATTCCTACTTCATAGTCCGTACGAAGGATGAGTACAAATACGCCCAGAACATGCTGTTCCCACGAATGTACGACGCTGGGCACGCCAGTGCCTACGAGTCGTGGATGGGTGGTGTCGACGGCACCGAGGTCGCTTACGACCGCTGTGGCGAGCCCATGACCGTCAAGATACCCTCGCAACTCGAGAATATCCGTTTCTTCCTCTCTTACCAGTGCAATTTCATGTACTGGCGCTACTTCATGTGGAACTTTGCGGGTCGCCAGAACGACATTCAGGGTAATGGCGAACTCGAGCACGGCAACTGGATTACCGGCATCCCCTTCATCGACAACATCCGTCTGGGGGATCAGTCGCTGCTGCCTGACGAGCTGAAGGAGAACAAGGGGCACAACGTCTTTTACTGTCTGCCCCTCATCTTAGGTCTCTTAGGACTCTTCTGGCAGGCTTGGTACACACGTAAGCGCAAGGTGGGCGACAAGACCATCGACGACCCCATCGGCATCCGCCAGTTCTGGGTGGTCTTCTTCCTCTTCTTCATGACGGGTCTTGCCATCGTGGTCTATCTGAACCAGACACCGATGCAGCCCCGTGAGCGCGACTATGCCTACGCAGGCTCGTTCTATGCCTTCGCCATCTGGTGCGGCATGGGTGTAGCTGCCATCATCGACTGGCTGAACCGCAAGCTCAAGAAAGAGAATCTGGTGGTGGCTGCAGTGATAGGCATCGTTTGTCTGCTCGTACCTGTCCAGATGGCTTCGCAGACTTGGGACGATCACGACCGCTCAGGCCGCTATACCTGTCGCGACTTCGGACAGAACTATCTGATGACGCTTCAGGAGAAGGGCAACCCCATCATCTTCACCAATGGCGATAACGACACCTTCCCACTCTGGTACAACCAGGATACCGAGGGCGTGCGCACTGATGCCCGTGTCTGCAACCTCTCTTATCTGCAGACCGATTGGTACATCGACCAGATGCGCCGTCCTGCCTACGACTCACCCTCCGTGCCCATCACGTGGAGCCGTCTGGAGTACTGTGCTGGTACTAATGAGTACGTACAGGTCGATCCCTCACTCAAGGAAGAGGTGAAGAAACTCTATCAGACGCACCCCGAGGAGGCGCGCAAGCAGTTTGGCGACGATCCCTTCGAACTGAAGAATATCCTCAACCACTGGGTACGCTCCACCACGAAGGACTTCCACGTCATCCCCACCGATACGGTCTATGTCACCATCGACAAGGAGGCCGTGCGCCGCAGTGGCATGATGATGGCCAGTGACTCCATCCCCGATAAGATGGTCATCTCGCTCAAGGGCAAGGGCGCACTCTACAAGGGCGACCTCATGATGCTCGAGATTATTGCCAATGCCAACTGGGAGCGTCCCATCTACGTGGCTCTCACCGTAGGCTCGGAAAACTATATGAACCTTGGCGACAACTTCGTACAGGAAGGCCTCGCCAACCGCATCACGCCGTTCACCACCAACAAGGCCGGTACCCGTAACTTCGACACAGAGAAGACCTTCAACAACGTGATGAACAAGTTCAAGTTCGGTGGCATCGATGCAAAGGGTATCTATCTCGACGAGACCGTGCTCCGCATGTGCTACACCCACCGCCGCTTGTTCTCGATGCTCGTGCTCAATCTCCTCCAGGAGGGTAAGAAAGACAAGGCTGCCCAGGTGCTCGCCAAGGCAGAAAAGGAAATTCCCGCTTATAACGTGCCCCACGACTATCAGGGCGGATCGCTCGATCTGGCACGCGGCTACATACTCACGGGCGACCTCAAGAAAGCCCAGCAGCTCATCGCCGGGCTCTGGAACAAGTCACTCCAGTACCTCCAGTTCTATTGCTCGCTCGATGGCGCGCGCTTCACCAATGCCCAGCACGACGTGATGCTCCATACCTACATCATGCAGCAGATTCTCGACCTCGAGGATACCGTCGACGAGAAGGTGGCTGACAAGATGGAGCAGCAGCTCGATGGCGTCATGAAAGTGTTCCAAGCCAAAGGCGGAAGCTTTGAGTAATGAATAGTGAATAATGATTATTGAGCAACCGGCTATTTATCTCCGTTGGCTTTACCCCAAGGCCTACTGGAGAATGGACCGTCACGAGAGGGCAGTCTATCTGACCTTCGACGACGGCCCCATACCGGAGGCTACACCTTTTATTCTCGACACCCTGAAGGAGTATGGCGCCAAGGCCACCTTCTTCATGGTGGGCGACAATGTGCGGAAGCACCCCGAGCTCTACGAGCGCATCCTCGCTGAGGGCCATCAGGTGGGCAATCACACCCACAACCACATCCAGGGCCTCTCCCACTCCATCCACGAGTACAGCTACAATGTCGAGAAGGCCAACGCCTATATCCACAGCCACTACGTGCGCCCGCCTCACGGCTGGATGCGCATGGCCCAGTACGCCTGGCTCAGCCGCAAGTACAAGATTGTAATGTGGGACTTAGTCACCCGCGACTATTCCAAGTGGATGACGGCCGACGACGTTATAAATAATGTAAAGAGGTACGCGCGCAATGGCTCCATCATCACCTTCCACGACTCGCTGAAGTCGATCGACAAACTGCACACCGCCCTCCCCCAGTGCCTCCAATGGCTCAAGGACCAAGGCTACGAGTTCAAGATCTTCCCCTGACACCCTTTCTGAAAACCCTGAAACCCCTAAAACATAAAAACGATATGAAGAAATTACTGATTAGTTTATTAGCAACAGCAACATTCGCAATGACAACAAATGCCCAGCCCCAGCTTCGTGCAGACAACATCGACGAGGTGCTCAAGGCTATGACCCTTGAAGAGAAAGCCCAGATTCTCGTGGGCGGTGGTAACGACAGCTTCGTCGGCAGCGGTGCTATGCTCGGACATCAGGCGAAACTGGTGGCCGGA
>Ga0247610_10005245_pt1 | contig 13670 bp, 3 predicted proteins | sample 174DNAGHGhighgp2_FD_193483 | JGI IMG/M metagenome (GOLD analysis project Ga0247610, IMG submission 193483) | Sheep rumen microbial communities from Palmerston North, Manawatu-Wanganui, New Zealand - 1742 DNA GHGhigh gp2 | ecosystem: Host-associated > Mammals > Digestive system > Stomach > Rumen ...
TAGCTAGCTTTGTAGTTTTAGCTGTTGCGATAACTTTAATATTAGTTTTTACATTAGGTGGTAATAAAACAACAGAAACTCCAACTGAAAAATATATTGATTCAGCTAGAAGCATTAAGATAGTTCAAATGGAAGGAACTGGTACTGTTACAGATGATACTGAAACAGTTAATTGCTTCAAGGGTATGAACCTTTATGATGGTGATGTTTTAAATGTAGGTACTGAATCAATAATCGTTGTTAAATTTGATGATGATAAATATGTTTATTTTGGTGAGGAAACTAAGGTAAATATTAAATCAGAGGGAACTGATAAATTTAAAACAAATATCTTTGTTGAAAATGGTATAGTATTAGCTGAAATTCAAAATAAGCTTGGTGTTGATGAGGAATTCTTCCTATCAACAAATAACTCAGTTATGGCTGTAAGAGGTACAATTTTCGGTGTTGAGGTTAAGGATAAAGGAAATGAATTTATTGAAACATATTCAGTATATAAGGGCGTTACTGAATTATTTGTATTCGATAAATTAGTTGATTCTATAATTAAAGGTAAATTATCTGATATTTCTAATAAGAAGATAGAGATTAAGGTACCTAAGGATCATGTTATTGAAAAGAAAGCATTTGATGATTTATTAGATGATTGGCTATCTGATATTAATAATAAGTTTGATGATCCAACTGATGCTAATGATAAATTAGATGAGGTTGAAATTACTGTTGATGTTCCAACAGAGGAAGATTATGAAAAGGTAATTGGTATTTTAGAGGATTTAAAGCCTGAGGATAAGACTCCTAGCAAGGAAGATGAAAAGATTGAATATTCTTCAATAGTATATACATCAAATGGTTATTTTGGTAATTATGATGGAGAAGGACATTCTATTTCTGTAACTCCTGATAATAAGGATGCTAAGGTATTCTATAAGGGTGAGGGTGAAGTAGAATATAAGGATACAAATGATTATGAATACACTGATGTAGGTACTTATCGAGTATATTATAAAATTGAATGTGAAGGTTTTGAAACTAAAGAAGATTTTGAAGTGATTCAAATATCAAAAGGTAATTTATCATCTAGCGAGAAGACAATTTTTGAAACAGACAATTTATTAATAACTGGAGTTACTTTGGATGTTGCACTTGATGGATTATCATTAAGTGATTATTTCGAAATAACTGGGGCAGAAAAAGATATTCAAGAATTACAAAAAGCAACATTTGCTAAATCTAGTGATAAATTAAAAGCTGGAACTAATACGTATAAAGTTAAAGTAGAATTACCTGATTCAATTAAAGATAATTATAATGATTTATATGTTGATTTAGAAATAACAATAAATAATCTAGAAATATATGATTCTAACGCAATATCTAATGGCTATTTGTATTATAACTATGTAAATAATCAAGCTTATTTTGATAAATTTAATGGTATCTTAGAAGATTATCTATTTGGTAATCTTACACTTAAAGCTGGTAACATTTCAATTTCATCGAATGATTATAACGATATAACTTTCATATATGATAAGTTAGTTGATGGCTATTATGAAATAAACGATGGAATTAATACAGTTGGTGTAAAAATTGAATTTGATGATTTTATAGTAGAAACAGAAGCTTCATTCAATGTTTCCGATGATAGAGCTGATTTCTTATTTGATTTAAAACCTAATCAAGAATATGTAGACTCACTTGGCGGTGATAAGTATCACTTTAAAAATGTTGAAAACTTACCAGTTGATGGCGATTATTATGTATTAAGTGGTAATGATTTATTAACTGCATTTAATATTGAATCAGAATCACTAATATTGATTAATTTTGATAAGAATGCTATAAGTGAAGCTGAAGATATAAACAATTATACAGCTAATGCTACACTTAAATTTAAAAAAGATGATATGTCTACAATAGAATTACTTGCATATCCTAGTAGAACTCAAAAATCATCTTCAATTACATTAGATGTATATTTCTCTACAAATGCTCCAACTGATTTTCCTACATATAGTGTAAGTGACAATTTAACATTTAAGTATGATTCTAATGGAACAGTAATCAATAACATAGTTGAATCAACAGCTTCTGTTAAATATTCACTAGATGACATTACATATAGTGATTCAGTTACTGTTAATGAAGTAGGAACATATGTTATCTATTTTAAAGTTGGTGAAGAAAATCAAAGATTTGATAGCGTAGAAATTAAAGTAGAGAAAGCTAAAATAACATCTGATTATTTAGGATTCATTATGGATGAAGTATCAATTTTATCAAATGACAATGGACACCAAATCTATTACACAAGAGCAGAAGGTGAAGGAACTACTACTGAGTTATTAAAATCAAATGATGGTTCTATTATTTCTCCTTTTGAAGATGTTTATACAGTTTATACTAATATGTTATTGAATGGTAATTATTATGATAGCATATCAAAAGAATCAATTGATGCCGAAGTTAGTGTATCAAGTAAGGTAGCTAATAGTGCTGATTTTACTTATTCAATTAAATGTGATGGATATGATGAAATATCTGGTAGCGTAACATTTAAATATACTGAAATTGGTTATACTGGTAGCGTCATATCTGCATCTAATCCATCTGATTTAGTTGTAAGTAAAAATGATTTGTCTAGTGTATACGCTAATGAACCTGAATTTGGTATATCAAGTGCATCAACTGATGTAGGACAAGTGATTTATTATTCAATTGATGATGGTAAGACATGGACAACTGAAGTTCCACAATTAATTGGTGTTGGTGAATATAATGTTTATTCAATATTAGCGTTCTATTACAATGAACAACCATTTAATCCATCTGGTAAAGAACCATCTTATAATTCATTAGAAATATCAATGGATGGAAACTTTATGATTTCTATTCAAAATATTGTTATTACTGAATAATGGTAGGTGAATGATATGAAGAAAAAAAGTATATTTTTAGGACTTATGTTATTTTCATCTTTTGCATTAGTATCATGTGGTACAAATGCTGATGATAATAAAAAAGAACATTATAGAGGTACTGAAACAGTAGCTGATGATCATATACCTGATATTTTTAGTAATTCAGATATTGAGAATTCAGAGTCAATTTATACTGTTAAACATCTTCTTGAAGATGAATCAGGTGAATATGTTTTATCAAATACTGAGGTGTTACGTGGTAAAGTAGGAGAAAAAACTATTGCTACAGCACAAGCAATTGATGGATATACTCCATTAGAAATAGATCAAAAAGATATTACATCTGATGGTAAAACAGTAGTAGATGTAAAATATAAATTAAATGTTTATAACGTAAAGGTTAATACTGAAGCTAATTGTGGCGTGATTTCAGGTGGTGGAAATTATAATGGTTTGAATAATCAAACACAACTTATTGCTAAACCATATATAGGATACGATTTTGTAGGTTGGTTTGATGAGAACGGAAAAGAACTTTCAAAGGATTTAACATTTGATTTGGATGTTGACGATAATATTAATGTAACAGGTAAATTTGAAGTGAAAGATGAATTTAAAGACTTTGCTTTCACTTCAAATAGAACTACATGTACGGTTAGTGGTTTGATAAATCAAAATAAAAGTGATGTAGTAATTCCTGAGGGAGTAACTGATATCGAAGCAAAAGCTTTCCAAAATTCATCTATTACATCGCTTGAATTACCAGAAACACTAGAAAATATTGGAGAAGAGGCTTTTGAAAATTCTGAAAAATTAGGTAGTGTAACTATTAAATCTAATGCATTGATTGGTGAAGATGCATTTTACGGATGCATTTCATTATCAATAATAAATAACCAGTCGGATTTAAGTATTGGTAAAGGATATTCTAGTAAAGGATATATCGCATATTATGCTGATGTAGTTATTACAAGTGGTTATGATGCAATTGTTAATGATTGTGTGTTTACGTTAAGAGAAGATGGATTATATTTAACATCATATATTGGTAATGAAAAAGAATTAGTGTTACCAGATAGTGTTACTATTGGTGATGAAACATATAATGAATATTATATCGCTAAAAAATCATTTACAAATAAGATATGTCTTGAATCTTTAACACTTTCAAAAGCATTAAAAGGCTTTGAATCAGCATATTATGATAATGAATTTGCATTCCATGGATGTGTTAACTTAAGAATTGTTTATAATTATTCAGATATAAGCTTAGATTTTTATTGTGGAAAAATAACAGATTATGCTGATGCAATATATGACATAAGTGATTCAGTAAGATTTATGAGTAATGACTTATATGATTATGTATTAATGGATATTGCAGATACAACTATTGCTGAAATAACTAGATATAAAGGCGATGCTAAAGATTTAGTTATTAATCAGATAGATAATTATGAAACATATATAGGTGGCGGTGTATTTAAGAATAATTCCAATATTGAATCAGTTACTTTAGGTGAAGGCGTTACATCTATTAACACGAATGCGTTTAATAATTGTGTTAATTTAAAATCAGTAAATGCGCCTTATGTTATTGATGTTTGTGATGGTGCATTTTACAAATGTATTAATATAAAGACTGTATCAATTCCTAAATGTGAAAATATAGAAAGCCGTGCATTCTTTGATAATAGATCATTAATTAGTATTGATTTTTCATCGGTTAAGAGTATTGATTCATATGCATTCTTTAACTGTGTTAATTTATATCAACTAGTATTACCAGCTTCATTAAGTTATATATCAGATTCTAATTATTATGTAGATGAATATAATACATGGGCATACACATTTGGTTCTTGTTATAAATTAAGAGAAATTATCAATTATTCATCATTGGATATTGAAGCATATAGTTCTAACTATGGTTATATTGGATGTTATGCTTTTAATGTAGTTAATGATATTAATGATTCATATTTAAATAATGAGAATGGATTTATTGTGTATGATAATCCTAATGATTCAAATTATAATGTACCTACATTAATTAACTACATTGGTGATGATGTAGATTTAACTATCCCAGATAATATAAAAGTAATAGCAAGTGATGCATTTAGAGAACTAAATATTAAGACTCTTGTTATTCCGAACACAGTTATAGGTATGGAAAATGGTGCTTTACTTGGTGCTAATAAGCTTGAAACACTAGAACTTGCAAGTATGTTTAATATGACTTTATATAATATGTTTGGTGAATACTATAGCTATGATTTGAGCAAAAGTTACCTTCCAGAAACATTGAAAACTGTTGTGTTGGATGAAGGAATTGAAGAATTAAATGAAGAAGCATTCTATAAGGCATCATCACTTAAAAATATTGTAATACCAAAGAGTATTAAAAATATAGCAGAAAATGTATTTAGTGGATGTGATTTTATAAGTGTTTATTATAATGGTACAACATCAGATTGGGTTAGCGATGAAATAACAATCAATGATAACCCATTTGTTTATGCTAATAATATATATACTTACAATGCAAATGGTGATGTAGAGTTCAATGGTAAGAATTATATTGCAGAAACTACATTTGTAGTACCTGATGAAATGACTATAATTCCTGCCAATAGATTTAATGGCTTTAAATTTGAAAAAGTAATACTTCCAGAAGGAGTTGTTGAAATAGAAGCAGCAGCTTTTAGCAATTGTAATAGACTAAAAGAAATAAACTTTCCATCCACTTTAACTACGATTGGAAGTACTGCATTTATGAATACTAAATTAACTAAACTTAGTATTCCAAGTACAGTAACTGAAATTGGAGAAGGTGCATTTGCAAATTGCACAAGCTTAGTAGTCTTAAATATTCCATCTTCAATTGGTGTTATTAATGATGGATTATTCTCAGGATGTATAAATCTTCAAAAACTTACAATTGGTGATGTATCATCAATAGGTTCTTCAGCATTTAGTGGTTGTAGATTCTTGACAAGTATAGATCTTCCTAATACTGTAACAACAATTGGTGCTGGTGCATTTGCAAATTGTATAAGACTTGAAGAATTTAATATTCCAAAAGATACAACATTATCTTCAATAGGAACAACAGCTTTCTGTAATGATAAAAAATTAAAATTTATTTCTTTAAAAAATACTGCATTAACAATGATAGATTCTTCAACATTTGAAGATTGTGAAAGCCTTGAAGTAATTGAATTTAATGATTTAATTACATATATTGCACCTGATGCAATTGATGGATGTACTAGTTTAACATTCAATGAATATAATAATGGTTATTATTTAGGAACAATATCAAAACCATATAATTGGCTTGTTAGTGTAAAAAAAGGAATTACTGAATTTGAAGTACCATCTATGTGTAAAATTATATTTAATACTGCATTTAATTATAATGATTCACTTGAAAGAGTTATTATACCTAATACAATTGATATGGATGCGACAAACTTTAATGGATTATTCTATGGTTGTAAAAGCTTAGAATATCTTGAAGTTCCTAAATGTTATGGTAATGAAAATAAGAAATATTTCGCATCACTTTTTGTTAGATTATCAAATTATTCATCATCTAGCGCTGCCTATTTAAATAATTATTATGTTCCTGAAAGCCTAGAAGAAGTTGTAATTAATGGTAGTGATGAAATAACTGCTTCAGCATTTGATGGTGCATCATATATTAAATCAATTACATTAAGTGATAGTATTCAAACTATAAATTCATATGCATTTAATGACTGTTCATCACTTCAAACACTAAATTTAGGTAACAGTATTAAAACAGTTGGTGAATATTTTATTACAGGTACTAAATTAACTAGTATTACATTACCTGAATCAGTAACAACAATTTCTCAATGTGCTTTTGCAGAATGTGGATATCTAGAATCTGTTGATTTATCAAAGCTTGCTAGTCCGGCATTTAATACTAAAGTTTTCTATTCTTCACAAGCATTAACTACTATCAAATTACCTAAAAACTTAGTAAGTATTCCAGAATATACATTTAATATGTGTTTGTCACTTGAAAGTATTGAAATACCTGAAAGTGTAACTACAATAGGGCAATATGCATTCTGGAATTGTGGAATTAAATCAATTGATTTATCAAAATGTAATTTAACAACTATAGGTAAGTATACATTTGAATCATGTGATGCATTAGAAGAAGTTAAATTACCTGATAATTTGCCTCAAATAGCTGATTCTATGTTTTATGATTGTACTAGCCTAAGTAGTATTAACTGGCCAACATCATTAACTACTATTGGAGTATTATCATTCCACAACACTGGATTTGAAACTTTAACTATTCCTGAGACTGTAACTATAATTAGTAGATCAGCATTTAATAGTTGTAAGAAATTAAAAACTATTAAAGTTTTAGGTAATATATCTTGGGCTGGAAATGATGAAAGATCATATATATTCTCGCAATGTACAAATCTTTCAAGTGTTACACTTAATAACAATCAACAATATATTTATCCATATATGTTCCAAGAATGTGAAAGCTTAAAAGAGATTAATTTACCTGCAAGTTGTTTTTATATTGGCCATCATGCATTCTATAGATCTGGACTTGAATCTATTGACTTATCTAATGTAAACCAAATTTATGCACAAGCATTTGAAGAATGTACAAATTTAAAAACTGTTAAATTTAATGAAACAACTCCATCAATGACAATTAGTGAATATGCTTTTAGAAAATCAGGTTTGGAAAGTGTTGTTATACCTGATAACTTTAAAACTCTTGGAAATAGTTTGTTTGCCGAATGTTCTAAATTAAAACAAGTTAAAATTGGTAGTGGCTTAACATCTATTCCAACATCATGTTTTTATGGCACATCAATAATTACTATAACAATTCCATCTAATATTACATATATTGGTGGAAGTGCATTCCAAAATTGTTATAAATTAAAAGAAGTAGTTAATTTATCATCTTTAAATATTACTAAGGGATCAACATATAATGGCTATGTTGGATATTATGCATCTAATATTTATACAAGTGAGGGTACAAGTAATATTGCATATACTGATGATGGATATGTATTCTTGGTTAATGAAGGCACTGCAGCATTAATTGCATATTTAGGTGATGAAAGTGCATTAGTTTTACCTGATTCATTTGAATTAAATGACACAACTTATAATGAATATGAAATTGATGAAAAAGCATTTGTTAATTCAAGTAATATAACAAGTGTAGTTATTCCTAATAGTGTAACAAAAATTGGTGATAACGCCTTTGAAAATTGTCCTAATTTAGAGACAGTAACAATTGGTAATAATGTTACATATATTGGTACTTATGCATTTAAGAGCTGTACAGGTTTAACATCAATTACTTTTGGCAATAATGTAAAAACAATAGATGGTTATGCATTACAAGGATGTCTATCATTAGTTAATGTTACATTATCAGATTCTATTGAAAGAATTGGTAGTTATTGTTTCTCAGGATGCAGTAATTTAACTACAATTACATTTGGAGCAAGCTTTGAAGCTATTGGTCAATGTGCATTCTTCGAATGTAAAAAACTTGATAATTTAGTATTTAATGACAAGTTAACAGAACTTGGTACAAGTGCATTTAATGGATGTACAGGCATTACAACAATTGACTTTAATAAAGTTACAACAATAGGTGAAAAAGCATTTTATGGATGTACAGGTTTAGAAAATCTTGTTTTAGGTAGTTATATTACATCAATTGGTAAAAGTTCATTTGAAAATTGTACTAAATTAAAAACAATTACATTTGATGATAGTCTAACTTCGATAGGTGAAAAAGCATTCTATAATTGTTCACTAATAGAAACATTAGAATTTAATACTAATTTATATTCTATTGGTGATTATGCATTTGGTAGATTATATAAGCTTACAACAATTAACTTTAATACAGGATTACATGAAATTGGAAGCGACGCATTTGTTAATTCTGGATTAGAAGAAATAACATTACCTAATATTGAGATATTAGGAAGTGATATATTCTATGCATCATCAAGTCTTAAAAAGATTACATTTGCTGACGGATTAAAAGTAATTCCAGCAGGAGTATGTCAAAGCTGTAGTAAGTTAACTGATGTAGTAATTCCTGAAGGTGTTGAAGTTATTGGTAATGAAGCATTTAGAGCTTGTAGTAGTTTAGTTAAAATTACACTTCCAGATTCATTACTTTCTATAGGTGATAATGCATTCTATTATTGTTCTATATTAAAAGAAATAGAAATTGGTGATAATTCTAAATTAGTTACTATTTCTAAAAGAGCTTTCATGAACACAATAATTCCAAGTATTAATTTACCAAATACAGTGACAGAAATAGGTGAAGAAGCATTTAGAGCTTGTACTTATTTAAAATCATTTACTATTCCGGAAAATGTTACAACATTTGGTACATATATATTTAGTGAATGTTCTATTTTAGAATCTGTAACAATCAATTCTAAATCAACAGGAATAGATATGTTCTACAAATGTAATAAGCTTGCTACTGTAGTGTTTGGCAATAATAATGAATCTATAAATGAAAATACATTTAAAAACATTCAAACACTTACTACTGTTACATTTTCTAGCAATTTAAAAGAAATAGGTAACAATGCATTCTATGAATGTAAAAACCTTGCTTCAATTACAATTCCTAATACAATTGAATCTATTGGTAACTATGCATTTTATGGTTGTACAGAAATTACATCAATAGTTATTCCTAAGTCTATAACATATTTAGGAGATTATTCGTTCTCAGGTTGTAGTAAGCTTAATTCATTTGAATTTGAAGAAGGAATTAATATTACAAAAATACCTACAGGTATGTTAAGATATTGTACAAAAATAACATCTATTAAAATACCTAATACAGTAACATCAATTGGTTCATCAGCTTATTATGGCACAAGTATTACTATGGTTACTATATCAAAAAATATTACTTCAATTGGTTCATATGCATTTTATTCATGTGATGAATTAAGAAAAGTAGTATTCGAAGAAGGTTCACAAATAACAACAATTAGTGATTATGCATTTAGTGATTGCACTAAATTGAATTCAATTAATATACCTAATCAAGTAACATCTATAGGTATATGCGCATTTATGAATTGTAAAGCGTTAGATAGTATTACACTTCCAAGTGCGCTTCAAACAGTTGGCGCGAGCGCATTTAATGCATCTGGTGTTATGGAATTAGAATTTGGAAGCAATTTAAAATCAATTGGTCAAAATGCTTTCCAAAAATGTACATTCCTTTCATCTGTTAAATTTTTAGAGAATTCTAATACTGTTTCAATTTCATCATACGCATTTGAAAATTGTGGTGTTTTAACTAGTGTTACATTGCCAAGTCAAATAACAACAATTAGTGATTATGCATTCCAAAACACAGGAATCAAAAATATAGTCATTCCTGCTTCGGTTGAATATATTAATCCATATGCATTTTACAGCTGTGGATTACTTGAAAGTGTTGTTTTTGAAAATGGAACAGAAAGTAAAATGATTCAAAATTATGCGTTTACTAATTGTTCTAAATTAAAGAGTGTTACATTCCCTAACACTTTATACTATATAGGAACAAGTGCATTTGAAAATTGTACAAGTCTAGAAGAAGTAGATATACCATCAAGTGTAACAAGATTATATAATAACACATTTAAAAATTGTGGAGTGACAAAAGTAACAATCAATTGTAAATATCCTGCATATGATAGATATACATTCCAAGACTGTACTAAATTGAAAGAAGTATATATTAATAATGGCAATATTGGAGAAAGCTGTTTTAGTGGTTGTACATCACTTGAATTTGTTGTTATGAAAAATGTGTCATCATCAAATGTAATTGGTTCATATGCGTTTGGAGGATGTGATTCATTTAATAAAGTGTTCTTTGAATCTGACACAGTTATTGATGTTCATTTAAATATGTCATCAACTACGTCACAATATGTCAATGCAACAAAATATGTATATAGTGAAACAGAACCTTCTGAAGAAGGAAATTATTGGCATTATGTAAATGGCATTCCTACAATTTGGGAATAATCTATATTGGCGAAGCAAAAATGCTTCGCCTTTTATAATACCTAAAACCGACAAAAATGTGATAGCACTATTTTTGATGATTTTGAAGAACAAACAGAGCTATCGGAAAAATTATATGGTATCCATAAAAGATTCCCAGTATAGTTAATAAAAAAGAAAAAGTGATAAAAAGTTGGAATTGTTCTAACTTTTTATCACTTTATTACTTTAGATTTAATTTCAAATCTTTAGGAAGCTTTTCACTCCATGGTAAAATATCATCAATTTCTTTCTTATTGATGTTATTTAACACATACTCTAAATACCTTTCTATACATAAGCCATTAGCCTTAGCTGTTTGAATTATTGAGAATAATAATCCAGATGCTTGGGCTCCATTTTCTGTCTTTGAAAATAAGAAATTCTTTCTTGCTATTACGAATGGCTTAACTGATCTTTCAGCTAGGTTATTTGATATTTCTAAATATCCATATTCCCTATATGTAAATAATTCATCCCATGAATTCTTTGCGTAATTTACAGCCTTCTCAAGTAAAGAACCGGGTTGAGCTTCAATATTCCATATCTCATCATGTAACGAATCGACTAAATGCTGATATTCATTAGTGTTTCTCTTATCTTTTATTTGAGATATCGTATATTTCTTTTCTTTAAAGATTTTTTCTTGACTAAATAGCTTATCAAATTTTTCAACTACTAATCTTGCCTTAGATTGCTTATCCTCTTTAGGTGTTAATCCTTTTAATACGTCAAAGAAATAACGTCTTGCGTGGGCCATACAACGTTGTATTCCAGCTAATCTATCTTTAAATTTATCATAGCCGGCATACCTATCACATACTAAATATCCTTTATAATCCTTAAATAATTCTTCAGTCTTATCTGTTTTCCTTGATTCTGAGAATTCGTAAATATATACTGGATTATCAAAGAATGTAGTAGTATATACAAACATATAACATTTTTCTCTATCAGCTATATCTAATACTTTTAACGTTGTCTCGTCCGCGTGGATTACATTAGCCTTATTATGTGTAAGCTCATATTTTAATTTTTTATATAGTGGCTCTAATATATTTGCTGCCTCTAATACATAATTGCTTAAACATTGTGTAGATAGATTAATGCCTTTACTTATTAAATATTTAGAATATCTATCTAATGGTACTGCTAAATTATATTTCATATTGATAATATCAGCTACTACTGATGGTGTAACCGGAGAATGACCAAAAACATCATCACTAGATGCTTGTTTAACTGTAGAATCACAATTTGAATTCTTGCATGCATATTTCTTAGTTATTATTTCAACCACTTCATATGTTGCTGGATACTTAATAATCTTCTTAGTAGAATCCTCTCCAATTTCAACCATTACCTCTCCACAGTTAGGACAAATTCTATCTTTTTCATCTAATTCCTTAATAATAGTTCTAGTTGGCTTTAAATCATATGTAAAATTATGATTGCCTTCCTTTTGACCACGCTTTTTACTTGCCTTAGCCTCAGCTTCATTAATTGCTTCATCAATAGGCTCTAGCTTTTCACTCTTTTTAACAAATTGATTATATGTATCTCTTAATTGACGCTGATGCTCATTTTCATATTTTAAAATAAGCTTATCAAGTTTTTCTCTTGTGGCTTTTAATTCAATTAAAGTTTTTTCATATTCAATTTTAGTTTCTTGAATTACATTATCTTTTTCTTGGATTACATTATCTTTTTCAAGGAGTAATTTTATTAATTCATCTTTACTTAATTTCTCATAATTATTCATATCTAAATTCCTCCTTACAGGGTGATTATATGTAATATAATAACTAATGTCAATCCCACGTCCTTCACTGAAAATGCACCTATATTTTTTGATGTTTTTACTATTTTTTAAATATATAAAAATCAAAAATGTGGATAACTATATAAAGGCTTATGGATTATAAGCTTTAATATCTTATAATCTCATACATTTTCCTTTAGTTATCCACATTTCTAATTTAAAAATCGATATTTGTTTTTTTAATTTTTTTATTAAAATTTCTCTTAAAATAAATCATATTTTTTATTAAATTTTCCTTCTAGCCTATATACAAAATCTAATCCATTAAGTAAGATCTTTAAATCATCTTTAGATATTGTTCCCATTTGACCTGAGTCAGGGTAAATATATTTTCCTACATCAAGCTTTTTATAATACATCCATACTCCATTTTCTTCAAATTCTAAGATCTTAATACATTTCTTAGATTTACTACAAAATAGATATAAATTATGCTTTATAGAATCCTTATTAAATTGTGATAATACTATTTTCGATAATCCATAAATGCCATATCTAAAATCTGTAGTTCCTGTATAAAGGTATATTTCATTTACTGTGCTTAAATCAATCATTTGAATTCCTCAATGACCTGATGGAGAATAGAACTATCAAATTCAATTGATATACCATTAGGTAATGTTAATTTAATATTTGAAGATGGAATATCAATATCTTGCTTCAACACTGGTGTTATATTTTGAAAAGATGTAGATGTTAACATATCAGTATTAGAAGTTGATTGAGTATATATTCTTAACCATTTGTAAAATGTTGATTTTGAAATACCTATTTCTTTACAAAATGGTTCAACCTTATAATTATCACTT
>Ga0247610_10005246_pt1 | contig 13670 bp, 10 predicted proteins | sample 174DNAGHGhighgp2_FD_193483 | JGI IMG/M metagenome (GOLD analysis project Ga0247610, IMG submission 193483) | Sheep rumen microbial communities from Palmerston North, Manawatu-Wanganui, New Zealand - 1742 DNA GHGhigh gp2 | ecosystem: Host-associated > Mammals > Digestive system > Stomach > Rumen...
TATCGCAAGCAGATGGTTTACTTGCGTATGGCCGAAGCCCTCAACCAGGCTGGCTATCCACGCATGGCCTTCCTCGTCCTGTCGCGAGGCTTGACCAATGAGTCGATAAACGAGGATGTGATACCCGACCTGACAGGTGAAAATATTGAGAATGACCTCAATTTCATCACGCAGTTCGACTTCCCCAATACGCAGTACATCGAGTACTCGTTGGACCACATCACCGCTGGTGGCGCCGGTCTGCGCGAAGCCAACACGATGGGCATGCACAGCAGAGGTTCGGGCTTCACTCCGATGAACGAGTATTACCAGTTGCCTTACGACACGCTTCGCACCGAAACGGAGCAGATTCCTGAGATGCAACGCTTCGTGGAGGACAAGATTCTCACGGAAGGAGCATTGGAATTCGCCTACGAGGGGACACGCTATTACGACATCATGCGTTTCGCATTCCGCAGCGATAATCCCGGCCAGTTCATGGCTGAGAAAATCTACGCCCGCCGTGGCGCCGGCAACGAGGGCATCGTACAGGGTGAAATCAAGAAGGACCTGACCAACAAGGAGAACTGGTTCCTCAAATGGAAAGGGTCGATAGGATACTGACAATCCCCTACTCCACACCAAAAACTCCCCCGCAGGTGACTGCGGGGGAGTTTTCGTATGGAATATGATATTTGAAGTTATTGGTGTCAGCTATAAATGAATAACTGACTAACCTTTGTTTATGTTATTGAAGTTTTATTAGCAAAAACAAAGGTAACAAAAAAGGTCGAGTTCGAAGCGAGGGACTCGACCTAAATTTGTATAGGGTTCAAAAAGTTTTTGCGGACACCGATAATTTTTTATCAAAAAGTTTTAGCGGACACCAATAATTTGAAGTATTATTAATTATTAATGAACTAAGCAAATTCTTTTTAAAGAAAAGGCAAAATGACAAATCGTTATCACTGTTGCTCGTTATCATTTTTGTCAAACCACTTTCCTTCATCAGGAACACCATCACGGAAAGTTCCTTTGAAATAATAACCAGACTGATGATTAGTGAATTTCCCTTCCTTTAAATCATTGTCTTGAAAAGTCCCTTCAAATGTGTCACCATTTTCATAAGTGAGCACAACCTTTTCACCTTCGCACTTGCCGTTGACAAAAGGTCCTTCATAAATTCTTCCATCAGAAAAGACAGCTTTTCCCTTTCCGTGTGGTAACCCTTCATCATTCACTTGTCCCGTATATTTGCAAGTACCTAACTGTTCAATGGCTAAGTCAACATTATCAACTGTATTACCTCCAATTGCCCCGTTGAAATACAATAAAGCCAAAATGAGTAGGAGTGCTGCGACACCAGAGATTGTTAAAATTTTTCCCACCGGCCATTTTTTTGACTGAGAATCAATACGTGTCACATTATCCTGTTGTTGCGAATCTATAAGATTCGAGGTTTTCTTGACATGGTTTGGCTGCTTCCTCAATGAACCACCAGACATGAACCTTCGTACATCAGCCACCGATTGTGGTCTTTTCTGGCGGTTAGTGGTCATCATCCAAAGGATCAGTTTTTTGGTGTTTACGCTCACATATGGCATAGGCAATGCGCGACTTTTGTCAGAAGTAGGATCATCATCGAGATCCGATGGCAACGGTGGATTGTAAGTGGTGAGCATTTTATATAATGTTGCTCCAAGGGCATATATATCAGTCCAAGGACCAAACTTGCTTAGATTTTCCTCCATTTGCTCTGGTGGTGCATAACCATTAGTAAAAGCCACAGCGGTTGAGGTAGTGGCTCCATTGCCTTCTTTGTTTTGCTGTTTGCTAGCCCCGAAGTCGATGAGTTTTACATTACCGTATTTATCGAGCATTATGTTACCTGGCTTCAAGTCAAGATGCCAAATACTCATATGATGAACAGTTTCGAGAGCATCAAGTATCTGTAGGAAATAATTCATTGCATCCTTCTCGTCTATGGGCATTCCTGTTCGTTTCATTTGCTGCGAAAGACTTTCGCCCTCAATATAGTCCATCACATAATAAGCCGTCCCGTTCTCTTCAAAGAGGTCATGTACCCTCACAATGTTATCATGCTTCAACTTTCTCAACCGACGAGCCTCCTTTTTGAATTTATTCAGTTGCTGTTCAAAAAACGGTTGATTTGTATTTGAAACGCTAATGGTGTTGGAGTGGTTTTCTCTTTCAGTCACTCCACTAATGAAGAATTCCTTAATGGCGACCAACTCATCAAATTCAATTATTTTTGCGACATACGTTTTACCAAAGCCTCCTGATGCAAGATATCCTTCTATCTTGTATGAGTTTTTTAATACTGTACCTACGTTGAGCATTGCGCCTTTTTCAAAACTTACTTCCATTGTGGTAAATATAATAATATGTGTGGATTATAATTTGCAAATAACTATTATTGAAACAAGATGTTATAATGTGATAAATGCAGTTTTCTATGATAGTCATAGCAACTGTAATACGACTCTTCGAACTAGCATTGTATTATAATGCAAGTCGTAGACCAAGGTAGTAACTACCAACGGCTGATGGACTATTGTTACGGAACGACACACGATTTGTATTAGCATTATTATTCCAACTACCACCTCTAAAAACATGTATGGATCCATTGGATGCCCCTTTAGGGTTTGTTTGAGCTGAACTGCTGTAGGGACCATAGATGTCTGCACACCATTCCCACACATTGCCACTCATATCATAAAGACCAAGCTCATTTGGAGACTTTTGTCCTACATGATGAGTGGTGCTGCCACTGTTGTCCTTATACCACCCCACATTTGAAACGTTATTTGAACCGGAATATTGACAGTGTTCGCTTTTTTTCCCACCACGAGCTGCAAACTCCCACTCAGCTTCAGTAGGCAAGCGAAAGTTCTTGCCGGTCATCTGGTTCAGACGGCTTATAAAGGTCTGACAGTCATTCCAGCTCACCTGTTCTACTGGCAGTTTATCTCCTTTAAAATGCGAGGGATTACTGCCCATTACAGCCTTCCATTCCTCCTGAGTCACCTCGTAACGGCATATGGAGAATGAGCCTATTGTTACAATGTGATATGGCTTTTCCCTATCCCAAACACCACTACCTTGCTCTTGTGTAGCTCCCATATTGAATGTGCCACCCTCAACAAATACCATATTGGTTATAAGATTTTGTATAACTTGAGGAATATGCTTTGATGAAGAGACAGCATTGGACACTTGGGTTTTCGAACTGTTGCTACCATATTGTGAATTTTGGTCCTTGTTAAGATTATGGCTCGGCTGTGTCTTGGGCTTATGAGCATTCGTGGAAGTAGACTTAGGAGTAGTCGTGGAAGTAGACTTAGGAGGAGTAGTTGGGTGAGTGTGTTTTTGAGGGTTCTGTGGTTTTGAGGGTTTATTTTGTTCCCGAACAGAATTTGACGAATTGGACTCAGTAGCTTTAGAAGGAGGAACATCCATAGGAAAAGCTGCCTGTGCATTAACGCTAATCGAAACTGAGAGAAGTAGCAGAATTATTAAAAGATTTTTGGTCATAACTAATGGATATTTAAGTTAGAAAAATGTTTTTATCTGAAAAACGAATCAAAAATAACCTAAGAGTCACTATTATTTGATTTAATCATATTTATAAGTTATTGAAGAGCAGCAAGTTGTTCAAGCCTATTCCCCTTTAGCCTTTGCAGGCTTGTATTTCACTGTCGTGCCCTCGGTCTTGAGTACATCTGCGAATGTCTGTGGCTTAATGGTGACCGGTCCTTTCATGAACTCAGGGATGTTGTAGCTTTTCAAGAATTGGCGATGATAGTCGGGCGAAGCCTGTGGCAGCTCGAAGGGCTTCGAGCCTTTGCCGTTTTCATCAATATGGGCGATGAAAGGCCGTGTGTATCCGCCATCATCCCTTCTGGAACTAAAGACCACCCACCTGCCATTGCTCGACCAGGAATGATAACTCTCGGTGTTGTCGGAATTGATTTCCTCCATGTTTCTCAACTCCCCGTTCTTCAAGTCGAGCAACCAAAGGTCGGCGTCGCGATGCCAGATATGGAACACCCCGTATCCCCCCATGGTGAACATGAGGAACCTCCCGTCGGGAGATACCCTCGGCAGCGTGGCACTCATCCCCATCGAGTCGGCCTTCAGCACCATCTGCCTTGGTCCAAACTGCTTGGTCTCGGGGTCGAAATCCTTTTTGAAAAGGTTGTATTTCACTTCTTTCGCACGGTGTATGACTTGGAAGGAATGTTCCGTGGTGTCGGGAAACTCGAAATGGGCACTGCAATAATAGAGTGTCTTGCCGTCCGGCGCCCATGCAGGGAACACCTCGAACTCCTCCGGGTCGTTTTCCAAGTTGGTCACCTCGTTGGTATCCAAGTTGTAGGAGATGATGTCGCTTGCCGCATCATAGACCTCGATTTTGTTATGGTCCTTGGTGTGGAAGACCTGCTCCGTCCTGTTGGTGGAATAGACGATGAGCGGGAGCCAAGGATGCCATGCAGGGTAGACGCCGGCCGAGAGAATGGAGTCGTTCTTCATATTGACCGTGCTCAGTTTGCCATCATAGGCGATGACCGTGCCACCTTTGCGCTGACGAGCGTGGAACTGCATCCTTGCGGGGTCGTATTGCTGGTAATTGTGGCAATTGATGCACTGCCCGGTGTCTTCTTTGGAACAAAGCATGTTGTCGTAAATCACACTCTCAACATAATCCTCCAGACACCTTTGGTTGATGGTGAGTTCCTCGTAAGCGACATACGAAGGGGAAATGAGACGGTAACTGATGTAGGGGTCGATGGAGTCGTTGGACACGGTGATATGGAAAGGTTGGTACTTCGTCCACTGGCCATCGTTGCTGGCATACACCTCGACTGTGATTTCCTTTCCCTTGGACTGTACCACCATCTCCTTCCATTCCTCCTCATCGGGTTGGACCGACTCCCCACCCCACACGAATTCTGCATCACCACAAGAGAATCGAGCCACCATCTCCTCGGCTTGATGGTCCATCTCGAAAGCCAGAGGCGCGATGTTCACCGGGATGGTGACATCCACATAGTCGGGGTAGATGGCCGGCAGTTTGTTGTCGCTGGTGTATTGTTCAGGCACTTTGACACCGGTGCATGCCACAAGTGCGAAAACTGTGGCTGCAAAGAGGCAGGATGTATATCTTTTCTTCATGATGGTGGTTTTCTGGATTTTTTTACGAGGTCCTAAAATCATGGATATCCAAGAGTTCCCAAAGACGTTTGACAATCAATATAGTTTTTGGTCACGGTTGAGGAAATAGTCGAAAAAGAAGGTATGCCCGAATCGACTTATCATACGGTCGTGGAGCACGGCCTCGCTCGTTCCCTGGGGTTGTTGCTGCGCCATTTGCATGAAGTTGGCATAAGTCTCCACCACTTCTTTGTCGAAAGGCATCTTGCTGATGTCCACCTGGTTTTCAAGATGTCCGTAGAGATATGCCGCTTCTTGGTAGTGTCTCGGTATGTGCTGCCCATTGTGCAGTTCGGTATAACGGAAGAACCTGGGCCAGAAGGTCTGGATGTCCTTGGTCCATAATGCCCCGACAAGCGAGAGTTCCTGAACCAGCGGGTCATCGGAATCGAGCTTGGTCAAGTGATACATGAGGTAATACTCCACAATGGAATTGTCGCTGTTGAGCGAGTCGTCATACCCCATGAGCCGCGACACCGTCTCATAGGTCTTGTCCTTGAGCATCGCTTGCTTGTTGTGAAGATATTGCTCCTGCTGCTCCGCCCATGCCCTGTGGTATTTGGTCTTCTTGAGGATGTTGAGGTATTTTTCCGCCAATTTCCACTCCTCGTTCATCAAAGAGCATTTGGCCATGTATTTGATGAATTCGGCACAATTGCCATATTCCACACCGTCCTCCATACACCACCTGAAACAATAATTGACCAGTCCGTAGTGGAAATAAAGCTGTTTCCCCACGACCTGCATCATGCGCACGACAATGGGCGTCTTGCTTTCCTTCGAGCCAATGCGGTAGTAATACATCTCGTCGCCTATGCGTCCCTTGCGGAAGAGCGCAAGGTTTTTCATCGCAACCATCGCCCTTGTCGGCTCATCATACACTTCTTTCGCCTCTGCAAGGATGCCATCCCAATCCTCATTCTCCATGCATCGTGCCATGGACAATTCCTTGTGATAGTTCACATCCTTGTACCAGAAATGCCACACACCGAAGCCGACGAGCGCGACAAGGCATAGTTGGGAAACGGCCCACAGGAGAAGCCGCTGCCCATCTTTGTTCGCGGCAGTCTTCTGCTTAAGAGCATTCTTCTTCTGCTGCTTTTTCCCTTTCTTCTGCTTCTTATCATCCAAGGGTTTGGCCACCTGGGGCGCCTCGACTCGTTGTTCGACACTCTTGGCCCTTTGGTTGCAAGCGACGGCGAGGATGGCATAAAAAACCACCAACAAGGCATAGGGAATATAGTAGTTGTTGTATGTCTCCGCAATCTTGAATAGCGGCAACGCCACGGCATAGATGTTGGCAAAATTGGTCTCGTGGTATACGAGCCGGTAGAAAATCACCGGCACCGCGACAACACATACGACGGCAACTGCCAAGTTGACCAATTTTGCCGTCATAGTCATGTCTGTGAGCCGCAAGGCAAGCAAGGCCATCAAGGCTACCGCCACCAACCCATAGAACCCCATCAAGGGATACGCCACGAAGGCAAGCAGCGCAAGACAGACCGTACGGATGTAATATCGGGGCGTGATGCACCTGAAGAGCCATACCAATGCCACCGCCAACGTCATCCCTATGGTTGGGACGAAGAAATATCCTTTCAACTTGATGTAATACACCCAGTAGTCAAGCGTGACATTGGCAATCAGCAACAAAGCCACAGGAATAATGAGGATGGTGAGCCATTTTGTCTTGACCTTGAATGCTTTTGCTGAAAGGAAGACGAGCAACAGCCACCATGCGCCCAACATCGCCACGCCCATCCAAGAATGATACAGATATTGGGTGAAATAGGAGCCAAGCCATGAAAGAAAGCCTCCCGCCACAACCATTTGCTGCTTGAAGAAGAGAGAAGTGTAAAGGAAAATGCTTCGCTCCTGGACCTTCCATAGGAGGTTGTTTTCATAAAGCAACAAGCATACGGCCATGGCCACAACGGCCAAAGCTACAATGGCAATGGGCAGCAATCTGAGTTTATCCTTCATGGCAGGTAATTATGGATGGATGTGCAAAAGTACACAATTTTTATGTGAACACTCAAAAAAAACCAACTTTTATTACCCATGCCACCACATCTTTTGCAAAAAAAGTGCGGCACACCTCCACGTCGCGTATGCAAGAAAGAGACAAATGAACAAAAAAACAATGCATCATAGTGATAGAAAATGGCACGAAGTTTGCTAATTTTTGTACAAAGCGAATGATTTATGAATCAACGAGATAGGGACACTCCATTTAACTTTTTTTAAGCTAAAAAACATACAATAAAAGCACCAACGTAACGTTATTTTTATTAATTTTGCAACGCATTTTAAGGATAAATTATTATTTGATTGGCATTCAAGCAGTTAGAAACTTAAGGTAAAACAGGATGAGACAACTTAAAATTACAAAAAGCATTACTAATCGTTCGAGCGAGGCACTTGACAAATATCTTGTAGAGATTGGCCGCGCACCACTTATCTCAATTGATGAGGAAATCGAACTGGCCCAGAAAATCAAGAAAGGCGGCCCTGAAGGGGAGCGCGCCAAAGACAAGTTGGTGACCGCCAACCTGCGTTTCGTGGTTTCCGTGGCCAAGCAATACCAGCACCAAGGACTGACACTCACCGACCTTATCGACGAAGGCAATATCGGCCTGATAAAAGCCGCACAGAAATTTGACGAGACTCGCGGTTTCAAGTTCATCTCCTATGCTGTCTGGTGGATTCGCCAAAGCATCCTGCAGGCCATCGCCGAGCAGAGCCGCATCGTGCGCCTGCCACTCAACCAAGTAGGTTCCCTGAACAAGATCAACCATGAGATCAACAAGTTCGAGCAAGAGAACATGCGCCACCCCTCCGTTTCCGAACTTTCCGACGCCACCAACCTCGACGAAGAGAAAATCGGTCAGAGCTTGATGGCCGACGGCCACCATGTTTCCATCGACGCCCCCTTCCAGGATGGCGAGGACAACTGCATGCTCGACGTGATGGCCAGCGGTGAAGACAGCCGCACCGACCGCTACGTTGACCATGAGTCGATGGCATTGGAACTGGAGTCCGTGCTCAACAAGGTGCTCAAAGACCGCGAAATCACCATCATCCGTGAATGTTTCGGCATCGGTCAACCGGAAAAGGGTCTTGAGGAAATCGGCGACCGCCTGGGTCTCACCCGCGAGCGTGTGCGCCAGATTCGCGAGAAGAGCATTGCCAAGCTTCGTGACAGCGGCAATGCTAAGATATTGATGAAATACCTGGGGTAAGTTTCCCCATCGTTCCAAGTGGGTCTCTCGGTTGAGAGACCCACTTTTTTTGTCAAAATTGTTTGAAAAAGGGAAAAAATGGTTATTTTTGTGCCATGATATCGAAGAAGGCATGCTGGAGCCTCCTGGCAGCACTCCTTCTGGCAGTCATTCCCCAGGCGGCCAGCAGCAAGGACAGATTGGACACTTTGGTGCTCAATCGCATCTTCAATTACCGTGCAAGCATCGACAGCACCATTGAAGGATATCGCACGCAAGCCTACCTGAAATTCCGAGTGAAAACCAATCGCCGCAATGCGACATTGCTATGCGTGCCTCATCTGTACACGATAGCACGGTCCAATCAGAAGAGCCATCTTGGAGAGAGCTACCTGACCCTTACCTTTCACGAGTCGGAACCTACGGAGTCGGAAGTGCATGCCCGCACCAGCACCATACACCGCCACCGCACGGTGATACCCGACGTGTATGGTTACTTGACACCCCACATCTATCAAACAACGCTCCTCAGCGACCACCTCTACTCCCCTTTCCACATCCGTAACAAGCGTTATTACAAATACACAGTCAAACAGGTGTTCGGAACAAACGCCAACGTGGAGTTCCGCCCTCGCGTAAAAAACACCCAAGCCGTTCGCGGCAGTGCCATCGTCGACATCGAGACGGGGCGAATCATTCGCTGCACATTAGTGGGCGAGTTCGACATGGTTGCTTTCGAAATCAACATCACCATGGGGGCGGAAGGTCTTTCAAGCCTGCTGCCCACATCATGCACATTGAAGACGAAATTCTCCTTCTTGGGCAACCAGCTCCGAGGCATCTATGAAGCAAGATATGGAGACATGCCTCTCACCGAGAACACGTTGGTGGAAGGCATACAGGCTCGCGAACTGATAGACTCCCTCCGTCCCACGCCCTTGACTTCCGCAGAGAAAGACATCTATGCGGAATACGACTCCTTGAGGCGCAGCAGCATCACCGACACCACATCGGTGCGTGAGAAGAATTTCGCAAAGGACTTCCTTTGGGACGTGATAGGAGACAACCTGCTCAACCGCATCAAGGGAAGATTCGACAACGACCGTGGCTACTACCGCATTTCCCCCATCATCAACCCCTTGTACCTCTCCTACTCACACCGCAAGGGGCTCACCTACCGTTTGACGGCACGTGCCGGTTATGTGTTCAACGAGAACAGCGACCTTTACGTACGCACGAAAATCGGCTATTCCTTCAAACTGAACCACACCTATTTCGACATACCCATCACCTATACGTTCGACGACCGCAACAATGGCAAGATGATGTTGTCGTGGCGCAACGACGAGTTGCAAGCCTCTTCCACCGTGCTTGACCAGTTGAAGAAGAAACATGGCAACACCTTCGACTGGGACACCCTTGCCCTGGACTATTTCAAGCATTCCCGACTGGTGTTTACCCTTCAATACGACTTGAACCCGCATGTGGGTCTGAAAACCGGCATCCTTTTCAACCGATGGAGAAGCGTCGACAAAGAAGATTTCAAAGCCCTGGGCAAGCCCACATTCTACAAGAGCACGGCACTTTGTGAAGAGTTGACCTTCCGTCCTCTGGGATGGCGCGGCCCAATAATGACCATCGATTACGAACGGACATTAAACGGAGTGACCAAGGACAACATGGACTATGAGCGATGGGAGTTCGACTGTTCTTATCTGAAACACCTGCCATGCCTCCGCTCCCTCTCGCTGCGAGCCGGCTTCGGCTTCTATACGACGGGGACGAAAGACACCTATTTCCTCGACTTCAACAATTTCAGGGAGGACAACATCCCCGGCGGTTGGAATGACGAATGGAGTGGCGACTTTGAATTGCTTCACAGAAACTGGTACAACTCCTCCCATTACTACGTCCGTGCCAACGCCACCTACGAGTCGCCCTTGCTGCTATTGTCATGGATACCCCTGATAGGCACCATCACGGAGAACGAGCGCATTTATGTGAGCGCCCTTCACCTGAGTCAAATCAAATATTACATTGAGTTGGGATACGGTTTCACCAACCGACTGCTGTCGATGGGTATCTTCACCGGTTATGAGGAATTCAAGCATTTCTCCATCGGTCTCCGTTTCGACTTCAGATTGTTCGACAGGTGGTAGGGTTTTTGCGTGTTTCCTGTTTTTTATTCAAGCAACAGGTTGATTTGAGGAAGCCACACAATCATTGGCATCAGCGTTTTGCACAGTCCGGGCACAACCCCCTGACGAGCAAACTAACCGTTGCCGACTGGAATCCCTCAGGAAGGTCAACACAAGGAACAGACGTGTCTTCCAGGCAGAATGTCCTACCGCAGGCCTCGCAATGGAAATGTGGGTGTTCATCGTCGTCGAAGTCGCCATGCCGGCTCCTGCACAATTCATACCTTGCACCGGCTCCCCCTCCGTCTTCGATGACATGGACGAGGTGGTGGGCTTTGAAAAGCGTGAGCACTCTGAAAATGCCAGACTTGTCGATGGTGAGGATTTTCCTTTCCAACTCAGCCATCGTCATAGGTTGAGAAGAACGGTCAAGCTCCCTTGCCACCACGATGCGATTTGCAGTCACCTTGACCCCATGACTTTCAAGCATCTCCACATACTCTTTGCTGTCCATTTGCGTATTTTTGTGCGAAAGTAATCAATTATCAACAAAAAAAAGACAATGGATAGCAAAAGTTTTGTAATTTTGTGTCCGACATCCAATCCATATGCGATATGAAGTTAAAGAAAGCGTCCATTTTCATCATCTTACTCTCTGTTCTGGCTTTTTCAAGTTCATGGACAGCTCGCGCCAACACGAGCAGCAACGAGTCTCGCAAAATCTTCGACTACACTTACAACCTTGTGTTCGGCCCACAAGGCTCCTCCCTTTCCTACAATGTGAACATCATCGGCATACTGAATGTGAGTGGTTCGATATGGCACAAGAACAAAAAGCGACGATACTCCGAGTCACGTTACATGAGTTGGAACGACGGCCAGAAAGAATACTATGTCGACAACAAGAAAAAGACGGTGAGCCTATTCATTGCCGGCACTCGAAAAAGCGAGCGTTATGGCAACAACTTCACGTTCCATCCCGATGACTACACTTACTCCCACAAGGAGACGAAAACCACGTATGAGTTGAACATCGACGCGCGGAAGGAAGTGAGTGGCATCAAACATATGATAGCTATCATCGACAAACGCACACGCGCCCCCAAATATCTAAAGATAAAGGTGTTATGGTTTTGGACAACAGTCAGCATAACCAATTTCCGCAGTGGTATCAGCGACGACGTATTCATTTTCCCCGCGGAAAAATTCAAATCCTACACCTTCATCGACCGGCGGAAGAAATAAGCACGGAATCCTGCATCCTCCATACACACCGCCATCAACACATTCGCACTTGCGTGGATAGCCACACAAGTGCGAATGTCATAACTGAGCGCCTCCTGCCACAACGTGGTGGAGACAAGAAGGCTATTTTTTGTTCTTCTTGTAATATTCCAGACCTCTTTTGACGGTCTTTTTCACACAATTGGAAGAGATGGTGGCACCAGTGACGCCGTCAACATTAGCATTGATGGCACTGTTGACCGTCATGCCATTCCACTTGCTCAGGATGCCGTTCTTCACCTTCAAGAAATACTTGGGTGTCTCCTGATTGGGCAATGCCTCCACTTTGACAACTTTGTTGTTGGAGATGTAAATCTTCAAAGGTGTGGGACCATTGTAACCCTTGATGTCGGATGCAATGGTCGTGGTGTTGACGATGGTCTGGTTTCCACTTTTTGTAATGACCGGCTCACCAGGCATGGCACTTACCATGAGAGCTGCTGCCAAAAGAGTGAAAACAGTCTTTTTGATGTTGTTGATATTCATTTTTCTTGTTTTTTATGATTGTTGATTCGTTGTTTTGTTGTTTCACGGGATTTCGGTATAACGGTATAACGGAATAACGGTATAACGGAATAACGATTTTTCGTAATAAACGACAACTCGAGAATCCGGTATTGCCGTTACAGGGTCATTCCATAGGAGTCACCTCATAACCCGCCTGCCTGAGTAGATGCAAGACGCCCTTTTCACCTACGAGATGTGCAGCCCCTACGGCAAAGAGTGTGGGCTTCTCTTTCATAATGGCAGGCATCTGGGCAATCCAATCAGCATTTCGACCATACACCAGGAGTTCGTCTTCTTCGTCTGTAGAGTCACATCCGTCGCCGAGGTTCTTTTCTTCCATACTCTCAATGCCCTCCAGGTCTTTCGAATAATACGCCTTCACGATGCTTTCTGTCAGCTGCAAATAATAGTCCTGATGCTCTATGAAACAGTTTAGCAGTTGTTTCTGTCGTTCCAAAGTCTGTCCTTGGAGCAAAACCTTGATTTGATAGTCTATGGTTTCCAGTCCCAACACCCCTTTTCCGTCTTTTTTTGCCTGCGTCTGCACATAAGTGTCGATGCCGTCATTCACATTGAACGTGGGGTCTTTCTTCAGATACAAGAGGGAGGTGAGTTGCACGAGAAGGGCAGCTGGTGTGAACTGTCCCATCTGCGCCCCTACGGCGGGATTGCTGAGGTCAGCACCAAGCAGCTGTTTCATCAGTGCATTGAGTGCATCCATTTCTTCCTTTGAAAGGATTTGCTGGAGTTTCTGCCCGTCAGGGAGCATCATGGCCTTTTGCATCTTCATCAGGTTTTCCGGCTTCATCATGTCCTCCATGATCACTTCCCCGCACACTTGATCCACCTCTGCCATCGCCTTGGAGAATCCGGGGATTTCTTTGGAGAAGGAAGACGATGCAAAGTGGTAGGTGCCAAGCACATAAGAAGGTTTGTCAAGCCCGTTTCCTGAAATACTAAACAATAGCTGTGCCTGCACCATCATGGTTCCCATCAGCATGCAAGTCAGCAAAAAAACCATTCTTTTCATAAATTCTTGTCTAAAATGTTGGTTTCTGTGGCAAAATTACAACAAATGAACCAAGAAATAGAGGATTATGAGTTAAAAAGTGAAGAATGAAAGTTAAAAAATAAAAAATGCTTACAGAAGTGAGGAAACCAGGAAAACCAAGATAGCTAAAATAAAATGATTATCCGCATCTTTCCGATAACGCCCCGAAGGGGCAATAAGCCTCCAGCCCAGGGCAACGCCCTGGGAAATTGGGAAGGAGGCAATCGCCCTGTAGGGGCATAAGCCTTT
>Ga0247610_10005247_pt1 | contig 13669 bp, 8 predicted proteins | sample 174DNAGHGhighgp2_FD_193483 | JGI IMG/M metagenome (GOLD analysis project Ga0247610, IMG submission 193483) | Sheep rumen microbial communities from Palmerston North, Manawatu-Wanganui, New Zealand - 1742 DNA GHGhigh gp2 | ecosystem: Host-associated > Mammals > Digestive system > Stomach > Rumen ...
ATGATGATGCTGCATCCACTATCGGCGCAAACACATTCGTCGCTATCATGACTCACAACGCGAATCATGATACAATTTTCTTAAATTTTTCTTTCATGTTTTATTTGATTATAATATAAAATAAGGTTTTTCGATATTTTTCATACTTCTTATGGTGGTATAATAGATACTGTTTTATTTATTTTCATTTTCTATATTGGTTATGATTTAAAAACTTATTTTAGATTAATCATCTACACTTCACTCCCACATATCAAAATGATATCCATCTATAGGATATGCTCTGATCTGGACTTCTTGTCCACATTCGTATGTACCGGCTCATTCTACCATATCTATTCAAAAATCTCTACTCAAATCTACTGTGTATGTATTCCTATCATAGAATAGATTAATCACTGTACTACCATCTCATGAGATATCCGTTTTGGTTTCTATCTCTCATGGTCAATTTTCATCTCATGTCAATGATCCACGACTATACACTATACAGCTAGGATATGTCTGACTTAAATCATCAAAATATACCTGTTCTCCTGCTATTCATGTGAATATTTCTGTACCTGAGAGTGTATAACTCAGTTCTCATGCATTTTTAATAAAATGCCTCACCTCATATGTCAAAGGGATACATGTCACCCCATCTCATGATAGCATATATCATGTATCACACTTCCACATGACATACAATTCTGTATATTTTCTCAGGCTCTGACTAAAATCAAACAATGTCGTCAAACCTGTATCTATATACCATCATGATACAGCATATCATGTCCTGATGATACTAGGTGCGACTGTAGTATCTCATACATCTATCACCTGTCTAGCCAGCTCTACTCCAGTGATAGTCCTATAACTCACTGCTATATCATATGTGAGATATCATGATGCTGATTCACTGTCCAAGACTGCACGAGTCTTGTCCACTATAGAGCTATTCCATTTAGTTCCGTGTCATCAAATAAGTTTATGGATATTATGAAACATACTGTTTGAGTTTGTCACTCCACTTGTGATGAATCATGTAGATGCATAGATGGTACTCAAATTACTACAATTAGAGAACATATTGGTCATGTCCGTCACTTTACTTGTATTCCAGTCACTCACATCCAATTCTGTTAAATTACTACAATTTGAGAACATTTGACTCATATTTGTTACACTACTTGTATCCCAGCTACTAATATTTAGTTCTGTTAAATTTCTACAATCCATAAATATACTCATCATATTAGTTACATTACTTGTATTCCAATTACTCACATCAAGTCCCGTTAAACTGCTACAATTAAGAAACATTTGAAACATATTTGTCACTCTACTTGTATTCCAATTACTTACATCTAATCCTGTTAAACTGCTACATCAACGGAACATATTCTGCATATTTGTCACTTTACTAGTATCCCATCAACCTACATCTAATCATGTTAAATTGCTACATCAATTGAACATCCAACTCATACTTGTTACTTTACTAGTATCCCATTCACTCACATCCAATTCTGTTAAATTGCTACATTGATTGAACATACCATACATAGTTGTCACTTCACTAGTATCCCATTTACTTACATCTAATCATGTTAAACTGCTACAGCTCGAAAACATAGCATACATATCTGTCACTTTACTCGTATTCCATTCACCCACATCTAATCCTATTAAACTTCTACATCAATTAAACATATTATTCATATCTGTCACTTTGCTCGTATCCCATCATCCCACATCAAGTCCAGTTAAACTGCTACAACCTTGAAACATCCGTCTCATATTTGTTACACTACTTGTATCCCGTTTACTTACGTCTAATCCTGTTAAATTGCTACATTGATTGAACATACCATACATAGTTGTCACTTTACTTATATTCCATTCACCCACATCTAATCCCATTAAACTTCTACAATAACTGAACATACCCTGCATAGTTGTCACTTCACTAGTATCCCATTCACTCACATCCAATTCTGTTAAACTGCTACAACTAGAGAACATACTAAACATATTTGTCACTTTACTAGTATCCCATCAACCTACATCTAATCATGTTAAATTGCTACATCAATTGAACATCCAACTCATACTTGTTACTTTACTCATATCAAAATGACTCACATCTAGTCTCACTAAACTGATACAACTTTCGAACATCTGACTCATAGTTATTACATTACTTGTATTCCACCCACTTGTGTCTATATATGTACCTGATTGTATTCTATAAAACATGATATTAGAATTCTGATTTAGATATAATATATCTGCATCTGAATAATAATACAATATTCCATCATCAAACCATGCTATGATTGGAGTCTCTGAATCATTGGTTGATAGAAATCATGTAGTCACTCATGTTGGCACACCTCCTGTCCTCACTATCTGCTGTATCAATGTATCTACATCATAATAATTTGTCACAGTCGCTCATGTTGCTAGACTCTTGAGAGTCAAATTAACTGTTTGTCATGGTAGGAAGGTCGCTGTGAGGATCTTTTCACAGGCTCAATCTGCTAATCTGTATCCATCTGCACATACTCGATCTACATATACCTCTGTATATGTCCTCAACTCCTGACTGAAATCAAATGGTGTCGTAAATCACGAATTCATATAGTATCCCATCACATTGTATCATGTGATACTAGGTACTACCGTAGTATCTCATACATTTATCACCTGTCTAGCGAGTTCTACTCCACTACTTGTCCTATAACTCACTGCTATATCGTATGTTAGATATCCTGACTGTGTCTCGCTATCCAAGACTGCACCTGATTTACTTTCTCATAAACTAGGAGATTTCGTTCCATGTCATCAGATGAGTTTTGAGTCGTTTAGGAACATTTGATCTGAGTTTGTCACTCCACTTGTGATGAATCATGTAGAAGCATAAATGGTATTTAACTTGTTACAATTAAAGAACATATAACCCATATTTGTCACACTACTCGTATCCCATCAGCTTACATCTAGCTCTGTTAAACTGCTACAATTAGAAAACATTTGACTCATATTAGTTACATTACTTGTATCCCAGCTACTAATATTTAGTTCTGTTAAATTGCTACAATTATAGAACATATTAGACATAATTGTCACATTACTAGTGTTCCAGTTACTTACATCTAAATTTGTTAAACTGCTACATTGATAAAACATACCATACATATTTGTCACACTACTTGTATCCCATTTACTTACATCTAAACTCTCTAAATTCCTACACATATAAAACATACCATACATATTTGTCACACTACTTGTATCCCATTTACTTACATCTAAACTCTCTAAATTGGTACATTGAGAAAAGATATCACTCATATTTGTCACACTACTTGTATCCCATTTACTTACATATAAACCCGTTAAACTACTACAATTCAGGAACATAGCTCACATATTAGTCACGCCACTCGTATCCCATTTACTTACATCTAGTTCTGTTAAACTGCGACAATCATTGAACATATAACTCATATTTGTCACCCTACTCGTATCCCATTTACTTACATGTAATCCTGTTAAACTAATACAATTACTAAACATATGACTCATATTTGTCACATTACTTGTATCCCATTTACTTACATCTAGTTCTGTTAAACTGTTGCAACTATTGAACATAAACCCCATATCTGTCACCCTACTCGTATCCCGTTTACTTACATCTAATCCTGTTAAACTAATACAAGCAAAAAATACCTGATTCATATTAGTTACACTACTCGTATCCCATTTACTTACATCTAAATTTGTTAAACTGTAACAACTAGAAAAGAAACTTTGCATATTTATCACTCTACTAGTATTCCATCCACTAGTATCTATATATGTTCCTGATTGTATTTTATAAAACATAGAACTAGAATTCTGGTTCAAATAGATTACATCAGCCTCTGAATAATAATACAATATTCCATTATCATACCATGCTATAATTGGTACCTCTGAAGTAGAAGTAGAAAGTAGTCATGTAGTAAATCATGCAGCTATAGCTCATGTCCTTACTATTTGTTGAATTAGGGTATCTATAGTATTTATATTTGTCACCGTTGCTCAGGTTGCCAGGCTCTTGAGAGTCTTGTTGACTGCCTGTCATGGTAGGAAGGTCGCTGTTGCTGGCCTTGTGATAGCATATAGTACAACATCACCTGTCAAAGTAATTTCTTCTCATACTGCATACTCTGCTACGGTAGCCCCACTATCTGTACTCCATCCAAGTGCTAAATACCCAAGCCTCGTGATAGATGGCATAGTAATAGTCACTCAAGTAATAATATTTGCTCAAATACTATCAGCTCCATTAGCATCAAAAGTGGCCGTATATATTGCATTAAAAAATCAAGTATCACTATATGTCAAATCTGCATTACAATAATATGTACTATCACATGTCAATGAAACATCAAGTTCTACTGCTCATGTATCACAATCATAATTTTTACACTCCCCTGTACTCGTATTTATTTGTTCAATCTGATATTGAGATTCATAATTATAACTTGGATATTCTCATTGGTCCCCAAAGATGGCATCTATATCATAACACAACCTACTATAATCTCATTGAGTATTTTCTCCACCATCGATATCACATCTATCATATTCATAAAACCAACCACGATAACCTCAATTATCCAATTTTGAAAATGTTATCAATCCACTTCAATTATTTCTTACTGTACTAAGCAGAGAATAACCACCATAAAACAAACCAAATTCAAATTGTCATGATTGTATTGGTTTATTACTATCTACCGAAGTCTCTATCTCTATACAAACAGGTGCTTTCTTGTTATAAAAAGCATATCCATTCCAATCCTGAAAATCATAATAGTCACTCCAATATCATCCTCAATTTGAATCCACATAATTATTCCAATCCCACTCTGACCGACTATCCCAAGATACATAATCATCATAATATGAGTTATAATGATAAGGATAAGAATGACTTTCATATTGATATCACCAACCTAAATAATTTACATCTTCACCCTCAAAGCATAATCCCTCATTTTGACTTCACAGATAATAATCTTTATGATATTGAATATTTTTATTTCCGTATCCATCATCCTGTACTCTTACTTTAATAATAGCACTATCAATGATATATCCATCAGGTGCATTATTAAAATTTTGTGTAATCAAATATGTACCATCAGTATCAACACAAAATTTAATATCTCCACTCTCATCATTAGTGGTAGTTTGTTTGATTGCTTCATAAGTAGTCCTTAAATCAAATTCAAATTGTCATTCTTCCAATCACAATGCTTTTACCTTAGATTTTATCTCAATGCAATCTCATTTTTTATTATTAAATATATATTGATCATCACCTGCCGAAAAATATATCTCTTCACCTTGGTTTCAGTATTCATCAAGATAAAAATATCTAGCATAAGGATCACCTACACCGTCAGCTTCCACAGATACCTTCACAGCAGATTTATCACATACATAAGTATCATCATGAAAGCTATCACAATCTTCACTTATATAAAATATTTTTCATAGATCTTCATATCACAATTCACAACGACCATTGTCAGAATCTATACAAAATTGTATTTCTCAATATTCATCAGATTGATATTCCCAATAATTATTACCATACTCATCTTTTATGATAAATGGAGCTCATACATATGGTCACTCAGCACCTGCACCTACATCTACTTGAATATATCTCAGAGTTCCTGCACCATGTATCTTGTTCACTGCAAAAAACAATCACAAAAAAAACAAAACTATTGATGATATCCCCAACAGTTTTCAGATTGTCATTTTTTTAAATAAATTTCTAATAAATGAATGGTTTTTCATGTTCAGCTCTATAAAATATAAAAGTTTTTTGCTTTCCGTGCCGTAAAATATTATAATCTCAAAAATTTTTTTTGCAAAATTTCATACAGAAATGTTTAATCCCTTTCCCCATTTTCCTCAATTTGTGATATAATATGTTTTATAATAAAAAAATATTTGAAATAAACAAAAAAAAATATACCATACATCACGATATTTATTGCATATTTTTTATTATCTTAAAATTAAATCATGGCTGACAAAATTTCAGTAACATCCAAAAACTCTTATGGATCTCGTCTAAAAAGTAGTTTCTGAAAAATTTTTGGATGAATCATCTTTGTTATTGGATCAATCATTTTACTTGCTCGAAATGAACATCGCTCTATCGAACAAAAAAGAGCCCTTAGCGAATGAGCAGAAATCGTAGTAGAAGCCACATCTACACAATTAGATAAGACTTTGGATGGGAAAGAAGTCCATGTATACTGAGACACAGAATCTCCTGCACAAGCTCTAGTAGACAATATATTTGGTATCACTACCGACGACCTAAAACTTGCTAGGAATGTAGAGATGTATCAGTGGGATGAAAGTCAGGATGAAGACTGCACAGACAATCTATGAGGAAGTGAGACTTGTACTACTACATACGAATATTACAAGACTTGGAGTGACCACAAAATTGATTCAAGCTCTTTCTATGAAACACAATGACACACAAACCCTGCTAATTGGGAATACGAATCAAATGAAACTACCAAAAATCCTATACATTTAGGAGTATATACACTATCAGATGTATTTGTGTGAAAACTTTCCAACTATACAGACATAGACTTATCAACACAGGATATCACAGTACCTAGTAAATATGGAGAAGAAAAGACTACAGAGGCCAACACAAATACTGAAGAACCTACAGATGATATAGAAAAAAATAATGATGATTACTTGTATTGAGACCAAGATCAAACTGAGACAGAGACAGAAACAGAAAAAGAAGTAGTGGTATCAGATTGAGCAGCTATCAAAAATTATGAATGATTACATATTTATGCTGACCATATCTACATATGAAAAAATGAAAATGAACCTCAAATATGAGACATGAAAATCACCTTTGCAAGTGTAAAGACTGGTACAGTAAGTATCATATGAATGCAAACAGATGATGAATTGACTAGCTATACTACATCAAATGACAGAACAATCGCATTGCTAGAAAATGGTAAAGTAAGTGCTGAAACTATGTTTTTACATGCACAAAAAGCAAATAAGACGCTCACATGGATATTGAGATTACTCGGATTATTCTTGATGTTTGCAGGATTCAATATGATGTTTGAATTTATAAGTACACTAGCAAAAGTATTACCATTCCTATCAAAGATTATCTGATTTAGTACATGAATCATTTCTTTTGCTTTAACTTTGACATTAGGATTCTTGACTATCGGACTTGCATGGATAGCTGTCAGACCAGTATTGGGAATATGCTGTCTAGTGGTATCTGCTGCTGGAATATTCTGCTTAATCAAATTGAGAAAAAGTAAAAAAGCATCTACAACACCTGAAACAGAATCAGAAAACACACCAGAGCCAGATGCTGAAGTAATTGAATGTTAGCAAATTTCTTGATCGTACACAAAAAAACTTCCAAAATTTTCTTGGGAGTTTTTTTTAATAAAAATAATTTAAAATATTACTTGACTTTTTTGTACTATTATTTAAGTCTATCCCCTGAAAATAAAAATTTAAGCCTATGCGAACAATCGGAATTCTCAAAGCAATCTTTGATTTTATTGCAAATCTGTCCGAAATCCTACTTATTATTTGCCTCATCCTCTGTCCCATTTCATTTATATTGGAAAATATTGCCAATGGATGTCACTGGGATCAAGTAGCAAGCATCTCAGGTCAGATTTCATGGATTTCAAGAGTGACATTATGTGTTCTCCTAATTCTCTCAGTATTATTTGGAGAAAGATAGTAATCCATCAAAAAATCCTGGAGAAAACTCCAGGATTTTTCATTATTTATTTTGAAATTTTTAAATATTTATTAGTATCTCAGGACAACTTCTCCCAATTTAATTTCATCTAATACTTGATCAATCATAGTCTGTATCTCATTGATAGCAAAATCATATACATTATTGAAATTATTATCACTTAGCAATAATTCATTCAATCTGTCACTTGTAGTTCTCAGTCACTCTACGATAGTCTGCAAATCTCAGGTATCCATGATTAAATTACCATTGATTCATTTTTTCAGATCAGATAAGTGCTTTTTCATTGCGATAATATTTGATACTACTCTATCGATGAATTCTGAATTATTATCCATCCTATCCACTATAGTCATATTGTAAGATGATACAGTATTGGAATTAAATTCCAATGCAGCCATCAAAGCATCACAAGTAGAATTAATTTTGTCAATTAGAGCATTCACTGTATCCACAGATTTTGAAATTGAATTTAAATTGTTGTCCATTTGTTTTCAAAAAAAAATTAAAATTAATTTAACAATATAATTATACTCCAAAATCAAAATTTTCAAAAATTTTTACAATTTTAATCGCCACAAAATCACCATTTTTTTTTATATATAAAAAAAATATTTTACATTTGTTGAAAAATACCATAAATTGAAAACCTTTAGTTAGCACACACATTGAATTTTCTAAAAAAAATCATAATATATCTTTTATCTTTTATATTTTATCAGAAATTCAAAATGTGATACAAAGCAGGTCTTGCTTTCCTCATTATATTCCTAATTATTGCTATCATAGTCACAATTTACTATTTCATATATGCCATACGTATCAGTTTATCTAAATCAAAAAAAGCTCCATACATATCCACATTTGATAGACATCTGACCATCATGAAAAAACTAGAAATCAAACCAAATGCTACCATGGTAGATTTAGGATGTTGAGATGGGAAGGCATTGAGATTCTTTTCCAAAGAACACAAACTCAAACTCTGAGAATGATATGACATAAATCTATATGCTATACTAAAAGGTAAACGACTAAACAGACATCACCATATCACAAATATAAATCTATACAAAAAAAATCTATTTGCTGCCGATCTAAAAAAATACGATTATATATATGTATACTTGCGAGATTCACAGTTAGCATATATAGAAGACCGAGTTTTTGAAAACAAGAAAAAAGAGACAATAATTATCTCTAATTCATTCCAATTTTCAAAACATAAACCATACAAGACATACAAAAACAATAAATGATTTGAAACAATATTTTTGTACAAATAAAAATTTAATCCATATCTGACAAATCTATCTTTTTTCTCCATTGCTTTTTTTCAGAATTATACTTTTTCTCCATCAACCTTTTTTCATTTTCTATCTCCGAAATCTCAGTCTGAATCCTATCTTTTTCTTCTTTGAATAATTCCAATAATAATTGTCTCAGATGATTTAATACATTTTCTCTATTTTTAGAAGCATATCTAGTTTCTTGATTTTCCAAAATTAATTTAGACTGATCATGTGTGATATTTTTTTCTCCAAATACTTTCACAAAATCATCCCAAGTCTTATCTTGCAAATCAAAATCATTGTAAAATTTATTTATATCAAAATGTAATTGAGCTTTTGAATTACCATGATTAATATTCTGTCCGCCATGCCCACTAGCATGCACATATTTGATTTGCCAATATCATTTATTTTTGTCCATGACAGTATTGATAATTTGTCATGCTGTATATTTTTTTAATTCTTGCACATCTTTTTGAATTTTATTATCCAATTCTTGTTGATTAAAATCCATATTCTGATCTATATTTTGAATATCCATTATAAATAATAATAAAATAAATCTATCAAGATTATAAGGATAAATTTTTTTTTGTCAAAATTTCAGTGAGATTTTTAATCATACTTTATAACTCAGCAAAATAATTCGGCTCAGCTTCGAATCCCGCAATACTGCGGGATTGCGAAGTGAGCCGAGAGGCGTTTTTGGTTACTTTTGTCGCTGGTAGACAAAAGTAACCCGCCGGAGGCACAACATTAATCCATCATACTTCGATAAAGGCGACACACAACAGACAAAAATAAATAAAAAAAAGTCCTTTTTTTCAAAAGGACTATATTATTTTGTAGTATGGATTAACTTTTAATCTGCTTTTCTCCTTACGACTCTGTAAAACACATATAATACCAATGCTCAAGCAATGATTGCCAATATATTCTCTTTTGGTCATACTGTAGGTACCGTAGACACTTTACCCGTATTTTTCGTAGGAGTAGTAGGCTCTGGTGTACTTGTAGATAACTTATGACATGTATAAGTCTTGTATGCACTCAATCCATCAGTATCATCAAACCTAACTATAGGTGCTGTAGACTGATTCACATTAAATGAAAATGTCTTTTCATTATTAGCATTTACAGTACCTTTTATATCAAAATTATTTGTAGATTCATTATATAAGGATATCTTTATATCTCAGATATTACTTGTTGGCACCCAACTAATTGTCACCTTTTTACCATCCCAAGTACATGATACATTTGCTAATGCGATAGCACTTGCCCAAGAATTACTCGTATGTGTAGTAGAAGTCGTTGCCGTTCAATTAGCACATTCATCTCACTCTCAATATATTTTGTCCTTTAACTTGAAACAAATTTGGTTTGATACTGATCATAGCATCTCCCAATCATCTCTCGGAATAGCTACTACATAATATATTGTATTTGCATTTAAATTAGAATTTAACGTCATAGTCAAAGTATTTTCATTACCTTGTGGAGAGAATGAGACCTCAGTAAATCAAGATAATAATGCAGGATCTGCCAATAGCTCATCAAAAGAGTGATTTCCATACAACAATATATAATCTGTAATCCTTGCTCATAAATCATCCACTAATACAGGAGATGAAAATGTAATCGATGTAGTAGTAATATCATCCACAGATAATTTTTGATCACTACTATATCAAAACAAAGAATTGCTCGAATCAAACAATCCAACAACATTTTCTCTAGTCAAACTTTGTGCCGATACCAGTCCATACGACAAAATTCAGGCTATAAAAACTCACAAAGCAAAACTCAATATTTTTTTCATGGGTAAATATAATGATAAAACTAAAATACATTATAATAATATATTATTATTTTTTAATAGATTTTTTAACATTATACCAACAAAAATATTAAAAAAATGTTAAAAACTTTGACTTATTGTAAATAAGTGATATAATTTGGTTATCACAAAAAAGTCATGAATTATTAATTTTTAATTTTTAATTATTAATTATTCAACAAGCATCGTCTTGTCTCTATACTGCATTGCCTCTGCCAAATATTTTACCTTCAATTCAGAATCTCACTCCATATCAGCAATAGTCCTTCACAACTTGATAATCCTATGAATCAACCTAGGAGATAATGTCAATTTATTCGCTGCCGCAGCCAAAAAATCTTTGGCATCTGGACTCAATATTATAAATTTTTCTATATCTCTGGATCACATATCTGCATTTGACGAAATATTCGTCCCCTTAAATCTATCTTTTTGGATATTTCGTGCATTGACTACCTTTTTTCTAATCTCAGCACTACTCTCTCACTTCACTGTATTCAAAAGATTTTCCACATTTTCTCTAGGAATATCCAAAATAATATCAATCCTATCCATCAATGGTCATGATATTTTTGATTGATATTTTTTTATTTCATTTATATTACAAGTACAATGTTTTTCAGGATCTTTATAATATCCACATTTACAAGGGTTCATACTTGCAATAAACATAATATTTGCCGGATAAACCACAGATCCAGATACACGGGATATATTTACACATTTATCCTCAAGAGGCTGCCTAAGAACTTCCAATGTCTCTCTTGGAAATTCTGTCAATTCATCAAAAAATAAAATTCATTTGTGTGCTAAACTTATCTCACCTGGTGTCAATGCAGATCATCCTCATACTATAGATATCTTGGATGCAGTATGATGCACTTGACGAAAAGGTCTATCAATGACCAAAGGCATATCCTTGTTTAATTTTCACACAACTGAATATATCTGACTCACCTCCAAAATTTCAGAAAAAGACAATGGTGGTAAAATACTCTGCATAGCTTTGCTCAACATAGTTTTTCCACTTCATGGAGCTCCCACCATCAAAATATTGTGCAATCATGCTGCTGCTACTCACAATGCTCTCTTTGCTACCAATTGTCATTTAATATTTTGGAAATCTACTTCAAAATTTGAATCATTTCACTGCAATACCTGGATATCTTTTGCCTGACAAACAGGTGTCACTTCTTTTTTGCCAATTAAATAATCAACTAAATCCAAAAATGAATCAAATGGAAAAATCTCAATTCACGAAATATATTCCAATTCATATAAATTTTCCTTTGGAACAAAAAATCTAGTATATCATTTCTTAATCGCAGAAATCACTGACGGTAACAATCAATTTACTCTCTTGATAGATCCATCCAATCCCAATTCTCAAAAAAACAATGAATCCTGTATATCTCAAATATGAGCAATCTTACCCTCATTTAGCAAGATAAACAATGCTACTGCCATAGGTAAATCAAAACTAGTACCTACTTTTTTGATATCTGATGGTGACAAATTTAATATAAACTTACGATTTGGCAACTTGATACCAATATTGCGAAATGATGCCCTCAAACGCTCTTTTGATTCTTTGATAGCTGCATCAGGCAATCAAATAATATCAATATTTGGCAATGCTTGGCTAGAATCTGCCTCCACAATAATTTCAAATCACTGTAATCCTACATTTGTAAAAGTTTTGGTCGTCCGTATCATTTTCATATATCGTAAATAATAAAATATCACTGTCACAAAAATTATTTACAAATCTTTCACAAAAAATCAAGTCTTTTTTTGACCAGAAAATTCACTAAATAATTTACCTCATATAATCAGTTCTTATAAATAAGATTCATATATCAAAAGTTTACTAATTTGTCATATAGGATTAATAATTCATTAACATATTTTACTAAAGACAAAAACACACAATTTTATTGCGACTTCGTAATCCATTCATACATTATCAAACCCCACTAAAACGAGCGACGTTGTCGTAGGAGCAAGTCCGTATTCTTACATAAATATACAAAGGACAACTGAGTGCTAAAATTGTGTATAAAGGCCTTTTGACCGTAGGGCATCCGGCTTCAGCAGGATTGGCTACTTTTGTGGCCAGACAAAAGTAGAATGAAATGATATCCTCGATATAATCGGGATAGCACACCGTAGGTAAAAAAGCAATTAGAAATCTCTTTATTTTTTTCTTCCTCTACACACCATTAAAATAACCATCAAGAAAGAACAACAAAACAAGGTCCATCCTAATACAGAAAACAAAGATAATGATCTAGTATCTTCCGCTAAATAATTTCATACACCTTTCTGGATATCAGGACAACTAATTCTCTTGTTTATAGACAAAATAATTTCTCATTTTTCAACATTTCATTCGTGCTGTGACAATGAATAAGCATCTGCCAAAAAATCACATTCTTGTTTTGTTCACTTATAATATTTTTGACTATTTACCAGCATCCTAAACTCTACAGGGTCAATTTTGTTCAAAAGATACATCTCATCCATAGTCTCCAAATTATATGTCTTGGTGACAGTATTTGCTCCTCAATAAACTTGTTTATCAGACACAGACAATTTTACTTCAAATCATGTATTAAATGGCATCCAAAAATTTGGATAAATAGTCAATACATTCATATCCCACTCATGTTCCATCGTATTTATATCATAGTC
>Ga0247610_10005248_pt1 | contig 13668 bp, 14 predicted proteins | sample 174DNAGHGhighgp2_FD_193483 | JGI IMG/M metagenome (GOLD analysis project Ga0247610, IMG submission 193483) | Sheep rumen microbial communities from Palmerston North, Manawatu-Wanganui, New Zealand - 1742 DNA GHGhigh gp2 | ecosystem: Host-associated > Mammals > Digestive system > Stomach > Rumen...
TCTACTATCATATTTAGGATTATTTACATCAACGCTTATCGAGGTAAGTCCAGAACAACCAGAGAAAGCCCATTTCTCAATGCTCGTTACGCTATCAGGAATAACTATTGAGGTAAGCCCTGAACAACCCCAGAAAGCATATTTCCCAATACTCGTTACACCATCAGGAATAACTATCGAGGTAAGCCCTGAACAACCATAGAAAGCAGCTTCCCCAATGCTCGTTACGCTATCAGGGATAATTGTATTTTTACAACCTGCTATTAGAATATTTGTTTCGGTTTCTATAATCGCATTACAATTGTTTCTACTATCATATTTAGGATTATTTACATCAACGCTTATCGAGGTAAGTCCTGAACAATCAGAGAAAGCACCTTCCCCAATACTCGTTACACCATCAGGGATAACTATCGAGGTAAGCCCTGAACAACCATAGAAAGCATCTTTCCCAATACTCGTTACACCATCAGGGATAACTATCGAGGTAAGTCCTGAACAATCAGAGAAAGCACCTTCCCCAATACTCGTTACACCATCAGGGATAACTATCGAGGTAAGTCCTGAACAACCCGAGAAAGCCAATTCCCCAATACTCGTTACGCTATCTAAAATTGTAATTTCCGTAGTTTCTTTAGGACCGCTTACTAACGTCTTTTTATCATCGGAGTATTCTACTCCATCGGTATGCATGTAGCTCATAAGTAAATATTTAGTTGTTTTGTTTATATTTTTTGATATCTATCACTGCAAAGTCGCTCGAACCCAGGACCCCATCCTTAAAAGGGATGTGCGAATAAAAATTATCCACCAATTCACCATCTTTGACGATGACAATTCCCATCGAGCATATACTCGATTGCTCAAAATTTGCAGTCTCAAAATCTATTGCTACGAAGTCTTTCATAAGTTGTTATTTTTATTTTCCGCTGCAAAGATAGTACTCACAAATGCCAAATTACGGCAGGGTAGTAAACTTTTTGCGTTTTGTGCTTTATTTCTATTATTTTCCCGAATGGTATTCGGGGCAATGTACCAAGCAATGGCTGACGACTTGGGATAGTTAGAGTAACATGATAGATGCCAACACCTTTCCATGCGGTGCCAACTTCTTGCCAATGCCATATTTCGCGAGGGGATGGCATGAGGGATTTAGTATGTATAATGTAGATTTTTTCCAACAAATGCTCTTGAGATATTCAAAGCTATTTGTTGTTCTCCTTTGTTATAGAAATATTTCCAAACACATTTTATAACACGATGAATACCTCGTCCTCCTTCTTCTGAATATTTTGTACCATAACTAGTTTTAATATTATTTTTATTAAATAAAGCTTGTAATTCTTCACCAGTCATTCTTAAATCTTTATCAATTAAAAAAGAAGCTAAATCAGCGATTAAATGATATTTATATAGTGAACTGGACGTGCTTATTTCTTGTTGTTTCCAATCATCTTCGGATAATGGAAAACGAGACCAAATTTTATATTTCTTTATAGCAGCAATAAGTGAATCTATAAATTTAGAAAAACCTATTCCACTGTATGCACCTATCCATGTTGGATGGGGAACAACAAAAACGTGTGTTTGTTGTTCACGTAAATAATAATAGCGATAATCTATATTTTCATCGGGTTTATTAGAATATACATATTTTGTTTCAGGTATCTCTTTATGGACATCCTTATCTTTAAGAATATAATTTTTATCAACATTTTTATATGTTAAAAATATAACCTTAGGGTGTGCAGCAGATATAATATGATTTATACTATCAAAAGCCCTGCTATATTCCTTTACTTTTTTCCACGCATAGAGATCTGCACCTTTTTTTTGAGCCGTTATATGATAGCGTTCAATGGCATTACTATTTCCCCATATTATGGATGACAATATTTCATGATATGTGCCATCATCTCTTTTAGATTTTAATAATTTCTCATCTATTTGATAAAATTTCGCTAAAAAAGCAATTATAAATCCCCAGAAAGTACCATTTTTAGAATGTTCTACCATTCCACCAGCATGAAACCAGCCCTCATATTTTGTTACAGCATCATGTGGACTCTTTTCTGCTATCTCAATAAAGTCCTTGATATTTCCCCAACCATAAGTTTCCATGCCGACAAATGCCATTTTATATGCACATTGATCATAAGTTTCACCTACAATAGGAATATGAGGCGCAGGAATGCCATCAGTATCTAATCCTTTGATGTTTTTTACAAAACTCTTCACAATACATGCATATTCTTCACGTAATTTCTCTCGTGTTGTTGTTTTCATAATACATTAACATTTCATCGTTTAACATTCTATTTATACATTTCTGCCATTTTTGCGGTTTTGGATTGGATTTCTTCGCGGAGGGAGAGGGGGAGAAGGACTTCGATGAAAGGACTATTGGAGAGGATCTCCTTGGTGAGTTCGAAAGTGGGGACTAAGTAATACTGAAAAACAGAGTATGCGTCCGTTGTTTCAATCTCCTCTTGTGAGTGGTGCAGAGGCAATGTGCGGAAGAACTTCACCTGCGAAGCATCTATTCGCAATTGCACTATCTCGGGTTGAGCGTTCGAAATGCTAGAAACACCATAGAAAGAATGGAAATGCTCGTTAATGTCAAAGTCGGAGGGAATCGTATAGCTAATATCTGTGCGCTCGACCTCTGTGAAACGATCAAGACTATAAACCAATAATCGTCCATCGGGATACTCCGATTGTGCCAAGACATACCAACGCTGCTTGAAAACCTTTAGTCCGTAAGGCGCAATCGTAAAAGACTTGGCCTCGGACTTGGAAAAGCCTTGATGTGTTACACGCAAACGCACTCCATCGCGGATAGCCTCTAAGATACTCGTGAGATATTTCTGCCCTGAAGGCATGGGTTCGAAACCAATATGTTTACGCAGATGTACGCCCTCGTTGATGAGATTATTGACGGCAAAAGTGCTTATCAGCCACTTGCGAAGCTCATTTCGTTGAAAGTCGGTGGTGTTTTCGATGTAATAGCCACGCGATTTGCTGAAGGCGATATTGATCTGAAATAACTCCTGAATGGCATCTTTATAGCGGTGGAAAGTGCGTTCAGGAATAGCCATCTTGCCTTCGCTGAGCAAGGAACGGCACCAACGACGGTCAATCTCTTCACGAGAAATACTACCAGCAGAATAGATGGTATCAATCAGCCAGATATAGCGGCTGAGCAAAAGAGCTGTGTTTTGTTTGGGCATAAGATTAGAATTTAATGCCAGAAAAGTACAAAATTTCTTACACATATGCAAATGTAACTGCCAAAATGTGGCATTTATAACGCATTTTTTGTATTTTTAACGAACAGGTTAGATAATACTAACCCGTTCGCCTTGCTCATTTATGAAATATGCCTCACCATCTTTACTGACTGCTATCTCATCCAAACCTCGTTCGTTGTTGATACTGATATTATCGTATTCGATAGGGAGGATTATTTTTCCATTGCCATTTATCAAACCGTATTTGCCACTTTGCTTAACCATCATCACATTGAACATCTTGCGAGGCAATATTGTATCGAATTCTGTGGGTAATACCACTTCACCATTAATTCGGATAGCTCCTTCTAATGTACTCTCTTCGTCGCGGATAATAATTACATCACGCAGATTGCATTGCATAACGTGCGAGTACTGTGGTTTAGCAATAACCTTACCATAAGCATTCATAATGCCAAATAATCCCTCTTCAGCAAAAGCTATGCACTCCGCATTGCACCAGTAGAAGAGCCAATCGGGGTAGCAGTTGCGTCTGTAATCTTCTTGATAATGGGTCTGAGTTATAATTTGTTCTTCTTTATCAATTATTGCTAGACCAATCTCGTTACGGATAATAGCGTATCCTGCTTCAGTGGCTGGTCGTAGGTAATCATACTGTTTGCTAAGTGGGTTCCCATCCTCGTCAATTCGATAGTATTTGCCACCTTTAGCGACAATAATTTCATCTTTCAACTCATTAACAGAGGTGCGTACTATTTCATCATATTCGAACGATAGATGAATTTTGCCTTTTGCGTCTATTGTTCCCCATTTACCATCTTGATTTTGCGCCATGTAGAAGCCCAGTGTCATATAAAGGTTTTTGTAGATTGGCTCAATAACGGTTTGATAGTTAGCATCACATACGCCATATAAGTGGTTTTCAGTAAAAACGATGTCTGTTCCTAAACCTGGATATTGTAAGCATTTATCAATGATCTGTCCTGTAACAGCATCGATTTGTTTACGTTGGAATTTTGGTTTCATAACCATAATCTCAAACAATGTCCCCCATATATGTGTGATATACTGGCTCTTGTCGTCTGCAACATAAACTACATTTCCATGACGATCTACAATGCCTTGCTCGCCAGTAGTAGTTGTAAACACGGTGTAATCACCATTAAATGCTCGCATCTTTGCAAAATTCTCAATTTTCTTCATGTAATTTTTGGATTTTATGGGTTAATAATTTGTGCTTTTTTTAAAAAGCGCTGCAAAGATAGAGCACCAACTTGCCAAATAATGACAACCATACAAAGAAAATGCAAAAAAAGTGCATTTTTTTATATATCATAAGAAAAATATAAATAAACATACAATCTTCAATAAATAAAATAAAAAAGCAACCAAATGGCTGCTTTTAGATGCTTTTAAATTATCTACTAAGTAATTCTCGATATTTGATTATATAATCAAGAAAAGGTTGTATATTATCTATCCCTTGTCTGCATATACCTGACGCTTGCCATGTATGTATTACTATTCGCTTTCGTTCTTTAGAGTAATGCAAATTAAGCCATATATTTTTGCCATTATTAAGACGAACTTTCTCCGTTGGAGCGACCCATTTGACATCAAATATTTGTTCTATATTTATGTCGTAGTCATCAAAATATTTTCCACATGCTAATATTACAATAGGAAATGAACGATAGAAATCAGAGGAAAGCAAGGGAGTTCTTTTTTCTATTGATGTGCGCGTAGCAGCAATTTCTTCTTCTGTTGGATTGTTATTGTTAGGACGGCTTGCAGTACTAAACTCAGTTATAAAGCTATAGTTGAAGAAATCCAACAAAGGAGCTCTTTCTCCTTGAGGCATTTCATGAGGACAAAGAGCATTAACAATCATTTGGTAGATATACCATGTCGGAGATGTGCCACCTGATTTTGATTTTACATCTAATCTAAATTCTTGACCACGCCCTGCAAAACATGTACGAGGAGAATAGCCCTCTTCACAAAAAGGTGTTCCTTGAGCTATCTGTTTCCATTGTTCCTTATTACGCCAAATTTCCAAACTACATTGGTGTTCATCAGAAAAACCATGTTCACGACCAACTATTAGAATCTTGGCATTTGGATTGCCTTGACCGATGTAATCATGCTCACTTTTAAGCAAGTCAAAAAAAGATTGAGGATAATTGTTGTACATAGGGTAAATAAAATTTGGTGCAAAGATAATTAAATTGCGGCAGAGAAGAAAAAAAATGGTGTATTTGTAGGAATAAATTACTGTTGCTGGTGACCCAATTGTATAATTAGGGTTAATAATAACATTTTTCTTTTACCTCTGCCACCAGTTGGCGGAGGTCTTTGGTTTCTTTGCACAAAAACAATAATAGTGATAAAACATGAAAGCATATCGATTCGTACATTTGAATGTGCACTCCCATTATTCAATAAATGATGGGTGCGCCAGTATTAGGGAACTGGTTGATGCTGCCATCAAAGACAGAATGCCAGGTATTGCTATTACTGATAATGGTAATATGTTTGGTATGATGGAGTTTTTCGACTATGTTTCTCGTATTAACAATGAAAGACGGCAGATGGGGAAGAAACCTTTTAAGCCTATCATTGGTTGTGAACTGTATGTTGCACCAAGTGCAAAGGAGGACAAGAAGCTTGGTAAGCACTGCAAAGGCTATCGCTTAACAGTCTTGGCAAAGAACTATCAAGGCTATAAAAACCTCATCAAGATTGTCAGTAATTCCTGGACTGATGGCTTCTATATGAGACCACGAACAGACCGTGCGGATTTGGAGAAATACCATGAAGGTGTAATCGTTCTCTCTGGTGGTGTAGGTAGTGAGGTATATTCCCATGTAGTAAGCGATGATATAGCAGGGCTTGATGCGACTATCAAATGGTATCAGCAGACTTTTGGGGAGGATTATTATCTGGAACTACACCGCTGCGCTGATTATGACTTAAAGAGCGACACGCCGAGTGATCTGATGCCTGAACAGCAAAAGGTTAATGCCGTTCTTATGCAAAAAGAAAAGGAATATGGCGTAAAGGTTGTAGCCACAAATGATGTTCATTATGTTGCTCCTGAAGATTTGGCAGCTTACAATATCCAACAATGTGTAGCATCAGGAAAAACCATGGATGAATTTGCCAAAACAGATATACTTCAATTCCGCTGGTTAAGAAAAAGAAAAGAGATGTGCGAGTTGTTCTCAGATGTCCCAGAAGCATTGGAGAATACGATGGAGATATTTGACAAGGTTGAGTTCTATGACATACGCCATGCTCCCATTGTTCCTGCAATTAGCATTCCTGATGGTTTTGGGAATGAGAGAAGGGAAACGGAAGACAACTATCTGGAGTACCTTTCTTTTTCCAAAGCAAAACAGATATATGGAGAATCACTTCCTAAAGATGTTACTGATAGACTGAAGTTTGAACTGCAAATCATCAAGCAGAGAACGGCTTCTGGCTATTTCCTCTTTTTACAGGATGTAGTAAATACTGCTCAATCTGAGCTTGGCGTATGGGTCGGCCCAGGACGTGGCTCAGCTGCTGGTAGTCTTGTGTGTTATTGCTTAGGTATTACTAAGATTGACCCATTGAAACACGATTTACTCTTTGAACGTTTCCTAAATCCAGAAGGTACGATGTTCCCAGACATAGATATAGACTTCGATTGGGAAGGTAGAGAAAGTGTTCGTGAATGGCTTCAACAAAAATATGGCAAGGAATGTTGTGCTCATATTGTTTCTTTCCGCGCATTCTCAACAGCTAATGCATTTAATACGGTAGCAAGAGTAAACCAAATGCATGCTCCTGAGATTCTGGCTATTAACGAACTCCTATCAGGTTATTCCTGGCGTTCTATAAAGAATTACGTCAAATATGAACCAGAGATAAGAAAAGCTATTCGAAAAGTCGGGAACCCTTTGCGTAATGCCTTTGCTAATACTGCTATATTAGAAAGAAAAATCTGTGGATTAGGTGTCCATGCTTGTGGGTTTGTTGTTGCTGACGAGCCAGTGTCTAATTGGGCACCTGTTTCAACTTGTTCCATAGAGGATTCAAAAGGTAATGAACAATTAGTGAACTGTACTCAATACGAAGGAGGGTATGTGGAATCATCCGGCCTTATTAAATTCGACTTCCTTGGTCTTGAAACTCTTTCCAAGATGAGAGATATATGTGCGAGTGTCAAAGTTCACTATGATAAGAATTTCGATATTGAAAAGATTCCGATTGATGATGAGAAGACAATGGAACTTTTCCAAACAGGCCAAACCGATGACGTGTTTCTGTTCAGTTTAAAAGGAATGCAAAAATACTTGCAAAAACTTCATCCTACATGCTTTGAGGATTTGGTCATCTTGAACTGTATGAACAGTATGTATTGCCCAAGGCCAAATATTGCAACTTTCATCAGGCAAAAGTATTCCAAGAAAGCCGTCAAGTATATGATTCCTTGCATGGAAAAGTATCTTCAAAATACTTATGGCATTATCGTTTATCAGGAACAGATAATGATGCTTTCTCGCTTGATTGCCAACTTCGATAGAGGTGAGAGCGACTTGCTGAGAAAAGCCCTCGGTAAAAGGAAGATGGATGTGCTTTCAGTTCTGAAGCCTCGTTTCATAGAAGGTGGTATAAAGAATGGACACAAAAAGAATGCCCTTGAAAAGGTATGGAATGAAATGGAGGCTAAAGGTATGTACGCTTTCCCAAAGTCACATTATGTTTGTTACACTTGGCTGGCCTATCAAATGGCTTATTTGAAAGCCAATTATCCTGAAGAGTTCAAACAAGTCATCGAGAAGTATAATTCAGACTGATTTCATAATAGGAAAGCTCTTCGTCCAATGCTTGTTACACTATTCGGGATTTCAATGGAAGTGAGATTATTACATTCATAGAAAGCATAATCTCCAATGCTAATTACACCATCGGGTATAATTACATATTCTGCGTCTTTATCGCACCCAAGTACTTCTGTACCTTCGTCGTTTAGTGTTAATGGTCTGTGGTAAATCATATAGGTTATTTTTCTTCCATCAAATGTTTGTAGCGCATGCCTTCTTCTACTGCGGAAGTTGTAGCATTGCCTTTTAATTTTTGGGCTAATGCAAAGGCAAATGGAAAGGCTGCTGCAGGACCTTCTCCCGTAACAATGTTTTGATCTGTAACCACCAATTCTGGTCTATAATTAGCATCGCTTAGTTGTGTTTCAAAGCCTGGGTAACAAGTGGCTTTTTTGTCTTTTAAAATACCTAATTTGCTTAAAACAACGGCAGGTGAAGCACAAATAGCAGCGATTAGTCCGCCTTTTTGATTGCGTTCAGTTAGTTCCTGACAAAGGGCTGAATGGTTGGATAAATTTTCGGCTCCTGGCATTCCTCCTGGCAACAAAAGTAGGTCGGCCGTTTTATAATCGTTTTTCGTAAATAACGTGTCTGCTATCACGGTTACACCATTGGAAGATACTACTTCTTTGGTGGCGTTAATACTGACGGTTATCACTTCTTCTCCCGCACGACGCAATACGTCTACAGGAATCATAGCTTCGATAATTTCAAAGCCGTTGGCTAAAAATACATAGGTCATATTTTTCTTTTTTTTACAAAAATATAATTTTTTGTTTTTTAATTCAATATCTGTGTGATTATTTATTCTTTGATGTAAAGGTAAACTGCGAGGTTCTCATAATTGTTTTTCTTTAAAAAGAATGTTATGTATCTTTGTGGTGTTAAAGAAATAGTTTTGAATATATCTATGAAAAAAATTGCTCTATTTATCTTAGTATTGAATTCAATATTGACGTTGAATGCTCAATATTTTACGAATCCTGTTTATGAAATGGCTGATCCGTTTATCACTTATCATGACGGCTATTATTATGCGACAGGTACAACAGGAGGCTCGATAGTACTAAAAAAGGCCAAGACTTTACAAGAATTAAAAGGTACTCCTAATGTGATGATTTTTAATCCTAACATGGATGAGAATGCTCCAAAGTATGCTTGGTGGGCTCCAGAAATTTATCGTTTGGATGGAAAATGGTATGTTTACTTTACGGCGAATGATGTAGGAAATGATGTGTATCAGTCGTGCTACGTGATTGAAAATGAATCGGAAAATCCGCTTGAAGGGGAGTGGAAATTGAAAGGTAGAATTTATGACCCCGATCATGATTTGTATTTTATAGATGCTACAATTTTTGAGTTGAAGGGTCAACGTTATATGGTGTATTGTAGTGTAGAAGAAGATCATGTTAATCATTTCCCTCAACGTTTGTATATTTCAAAAATGGATTCTCCTATTAGTATTGAAAAAGGTCGAACTCTAATCTCTACGCCAGGCGATTATAGTTGGGAAGGTAATGGCGTTAATGAAGGTCCGGAAGTGATTATTCGTAACGGGAAAGTGTTTTTGGTGTATTCGACTTCGGGATGTTGGACGGCTCAATATAAATTGGGTATGATGGAAATGAGTGTGGACGATGATCCTATGGAAGCTGCTTCATGGACTAAGTTAGCTCAACCCGTATTTAAAACCAACCTTTCGGTAAAAGTATATGCTCCTGGACATCATTGTTTTTTTACCTCTCCTGATGGACAAGAGGATTGGATTATGTATCATGCTACACCTAAAAGTGGGGGTGGTTGTGATGCTGCCCGTACGCCTCGTGCTCAAAAAATGGAGTGGGATGAAAATGGTCGTCCGTACTTTGGTATGCCACAAGCTGAAGGTCAGTATGAAAAAGCTCCAAGTGGCGAAAGTCCTATTCCTGAGGGTATAGTAAAAAATGGTATTTATACAATCGTGAACAAGTGTAGTGGTATGCCTTTAGATTTAACGAAGGGAAAACATGATTTGAATACGAATGTTCAGCAACTTACGGCTAATGGAAAGCCTCAACAGCAATGGATAATTCAATATCATGCAGATGGTTATTATACCATTAATGCAGTGGAAGGTGGATTGTCGTTAGATGTTCAAAATGAATCTTACGATAATGGGGCGAATATTCAAGTGTATAGTCCGAGTGGTAACGATTGTCAAAAATGGGATTTGGTAGAGGTTTCTGAAAATACGTATCGTATTATTTCGAAAAAAAGTGGTAAGGCTTTGGATATTTTTAATTGTGATTTAGGCGATGGTGCTAATCTGCAGCAGTATGACATTACTGATTCTGATGCTCAACTATTTGAATTGCGTTTGATTTCTTTGGCTGGCTTGCCAGAAAATGAAACACCAATGGTTGCTGAACAAGATTATGTATCGTTGGAACTTGTACCTAATCCTGCTAGTGATGAGGTGTCGATCGTAACTTCAAGTGGGGCTTCGATTGTAGATGTTACACTTTATGAGAGGAATGGAAGGTTGATTAAAAAAGATGTTACTGGTAATGCAACTTTTTCAGTATCAGGGTTTCCTCAAGGCGTGTATGTGGTAAAAGTGCAGGTAGGGGAAGATTTTTTTACCAAAACATTATTGGTGAAATAAAGAAAATAGTTGGTTTTTCTTTTACAAAACTTTTTTTAATTTTGTAAAAAAAAGTATAAGTAGAATAGCAATGAAGGCTTTTTTTAAATCAAAATTTATAAATAGATACTCTATAACAATCGTAATAGGTGTGTTGGTGTTGGCATTGTTTGACCAGTATTCGTGGTATGAGCAAGCTAAGAATCGTATTAAAATTTCTAGTTTGGAAAAGGAGTTGAGCTATTACAAAGAGGAAATTAGAAAAAATCAAGAAAAATTGGATTATCTCAATTCAAGTGATGAAAATTTAGAACGTTTTGCTCGTGAAGAGTGTTTGATGAAGAGAGCTGATGAAGATATTTTTATTATTGAGGAATGAAATATTTATATATTATATCAGGATTATTGGTGTTTGTAGGTGCCGCTTTAGCACTTGTTAAGTTGACGGTAGCTCCATATTTGTTTTCAGTAGGTATTTTGGGTTGGATGGTGTATAAGTATTTCACTCAATATGATGGTGATAATATTCGTTATAAGCGTCTGCAACGTATGTTCTTCGCATCTTCTATACTACAAGTTGCATGCGCATGTTTGATGTTTCGTGAAGAAAATCTTTGGACTCTTTTACTTTTGGTATCAGTGATACTCGACTTATATGTGAGTTTTATGATGAAGTCGGAAGAGTAAGCCATCTTTTTGCGATTTTTAGTATTTTCTAAGAAAAGGGATTAGGTATATAATGAAAAAGGGAGTGACAAGCACTCCCTTCCCCAACTAAAACAAACAATTATGAAAACATTAAAAGTTTCGTTTTTACAAAACTTTTATGTATTGCAATATTACTGACTTTTTTTGATTATTCCAATTCTAAACCAAACTTTTTTACCAAAAGGGCAAAACTCTTGTTTTTATCTAACATTTGTTTGTATTTTTCTTCTCTTGTTAAGAATTTTCCGTTTGCTGTTTTATTTTCCACAATGTCAATAGTCATGGTGATGGTGTTGTTGTTAAGTTTTTTGCCGATAAAGTCGAGCATTCGATCTTGAATATGTAGAATTTCTTCTTTAAGAATCTGATTGACCACAATAACGTGAATACAATTATGGTTTTCTAAACTATAGGCAACATTGTATAAGATGTTTTGTAGTCCACGATTGTCATTGATTGATTTAGTAAAATCGTTCCAAGCCGTAGTTAAATCTTCTATTGTGAATGGAACTTCACGTTTTTCAACAGGGGTATTTGCTTGATCTTGATTTTTATTTCTATTTACACCAGTAATGGAAGGTGTAATAGGATAGGCTATGGTACGTTTTTTTTGAGTTTCGAGATTTTTATTGATTGGTGCTGTCTTCAAAATACCATTAGTAGCAACTTCAAACAATTGTTCTATTGGTAATAAGACATCATCAATTAGAATATTTTTTTTTTGAATCCTTCAACTGTGATAGTCGGATTAGTGTAAGCTCAATAAGTAAACGTTTGTTTTTGCTCTGTCGGTAGGCCATATCGCAATCGTTGCAAATTTTTAATGCCTGGTATATAAACAGGGCTTCACAACGTTTCGATTGTTCTTGATACATCTTTTTTACGTCTTCACTTGAGTCGAGTAGTTGTAACGTTTGAGGATCGATGGAAACTGCTAAATCACGAAAATGATTGCTTAGTCCAGTTATGAAATGTTGTCCTTCAAATCCTTTTTGTAAGATTTTATCAAAAATTAGTAAACTTTCAGTAACATTACCTTCTAAGAAATGATCAACCAGTTGAAAGTAGTATTCTTTGTCAAGAACATTAAGGTTTTCAATAACCGATTTGTAATTAATATTATTACCACAGCAACTTACTACTTGGTCAAATATGGAAAGGGCATCACGCATACCACCATCGGCTTGTTTAGCGATTACATTGAGCGAATCTCTATCAATAGTGATGCCTTCAAGTTTGGCAACCGTTTCCAAATGATTAATGGTGTCGGTTATACTAACTCTGCTGAAGTCGTAAATCTGACAACGTGAAAGTATGGTAGGAAGAATCTTGTGTTTCTCTGTCGTAGCTAAAATGAAAATAGCATGAGAAGGTGGTTCTTCCAATGTTTTTAAGAAGGCGTTGAAGGCTGCCGAAGAAAGCATGTGCACCTCGTCTATTATATAGACTTTGTATTTTCCAATTTGAGGAGGAATTTGTACTTTTTCGATCAGATTTCTAATATCCTCAACCGAGTTGTTAGAAGCGGCATCAAGTTCATATACATTGAACGAACGACCTTCGTTAAACGAACGACAAGAATCACATTCGTTGCAAGCTTCTATCGATTCGGTTGGGTTGGTACAATTGATTGTTTTGGCCAAAATACGGGCAATAGTAGTTTTACCTACACCACGCGGACCACAAAATAAATAGGCATGTGCTAATTTATTCTGCTTGATAGCGTTGCGAAGAGTCGTGGTGATGGACTTTTGTCCAACCACAGTCTCAAAAGACGTAGGTCTATATTTTCGTGCCGAAACAACATAATTTTCCATAGCAGCAAAGGTATGAAAAAAGTTGATAGTTGTGATTGAAACTTAAAATTATTTTTATTCAAAATTAAAACCTATTGAGTAGCAAGTTTTGTACTTATTAGTGTGAACGAATGCTAATACGGCATTTTTTCATTTTGTTTTATAGTTACTATTTGTGACTTTTTAATTTTTTTTATTCATTTTTTTTGCAGAATACAAAAAGATATATACCTTTGTGCCCGGGTAAGTCCTGCACGACCAGCTCCCTTTGAACTCCCCCAGGACTTGACGGTAGCAAGGGTAATTGGTTGTAGCGGTGCGATGTAGATCGCTTACCTACTTTGCCTCTTTAGCTCAGTTGGCCAGAGCACGTGATTTGTAATCTCGGGGTCGTTGGTTCGAATCCGACAAGAGGCTCA
>Ga0247610_10005251_pt1 | contig 13666 bp, 7 predicted proteins | sample 174DNAGHGhighgp2_FD_193483 | JGI IMG/M metagenome (GOLD analysis project Ga0247610, IMG submission 193483) | Sheep rumen microbial communities from Palmerston North, Manawatu-Wanganui, New Zealand - 1742 DNA GHGhigh gp2 | ecosystem: Host-associated > Mammals > Digestive system > Stomach > Rumen ...
TTGTGCGGTAATCATATCGAATATAGCAATAGTTAAGAAAATACCAACACAAGCACCCATAGAAATTAGCATAATTCCAATTAAAGAAGGTGAGTATCTTAAGTCCGCTGTTAAAGTGGATTTGTCAACTAATAAGATACCAACTACCACTAAAGTGACAATAACAACTGCGAAAGCAATCGCAGAAATAAGTGATTTTTTATATGTTTTATTATTAATTCTTTGTGGTTGACCTTTTTTCTTACGAATAATGTAGCGAACTACATGGTTTCCTAAAATTAATAAGCAACCCAAAGCTACATAGAAAATAGACCATCCCCAGCTCCAATAGCCATCACTACCCATGTTGTAGTTAGAATCTCTAAGAGGTTCTAGAATCATTCTAATTAATCCATACCAAATGAGATATCCAAAACCAACATCAGCGATTTCAGTATATTTTCTAAGTTTGATACCAAATACATGCGCTAATAAAGCGTAACCGAATAAGTTAAGTACTGCTTCTATGAAGAATAATGGCAAAAATACATTACCTTCACTAGCTTGTGTAACAGCTCCAGTAGCACTTGAATAGTGAATGTTATTAAAGATTATTCTTGGTAACCAAGCAAAATATGCTTCACTAACTTCACCACCATGGACTTCTAAGTTAAAGAAGTTACCAAATCTACCAATAGCTTGTGCAATTAAAATGGTAGGTAAAACAATATCAATTGCTAACCAAATACTATATTTCTTCTTCATAAAGACGAACCATAATACACCAGCAGCAATACCACCGATAGCACCACCTAGAATAGTAATACCACCATTCCAGATCTTAAACATATCCCAAGAGAATTGACCACCGAATTCTTTATTAAAGTTACCGATAACATAAGCAATTCTCGCGCCAATAATACCTGCAGGGAATGCAATTAAGAATGTAGATTCAAATATGTTTTTATCTCCATATTCAAGCTTCATCTTATGGTTACAAAGTGCATATACAAATAATGCACCACCTAAAATACATAAAGCATAGAAGGTAATAGTTAAATTAAATCCACCAGAAATTTCCATTCCTGGAATAGTAAAACCTTCTTTAATAGAAATCTTGTTTACTAATGGATAAGTCCAATAATCAGCATATCCATTTGTACAAACAAAGAATGAAAGCACAAATAACACAAAGGCAATCATCATGACTCTAAAAAGCCATTTATTTAATTTTTCAGGTACATTTTTGCGGTAATAATGCACCATAAATAAGTTAGTAGCGCTGAATAAACTAGCCGCAAAAATAGCACCACCCAAAATTGCTTGAAGACCTTCATACCATTTTGGGGTGATTTCCGCAAAGCGATAGATGAAGATTAACATGCCTACAAATGAAACTACAAAACCAAGAAGTAACATTGCTTCATGTTTCAAATAAGTGCGGAAATCCACTGTTTCTTGAGGATTTTTTATTAATTGAACGCTTTTAACAATACTAAAAACATATATTCCTAATGCTGCTAGAGCAAATATGATAAGTAGAATTAGTCCTAATAACATAATAATTACCTGTATTGTCCTTTCTTAAGGGTGGCTTTTAAGAATTCGCCAGTAAATGATTTAGGGTTGTTTGCAATTTCTTCTGGTGTGCCAGTAGCCACAACAGTGCCACCACCATCTCCACCATTAGGACCTAAATCAATGATGTAATCTGCTACCTTAATAACATCTAGGTTATGTTCAATAACTAAAACTGTGTCTCCATGATCCACAATTCTCTCTAAAACTTTTAATAGTCTAGATACATCGTCTGTATGTAAACCAGTGGTAGGTTCATCTAAAATATAGATTGTTTTACCTGTAGGTTTCTTTTGCAAATATAAACCAAGTTTAATTCTTTGAGCTTCACCACCGGATAATGTAGTAGCGGCTTGGCCAAGTTTAATATATCCAAGTCCAATATCCATTAAGATTTGTAGTTTCTTCTTTAAAGAAGGTCTATTTTCAAAGAAGTTAAGTGCTTCTTCAATAGTCATTTCAAGAACGTCATAGATATTTTTGCCTTTATAAGTGACTTGTAAAGTTTCTTCGTTATAACGTTTACCATGGCAAGCATCACATTTAACATAAACATCTGGTAAGAAGTTCATAGGAATACGAACTACACCATCACCCCAACAAGTTTCACATCTACCACCAGGGACATTAAAGGAGAATCTACCCTTATCATATCCTCGAGCTTTTGCTTCAATTGTAGATGCAAAGATATCTCTAATATCATCAAAAATCTTAACGTATGTAGCAGGATTACTTCTTGGAGTTCTACCAATTGGTTCTTGAGTAACGTTAATTACTTTATCAATGTTTTCAACACCTGTAATTTCTTTCGCTAAAACTTCAATATCTTCATCTTTATTCACTTTTGCTTTAATGAACGGATATAAAGTTTGGTTAACTAATGAGGATTTACCACTCCCAGAAACACCAGTGACCGCAACAAAGCAACCTAATGGGATTTTGACATTGATATTCTTTAAGTTATTCTGGTATGCACCTCTAATTTCTATGAATTTTCCATTTCCTTTACGTCTTTCGTTAGGAATTGAAATGTATTTTTTACCTGATAAGTATTGTCCAGTAATACTTTCATCCACTTTTGCGATTTCTTCTGGAGATCCACTTGCGACAATATATCCACCATGGACACCAGCGCCAGGACCAACATCTACTACATAATCAGCGTTTCTGATAGTTTCTTCATCGTGTTCAACCACTATTAAAGTATTGCCTAAATCACGCATCTCTTTCATAGTGTTGATTAGTTTTTGGCTATCTCTTGGGTGTAAACCAATGCTTGGTTCATCCATAACATATAAAACACCAGTTAATTTAGAACCAATTTGAGTAGCTAATCTAATTCTTTGTGATTCACCACCAGAAAGAGTCATAGCCATACGAGATAAACTTAAATATTCAAGACCGACATTGCATAAGAAAGACAATCTATTGTGAATTTCTTTTAAGACTAAATCTGCAATATCGTTTTGATTTTTAGTTAATTTTGAAGGTAAATCTAAGATCCATTTATCTAAATCTTTGATTTGTAAGCAAGAAACTTCGTAGATATTTTTGCCATCAATCTTAACTGAAAGAGCTTCTTTAGATAATCTAGCACCATTACAAGTTGTACAAACTGTGTCTTTCATAAATGAGCCATAATAATCTCTCATCATGTCACTTGTAGTGTCGTTATAAAGTCTTTCCAGTTTAGTTTTAATACCTTCAATAATTCCTTCTCTATTAATTGTGTTACCAGACGAAGATTTTAAAGTGTATTTATGATAAGTTGTGGAACCATTTAATGCGACATTCTTTTCTTCCGCAGTTAATTCGTTCCATGGGACATCCATTCTAATCTTTTCAAATTGGCAAAGATTCTTGAATTCTTGCCATTCGAGATTAGTGCTACCAACTTGGTGCGCTAAATATTTAATACATCCTTGGTTAATGCTTAAAGTTGGATCTGGAACTAGAAGTTTCACATCTACTTCTCTTTTAATACCTAAACCTTTACAATCTGGGCAATATCCACTTGGAGAGTTAAATGAGAATAATCTTGGTTCAACTTTTGGGACAGAGAATCCACATTTTGGACATGTATGTTTATCACTAACGAGTTTTTCTTCTCCATCACAAAGGATGATTAATAAACCGTGAGACCAGTCAATCGCGGTTTCAATAGATTCGAAAACACGAGTTCTTGCATCAGGTTTAACAATAATTCTATCTACAACAATATCAATTGAATGTTTTTTGTTTTTATCTAAGTCTTTAACTTCATCAATTAAAACAGATTCACCATCCACTCTTAAACGAGTAAAACCTTGAAGTCTAATCTTATCGATAACATCTTTTTGTGTACCTTTTTCAGCATAAACTACAGGGGAAAGAAGTTGAACTTTGCTTCCTTCTGGATATCCCATAACAATATCAGTCATTTGAGATACAGAGAAAGAAATAATTGGTTCATTATGGTTTGGGCAATATGGAATACCAATTCTTCCATAAAGCAATCTTAAATAATCATATATTTCAGTAACTGTTCCAACAGTACTTCTTGGGTTATGTGAAACACTCTTTTGGTCAATAGCGATACTTGGAGATAATCCATCAATACTATCAACATCTGGTTTATCGTAGTTACCAAGGAATTGTCTTGCATAACTAGATAATGATTCCATATATCTTCTTTGACCTTCTGCAAAGATAGTGTCAAAAGCTAGAGTAGATTTACCACTACCAGATAATCCTGTAAACACAGTTAAAGAATCTTTTGGAATGCTGACATCAACATTCTTCAAGTTATTCTCTCTAGCACCTTTAACAATAATCTTCTTTTCCATCTTTGATAATTTTATCAAATATTTAATAAATGGTATATGAAAACACATTATAAGTGTATTTTTTTAAATGCACTTAACCTCTAATATACAAAAAGAACCCCAATTTAACGGGGTTTTGCAATGGTTATTTTAAAATTTGTTCAATAATTGGAGTAAGGTCATGTTTATCCACGATATAGATGTTATCGAAGAACTCTTTCTCTCTATCTCCAATATCTTCAAAGTTATCAATTAGTTTTTCTAAAGCATCACTTGGAATAGGATATTTTCTATCTAAATTTTGTTCCATAACAGTAATCTTATCTAGTTTGAAGACTACCAAGTCCACTTCATTAAAACTCTTTTTAAGAGGTAATACTTTATCCACTCTAAATTCGGTCTTTGCATTTGTGCTATCTAAGACCACTATTCCTTGTTTATCTAAGGAATATACTTTAGCGAGTTTGTAATACATATCCCATACTAATTTCTCATTAGATAAATTAGTTTGGCTACCACCTATTTGAGCGCGTAAGTTATCACTAGAGACAATATATAAATGACTCTTCCTTCGTTCTTTTAATAGAAGAGAGATATAACTTTTACCACTTCCAGGAACGCCAGATAATACAATTAACTTATTCATGTATATAAATAATACCACTTATTATAAATAAGACAAAAGAAAAACACGGCATTCCGCCGTGTTTGTTGAGACTTGAATTATTTTATTAATTCGCTTGCCTTTTTAGAAACGTCATCACCGTTTCTAGCACATTCAAATAAGATCTTTACATCGTCTTCATTTAATAGTCCAAGTTTATTTACTTTTGCTGTTGCTTTTTTGACATCTTTCTTAACGACTTTAAGAAGTGATTCGTTTTCTTTACGAACAGCAATTTTACGTTTAACAGCATTTAACATTGTGCTTGGAACATAAGCGGAAACAATTTTGCTTCCTTCTCTCCATTGACGATAGTTATATGTGTGACCTGAAATATGCTTTACAGAAATGTAACCACTAGGCAAAACTGCGATTGTTTTCTCTATTTGAACGTATTCGTTAACTAATTCAACAAGAGCTTCAACTTCTCTCAAATTTTTGTTCATAGTTATATTCTCCTTTAACCTACCGAATATATCATAAAGATATTTATTTTAATATTCAATATCTTTTGAAATTTTCTTAAAAATAAGGTGTCAGTTTTAGCAACTGGCACCCCACTTTTATTACACTTTTTCGCTAATTTAGATTATAAACCGAATTTTTTGATTCTTGCTAATCTAGCTTTTGCGCATTCTTCAGACTTTGTTAAGAGTTCTTCAGCGTGTGCTGGGTTAACTCTTGGAAGTTGAGAGAATCTTGTTTCTGTCATGACGAAGTCTCTGAATTTGCTGAAGTCTGGATCTTTCATATCCAATGTAAGAGCTGGCTTACCTTCAGCTTCGTTTCTTGGATCATAACGGAAGATTGGGAAGTAACCACATTCGACTGCTAATCTTTCTTGTCTCATTGAGTTAGCAAGACCGCCCTTAATACCATGGTTAGCACATGGAGCGTAACAGATAACTAATGATGGACCATCATAGCTTTCAGCTTCTTTAAGAGCTTTAATAGCTGCTAATGGGTTAGCGCCTAATGAGATTTGTGCAACGTAAACGTTACCATATGTCATAGCGATTAATGCTAAGTTCTTCTTTGCAGTTGTTTTACCACTAGCTGTGAATTTAGCGATAGAACCTGTTTGTGATGATTTAGAAGATTGACCACCTGTGTTGGAGTAAACTTCTGTATCGAGTAATAAAATGTTGACGTCTTCTTCGTTAGCGATAACGTGATCTAAGCCGCCATAGCCAATATCATAGCCCCATCCGTCACCGCCGACGATCCATACGGACTTATCAGCGAGGTCACGTTCGTAAGCTAATACTGCTTTAACATCTTCATTTTTACTTGCTTTGACAAGAGCAGCTAATTCAGGAGCGATTGTTCTCATAGCAGCTCTATTCTTAATATTAGCGAAGTATTCATCAATCTTAGCTTGTAATTCTGGTTCGCAAGCATCTTTTGCAGCGCTTAAGATTTCAATAATCGCTTTAATCTTAGCGTTAGTAGCAACTCTCATACCATAACCGAATTCTGCGTTATCTTCGAATAATGAGTTAGCCCAAGCAACGCCTTGGCCTTCTTTATCTGTGCAGAATGGAGTTAATGGAGTAGAACCAGAGTAAATTGAGGAACATCCAGTAGCGTTTGCTACTAACATGTCTTTACCGAATAATTGAGATACAAGTCTGTAGTATGGAGTTTCGCCACAACCAGCACATGCACCACTTACTTCCATGTATGGCATTAAGAAACCAACACCTTTAACTGTATTTTGAACAGCAGCTGGAAGTCTGTCTGCTTTGTATGTAACGTGTTTGAATAAGTAGTTAGCAGCTTCTTCTTGTGGGAATTGAGATTTAGCTTCAACCATTTCGAGAGCGTTTTTACCAGCTTTATTAGCTGTACATTCGCTAACACATAATCCACAACCGACACAGTTTCTTGGAGAAACTTGGATACGGTATTTGAGACCTGCTAAGCCTGGGCCCATTGCGTTAAGGACATCGTCTTTAACTAATTCTGGAGCAGCTTCGTATTCTTTTTCATCCATTAAGATTGGTCTTAATGTTGCGTGAGGACATACGAATGCACATTGGTTACATTGGATACATGCATCTTTATGCCATAATGGGACTCTATCAGCGATAGAACGTTTTTCATTGAATGTAATATCATTTCTCATTGTTCCATCGAGTAATTCGAATTCCATGAATTTGCTGACTGGGAGGTCATCACCACCGAGGTTGCCCATAACAGCGACATAACTATCGAAATAGTCATCACCTGTTAATTTAGTTTCAACTTTTGGTGAGAGTTTAGCCCATTCAGGATCAACTTTAATTTCTCTAAGGCCTTCTGTACCAGCATCAATTGCTTTCCAGTTCATTTCAACAACGTCTTGGCCTTTCTTTGCGTATGATTTTTCAGCAAATTTCTTCATCCAGTGGTTTGCATCTTCATAAGGCATAATGTCTTGGTTGAGATAGAAGAAGCTAGCTTGGAGAATAGTATTTGTATGTCTACCCATACCGATTTCACCAGCAATTTTGTTAGCGTCGATTACATAGAATTTAGCTTTCTTAGTTGCTAATTGATATTTAACACGGTTTGGCATAGATGCTACTAAGTCAGCATCGTTTAAGTCTGTGTTGAGTAAGAATGTACCACCGACTTTTAAGTTCTTAATCATATCGAACTTGTATAAGTAAGAATCGAGTGAGCAAGAAACGAAGTCAGCATTTTGTACGTAATATGTTGAGTGAATTGGGGATTTACCAAATCTTAAGTGAGATCTTGTAACACCACCAGCTTTTCTGGAGTCATATGCGAAGTAAGCTTGTGCATATTGTCCTGTAGCATCACCAATGATTTTAATAGAGGATTTGTTAGCGGAAACTGTACCATCAGAGCCTAAACCATAGAATAAGCAAGATGTGTAATCTCCTTTAACGTGGTAGTCATTATCAACTGGGATGGATAAGTGTGTAACATCATCGTTGATAGAGACTGTAAAGTGATTCCATCTCTTGTCAGCATTCATGAAGTCATAAACTGCTTTCATGTCTTTTGGTTGAGTATCTTTAGATGATAAACCATATCTACCACCTAAGACTTCAAGGTTAAGACCTGCTTCTTTAATAACGGAAACAACATCTTCGTATAATGGTTCGCCAGCAGCACCTGCTTCTTTAGTTCTATCTAAGACAACAACTTTCTTTGCGGACTTTGGTAAAACTTCGAGTAAGTGTTTGCCAGAGAATGGACGGTATAAGTGAACTTTGATTAAGCCGACTTTTTCGCCCTTTGCTGTTAAGTCATCGATAACTTCTGTAATAGTTTCTGTAACAGAACCCATTGCAACGATAACTCTATCAGCATCTTTAGCACCATAGTATGTAAATGGAGCGTAATTTCTACCAGTTAATCTAGAAGCTTCTTTGAAGTATTTGCATGCAACTTCGATAACTTCATCGACTTTCTTGTTTTGTGCTTCTCTACCTTGGAAGTAAATATCGTCGTTTTCAGCACCACCACGTGTTACTGGGTGAGTGTGTGGGTTTAAAGCTCTTGCTCTAAATTCTTCGACTTTATCCATTGGTAAGAGTTTCTTCCATTCAGCGTCATCTACGAATTCAACGTTTTGAATTTCGTGGGATGTTCTAAATCCATCAAAGAAATGACATACTGGATAACTTGCGTCAATTGCTACTAAGTGAGCAACACTTGTTAAATCAGCGATTTCTTGAACACTGTGGGAGCAAATCATAGCGATACCAGTTTGTCTAATTGCGTATATATCTTGGTGATCACCGAAGATTGATAAACTTCTTGTTGCTAAGCTACGTGCAGAAACGTGTAAGACTGCAGGAAGAAGTTCACCGACCCATTTATAAATGTTAGGAATCATGAGTAATAAGCCTTGTGAAGCTGTGTATGTAGCTGCTAAGCCACCAGCTTGTAAGACACCGTGAACTGTACCAGAAGCACCAGCTTCAGATTGCATTTCACTAACTTTTACTACACTTCCAAAGAAATTCTTTCTGTTTTGTGAGGCATAAACATCGATATTCTCCGCCATTGGGGATGATGGAGTAATAGGATAGATACCAGCCACTTCAATAAAATTATAAGATTCAATAGCTGCAGCAGTATTTCCATCAACTGAGAGCATTGTTTTCTTAATTTCAGGCATATTTTTTCCTCCTTAAAATACCAAAATAAATATACACGCGTGTACGTATAAATACAAGGTTAAAAATCATTTTCTAAATACAGATAAATTTGCTAAAAAGAAAAGGTTCGAATTTAATTCGACCCTATTTCTTCTTTTTTCTCTCTTGTTGCTCTTCAACGATTAATTTCTTAAGTGTCTTTAAATCGTTATCTGTAAGAGTCATGTATTTATCTAACATGCCACCGATGGTCATCTTTTGATAGATGAAGTCGCCAATGCCATCATATTTAGTGAAATCTTGTTTTCTAATAGCAGATTGTGCTAAGTGTGGTTTCTTTTCCTTAGCCTTTGCTTTTTCTTCTTCAATATCTTCTATATATTGCTTAATTTGAGGAACTAATTCTAAAAGATTGTATTCATAATCCATGTTTACTATTGGATCAAAAAAAGAAAGTGTTTCATTAATAACTTCAGGATAGATTCCTATTTCTTTGCTTAACCTGTCAGCAGTAACGTATTTTTTCTTAATTTTGCCCATAGCTGACAAGTATTTTTTTAATACAGAAATACTTGGTTGTTTCATACTATTTCCTCTTTACATAAATTATAAATAAAAAAGTGGGTATTTCCAACCCACATCTTCATCAAAATGGTACCCCCTTAGGGACTCGAACCCTAGACCCACTGATTAAGAGTCAGTTGCTCTACCAACTGAGCTAAGGGGATATGTTTGCTTGATTATTCTAATACATACAAGTCAATCAAGCAAGATTTAATTTCAAAGAAAAAGGGCTACAAATGTAGCCCCTTATTTAGATATCAACTATTTATTAATAGAAGACGACTTCGGACATGTAGAACGCACCGCCGCTACCGCACTTGATTTGTAAATCAGCTGCAGTAGTTGTTGTGAATTCAACTTCGACAACGAAGCTATAAATTGCGTAAGATCCACTAACGTGTCCTGTATCAACTTTAGCACCAAAGATTGCAGAAGCTTCTGTGTCATTAAATGATTTTGTTGTACCGTTATAACTAATTGATGGTAAGTATTTACCTTGAGTATTGTTATATGTTGTGATACCAACAATTCTAACTTTCTTAGTAGAAATGTTCTTAACTGTTAATGTACCACTTGTCTTCTTCATTTGAATAACATCAACATCGCCTTGTTTATTCTTCATGACATCTGCTGTTGTAACATCATATGTTTCTACTTTACGTGTGCCGTTGTAAGAAGCGTATGAAGTAGCATTACCGCCAGTGAGGTTTGTAATATTAGCTGGTAATAACTTAAGAACTTCTTGAACAGCTTTTGCTTTAACAGTGATAACACATGAATCAACTAAGGTACCAAGTGTTGCTTTAACTGTAGCTGTAGAACCAGCGATTGCATCTTTAGCAACTGTTACTAAGCCGTTTGCAACAGTAACTTTATCATTGCCTTCAACAGACCAAACAACTTCATCTGAGAATGCATCTTCAGGGGTGAATGTTAAGTTAAGTAATAACGTTGATCCTTGTTCAACTTCAGCAGCGTGTTTATCAAGAGCAAGACCTGTAACGACTGGAGCTTGATAAGCTAAAACTGTTGGATTTAATAATTGATATGCACTTGCAGGTACTGTAGAAAGGTCTGTAGCTTTGTTCTTATAAGCACTGACATAGCCAGCGACTTTAACTGTATAACCTTTTTTAAGTTTGCTTGCTGCATCATTGTAGTTAGCTTCTGATGGATAGCTCTTGTGTAAGTAAATTGTCATTTCTTTGCCATCTGCAACTTCTACTTTGTATGTAACATTATCTGTTTTATAAGTATGAGATGTAGGTGCTACTGTGACTTTACCTTCAACGACAGCGTATCTGCCTTGATCTTTAGCTGCTAATTTATCAACATTATTTTCATTGATAATTAAAGCATTAGGTTGTGTTAAATCTGCATTAGCAACGATTTCTTGAGTTGTTGGAGTAACTTGTTTACCACCGTTATAGTTGCTAATAGCACCTTTAACGTGGATAATGCTACCCATTTGAACGTTTGCTAATGGAGAACCATAGATGTACATACCACTATCACCATCAGCGATCCAGTAACCTTTAGTTGTACCGTTTTCATAACCGCCAATATAGTAGCCATATGTATCGACTTTAGTACCCATGATACCATCGTCTAAGTCTTTTAATGTTTGTGCTCTGACAGTAACTTTACATTCAGCTGCTGCATTACCTGCTCTAGCTGTAATGACTGCATTACCATTACCTTTAGGTGTAACAACACCGTTTTCAACTGTTGCAACAGCTTCATTTGATGAAGACCATTCAACTGTTTCACCACATGGTTTGTCAGCTTTTCTAGCTGTTCTTGTAGCTGTTAATTCAAGTGTAACGCCTTCGACGTTAACGAGTTCAGCTGTCTTTTGGCTTAATTCGACTTTAACACATGGGTTATTATCGACTTGAATAAATGTGTATACAGGGAATAAAAGTCCTTCGACTTTTGCTTGAATGCAGACATAACCATTGCTGACACCAGTAACTTCACCTGTATCTTCGTCAACTGTAGCGATTGATTCATCTAATGAATACCACTTAACAGCAGCTTCAGCTGCGCCTGCTGGAAGAAAATTTGCGATTAATTGTAATTTGTTTCCTGGAGCGACAACTAAGTCACCTGTCTCAGATGTAATTGTTGCGCTTGTAGGAGCACTTTGATATTGTCTTGTAACTGTCATCTTTAAGTACTTAGATGAGGAGTTACCGCCAACCATGTAACCTTCGACGTTGGAATATTTACCTTCTGTATTGTCGACTTGACATGCATCTGTAGATGTAATGTTGATTTTACCTGAACATTCACTTGTATCGCCTTCAAGTGTCATCATTGCGTCTTTACCAGTGCCACCAGCACCTTTAATTTGTTCAATCTTAATTGGTTTGATTGATGTGTACTTTGTGGAACCGTTTGTACCGTTTGCTTTAGCTTCTGTGTAATAGCTAGCAAAATCAGCAGCAGAGAATTCTTTGAATGATTGAGTTTTGAATGTTCTGTTGATGACGTTTAATTGATCTGGGTATAAAGAATTTTGCTTATCTGCTGTTGAAACAGGAGCGATACCTTCTAAAACGCCATAGTAGTTTGTGAATTTGACACTAACTTGGACAGAATCACCAACTTTAGCTTTTAAGTTGGATTTTTGACCATAAACGACTAATGGACAAATCTCTTCACCATCGTCGATAAGGATAGTTCCGTCATATGTTGCATCACTAGTTGCTTTTGAAACAGGAATAGCGACGACTTTACCAGCAATTGTGTAAGTTGTTTCTGTTTTTGCAGAAGCGTTACCTGCACTGCCGTTGAATGGAGCTTCTTTAATTGCTGCTTCAAATGCTTCTTTAATGCCTAAAACACTACTCTTTGCGATGTTGATTTCGAGTTCAGCGACAACTTCGTTGTTAACTTTAGCAACGACTGTAGCTTTACCTTCCTTCTTACATTCAACTGTAGTTGCATCTTTGAATTCTAAATATTCAGCATCTGCAGCGGATTTTAAAGCGAATGTTGATTCGCCGGAATATGGGTTACCATTTTTGTTTAAAACAAATGTAACTCTTTCACCGACTTTTGCATCGCCAGACATTGCGATAGCATATTCGCTTACAATTGGACCTGGACCTGGTTGAGAACCACTGTCAGGTTCGGATGTATTGCTATTGTTTGCTGATGGGTTGTTTTGTGTACAGCCAGTTAAAACAGGAGCGGCAATAGCAAATGTGACAAATAATGTCGAAAAGATTTTCTTGAATTTCATAACCAACCTCCTTCTTATGAAATTACTTTTTGTCAGCCATGTTATCTTTGAGTTTAGCAATGGCTGCAATCTCTTTTTTATATGCAATTCTATATTTTAAGTTAGTGAGAACTTGGACTAACCCGAGAGTTAACAAAGTTACACCACCAACTGCGCAGGCAATGCAAATCCAGAATTGCAAGGATAAAACATCTATACCTGCTGGTTTATTCATCTTCCTAGTGAAAGAAAGAATAAAGAATAAAACTGAGACCGCTAAACAAATGCCACCTAAAACGACTAAGCATAAACCATTGTCTTGGTTATCTAGTGTTTTAACGATGGATTGATGGTCTTTTCTGCTCTTATTAGTAAGCTCATCGTATGGTAAAGACCCCAATTCTTCTTCAGATATAATTGGGTTTTCTTGGATTACGGATAATTTTTGAGTCTTTACTTCTTCCATATTAATCAGCTAATTCGGATAATGTGATGTCTGTGCCAGAGCAGATTTTAGCACTCATCTTCCTTTTACCACTAGTTGATTCATAACCAGTGGAAATAACGACTGTGTTAGTCATTTTCTTACGTTTTGCAGTAACTTGAATTGTGTATGCCTTATTTGGATTACTTTCATCAAGGTTAGCGTATTCAGCACCTTTTTCGTTGAAGTAGTAAGATCCACCAGTAAAGAACTTATAGCTACGGCATGTGCTAATGCCATATGTAA
>Ga0247610_10005252_pt1 | contig 13665 bp, 9 predicted proteins | sample 174DNAGHGhighgp2_FD_193483 | JGI IMG/M metagenome (GOLD analysis project Ga0247610, IMG submission 193483) | Sheep rumen microbial communities from Palmerston North, Manawatu-Wanganui, New Zealand - 1742 DNA GHGhigh gp2 | ecosystem: Host-associated > Mammals > Digestive system > Stomach > Rumen ...
CGGCGTTGTACTGGGTATGGAAGTGGAGTAGGGGCTTCTGCAACTGCTGCAGACCCTTGATCCACATCTTTGCGGGCGAGAAGGTGTGCATCCAAGTGATGATACCGATACATTTCTCGTCGTTGTTGGCAGCCAGCATCACATGCTCTACTTCCTTCGAGCTGTTGGCCGTACCTTTATAGACTATCTTCACGGGGATATTGCCGCAGGCATTCAGACCCTCGACCATCTCTTTAGAATGTCCGTCAACTGCAACCACTGCATCGCCTCCGTAAAGGAGCTGTGCACCAGTTACCCACCAAATTTCATAATTATCAAATGCTTTCATTGTTTTTAAATATTTAAGTTATTGAGTTTTGGGTAATTTAATGTTTCTGTCCTTTCTGACCATAGTAGGCATTGGGGCCATGCTTGCGCATATAATGTTTCTCCACCAACAACGGATTCATAGTCGTATTGGGATTAACACTGAATGAGACGAATGCCATCTTGGCGCACTGCTCCATGACCTTGGCGTTATAGACAGCATTGTCAGGAGATGTACCCCAAGAGAACGGACCATGGTTCTTCACCAGCACGGCAGGTGTGTGGTCAGGATTGATCTTGCGGATGTTCAGGATTTCGTCCACTATGACGTTACCTGTTTCTAATTCATACTGTCCCTTCACCTCTGCCTCGGTCATATCACGTGTGCAGGGGATATCCTTATAGAAGTAGTCAGCGTGTGTCGTGCCGATATTGGGGATGTCACGTCCTGCCTGAGCAAAGGCTGTAGCATAAGTGGAGTGGGTATGGACGACTCCCTGAATGTTGGGGAAAGCTTTATACAATACAAGGTGAGTTGGAGTGTCGCTGCTGGGGTTGAGGTCTCCCTCTACCACCTTACCGCTTTCAAGATCTACCACCACCATGTCTTCAGCCTTCATCTCATCGTAGCTGACACCCGATGGCTTAATCACGACCAATCCTTTCTCGCGATCAATACCTGAGACATTGCCCCAGGTGAATATGACCAGACCTTGCTTAACCAAGTCAAGGTTGGCTTTGAAAACTTTTTCTTTCAGTTCTTCTAACATAATCTCTTTTATCAATAATCAATTAACTATAGTCTAAAGTTTGGCTCTTCGTTGTATGCCTTCGAATTGAAACGGTAAAGATAGGCACCACGCTTAGAGCCGGTCTTGTCAATCAGTTCTGTTTTCTCAATAAAGTCCATATCTTTAATGCGCTTACGGAAGTTACGCTTGTCCAACTCTTCGCCATTCACAGCCTCATAGAGTCTCTGAAGCTGCGTCAAGGTGAACAGGCTTGGAAGCAGACGGAAGCCTACAGGTTCGTGCTTGATCTTATCCTTCATCATCTTGCGGGCTTTGGCCACCATCTCTTTATGATCAGAATAGAGCAAGGGAATAGCATTGACGTCCACCCATTCCAGATGATGCTCCTGTCGGAGACGGTCATCATAGTCTTTGACATTGATGAGGGCGTAGTAGGCAATGGAGATAACCCGTTCGCCAGGGTCACGGTCAACACTGCCGAACGCACCCACTTGCCGCATAAAGATATTCCTAAGTCCTGTCAGTTCATAAAGTGTTCGGGATGCAGCTTCGTCAATTCCCTCGTCCGCAGAGACGAAGCCTCCGTAGAGGCTCCATTCTCCACGACCGGGATCCATCTGGCGGCGTCCAATGAGAATCTTCAGTTTTCCTTCATCGAAACCGAAGATAATGCAGTCTACCGAGACCCAGACTTTAGAATGTTGACTATAATAGGTCATTTCCTGTTTGGTTTACCAGAAGTAAGAATAGAAGCAGGCGCAGAGGGCAACCACGCCAAGGGTTGCTACAACGTCCCAAACACCCCAGCTGTCCTTAATCTGTTTCCAGTATTCGGGAGTAAAGGTGATAGCTTCCACCTGAGCTTTCGAAGGAGCCTTGGTGAAGAACGAAACAACCACCATCAACACCACGATAAATACCAACAGCCAGCACTCGAAGATAAGCCAGTTGGTCTGCCAGAACCATGTTGTGCTTTCCCAGAACCAGCCTGTCATCACATCCTTGCCACTACCGGTAAGAACGTTGGTGAGCAGACGGATCATACCGATAACGAAGCCACCGATGAGGCCCCATTCGCCAGCCTTTGGAGTAATCTTCTTTGAGAAGATACCGAGGGTGAACACGGCTACCATTGCGGGGGCAATAAGTGACTGGATGTCCTGCAGATAACTATAGAGGTTACCCATTGACATCATAACCGGCATCCAAAGCAAGCCGAGAATAACGACAACAACAGTGGCTGTACGGCCAACGAGCACATAGTGGGCTTCGCTCATTCCCTTCTTCATGGGCTTGTAGAAATCTTCGGTGAACAGAGTTGCACAGCTGTTGAAGAATGCTGCCAGTGAAGCTACCAGAGCGCAGATGAAGCCAATGGTGACAATACCCTTCACGCCTGCAGGCAGAATATGCTTCACCATCATAGCAAAGGCGCCATCCGTGTCGTGTGTGTTGGTGATATCCATCTCAATGCCGCTACCAGTCTTCAGAGACAAAGCATAGGCCACCATACCGGGAATGAGGAACATGAACACAGGAAGAAGTTTGAAGTAACCAGCGCAAATGGTACCACGGCGGGCACGCTTCATCACGACTGAATTATCCTCACCCTTGGTCTGTCCGAGAACACGCTGAACGATATGCTGGTCAGTACACCAATACCAGAAACCGATGATGGAAGCACCAAGGAACACCACATAGCCAGGGAACTGCGGATACATGGGGTCAGCAGGATCAGTATGGAACATGTGTGTTGTACCGAATCCGTCATGGGCTGCGTTACAAACCTTCATCATCTCTGCCCATCCGGCACTGATGCTTCCATCGCCAAGCATATTCAGTCCAAGGAACAATACCAGGAACGAACCGACAATCAGAATAGGTGTCTGAATGGCCGATAGAGTCATCACACCCTTCATGCCGCCGAACACTGTGAACACCGCCGTGATGGCAATCAGACCGATGGCACCATACCAGAAAGGCAGTCCCAACAGGTACTCGAAGAAGATACCACCCGTGAAAGCAGTTACTGATACCTTGGTCAGCACATAGGCAATCAGCGTGATGATAGACAGCCATGAACCTGTGCGCTGGGTATAACGGAATTTCAGGAAGTCGGGCATGGTGATAATCTTGCCCATTTTATTGTTCAGCAGCTGATAGAAAGGAACGAAGAGCCAGCCAAGGATGAGAATCATCCAGCCCTGCATCTCCCAGTGAGCCATACCCACTCCGTCCTTGGCACCCGTACCGGCCAGACCCACAAGATGCTCCGAGCCGATATTTGCTGCAAAGATAGCTGCACCGATGATGTACCAGGGTTCGCCCTTACCAAACAGGTAGTCCTGAGAGTCGGCACCCTTCATTTTCTCCTTGTCTTTCTTGATGGCACGGTAAACCGCCCACACGATGGCTAACACACCAGCAGCAAGCACCACCCAGTCGAGCCACAAAAATTCACTTGAACTCCAATTCATAATTCTTTTATGTTATTTACTGTTTAAGGTTTATGGTTTACTTGATTGAGAACTTATAGGCAGCACGGCTGTAGTACTTCTCACCCGGACGGAGAACCGGCTGTACCCAATTCTTCTTGTTGGGGCTGTCAGGGAATTTCTGGCTCTCTAAGCAGACGCTGACATGCTGCGGATAGGGACCATGCTTGTGCTGGATGTTCAATTCATTACCAACGCCCTGGAAGTTACCGCTATATACTTGTACACCAGGCTCATTAGTATACATCTCCATGAAGATACCAGTCTTGGGACTGTACAGGGATGCGCAGACAATCGAGTCGTTGCCAATGCTGTCCTTATATGTGTTCAGGCACCAGTTGTGATCATATCCGCCTGCATTCTGAATCTGATCGAAATCAGACTTGATGCTGTCACCGATGGCATGAGGGGTACGGAAGTCCATGGGTGTTCCTTCTACAGACTTGATTTCACCTGTCGGGATATAAAGTGTGTCGCTGGGTGTAAAGTTGTCGGCATTCACATAGAGCACCATGTCATAACCTGGTTGTGTGAAGTCACCGCTCAGGTTATAATAGTTGTGGTTTGTCTGATTGATGATAGTAGGAGCATCAGTTTCAGCCTCCCATGTGATGTCTAACATATTGTCTGCAGTGATTTTATAGGTAGTTACTGCCAGTATCTTACCAGGGAATCCGTTTTCACCGTCAGGAGCTACGATGGTAAGCTTGAGAATAGAGTCGCCAATTTGCTCAGCATCGTAAACCTGATTCATCCATCCTGTCGTTCCACCACCGTGCAGGCAGTTGGGACCGTCATTTTGCTTCAGTTGGTACTCTGTACCATCTAAAGTGAACTTGCCATCCTTGATACGGTTGGCATAGCGACCTACGCTCGAACCATAATCGGTTGGAGAGTTAAGTGTATCGGCATACTGCGCAATGTTGTCAAAGCCGAGCACCACATCGGTTGGATTCCCGTCTTTGTCAGGAACGACAAGTGATACGACACGTCCACCGTAATTCGTAATGCACACCTCCATGCCGTTGTCGTTCTTCAGGGTGTAGAGCTTCACGGGCTTTTCCTGAAGGATGGTATCAAACTTGGCAGGGTCAAGACCCGATGCCGTTAGCTGGGGAGAAACCTGTCCGCCAGCACATGCTGAGAGCACCGCTGCTGCAACGCTCAAACCTAAAAAAGTACCTTTTAAGTTTTTCATTGTGTGAATGTTTTAAGTTATAATGATTAGTATTCTTTCATTTTGGGTGTAAATTTACGACTTTTTTTTGAAACTACAATGAAAAAAGAAGAAAAAAAAGAGGTAAAGTGTGAAAAACACACTTTACCTCCCATTAATTAACTTTTTTTGGCTGTTAAGCGGTGCTTTTTAAGCCTTCAATCAGTTAAAATTATTTGTTTTTTTCCATCTGAGCTTTCAGCTGTGCAAGCACATCCAGGTCACCGAGAGTTGTGCTGGCAGCTACATTCTCAATGACAGGAGCCTCCTCCTTCTTGGCACGAGGAGCCTTCTTGGCGGCGGCAGCTGCAGCAGCCTTCTTCTCCTCACGCTGCGGATCCTCAAATGTACGGCTGTGCGACAGGATGATGCGCTTGGAGTCCTTGTTGAACTCGATCACCTTGAAGGGCAGTTCCTCACCCAGCTGAGCCTGAGTGTTGTCTTCCTTGACCAGGTGCTTAGGAGTGGCGAAGCCTTCCACATTGTCCTCAAGTGCTACAACGGCACCCTTCTCCAACAGCTCGATAATCTTACCGGTGTGGATGGAACCAACAGTATACTTCTCCTCGAACACATCCCAAGGATTATCCTCTAACTGCTTGTGGCCGAGAGAGAGACGGCGGTTCTCCTTGTCAATGTCAAGCACGATGACGTCGATGGGAGCGCCTACCTGAGTGAACTCAGAGGGGTGCTTCACCTTCTTGGTCCAGCTGAGGTCGCTGATGTGAATCAGACCATCAACACCTTCCTCGAGCTCAACGAAGACACCGAAGTTGGTGAAGTTGCGGACCTTGGCATTATGCTTAGAACCAACAGGATATTTGGTCTCGATGTTCTCCCAGGGATCTTCCTTCAGCTGCTTGATGCCCAAAGACATCTTACGCTCGTCACGGTCAAGTGTCAGGATGACAGCCTCGATCTCGTCACCAACTTTCAGGAATTCCTGAGCAGAGCGCAGGTGCTGGCTCCAGGACATTTCACTGACGTGAATCAGACCCTCTACACCAGGCTGAACCTCTACGAATGCACCGTAGTCGGCAATGACTACTACCTTACCCTTCACGTGGTCACCCACTTTCAGGTCGGGATCCAGTGCATCCCAAGGATGAGGAGTGAGCTGCTTCAAACCGAGTGCAATGCGCTTCTTCTCGTCGTCGAAGTCGAGGATAACCACATTGATCTTCTGGTCGAGCTCAACCACCTTCTTAGGATCGTCGACACGACCCCAGCTCAGGTCTGTAATATGGATGAGTCCGTCTACACCTCCAAGGTCTACGAATACGCCGTAGCTGGTAATGTTCTTGACAGTACCTTCCAGTATCTGTCCCTTCTCCAGCTTCGAGATAATCTCCTTCTTCTGCTGCTCCAGCTCTGCCTCGATGAGAGCCTTGTGTGAAACAACAACATTGCGGAACTCCTGATTGATCTTGACAATCTTGAATTCCATGGTCTTGCCTACGAACTGATCGTAGTCGCGTATGGGGTGAACGTCGATTTGCGAGCCGGGCAGGAAAGCCTCGATACCAAACACGTCGACAATCATACCGCCCTTCGTGCGGCACTTGATGAAGCCCTGTACAACCTCCTCTGCCTCGAGAGCTGCATTCACACGATCCCAAGCCTTGCTCAGGCGTGCTTTCTTGTGAGAGAGGATCAGCTGGCCTTTCTTGTCTTCAGCGCTCTCCACGTAGACTTCTACGGTGTCGCCAATTTTCAGGTCAGGGTTGTAGCGGAATTCGCTGGCGGGGATAATACCGTCGCTCTTGTAACCGATGTTGACAACAACTTCCTTCTTGTCAACGGAGATGACTTTGCCGTCAACTACCTGATGGTCGGCCACCTTGTTCAGGGTTTCGTCGTACGCCTTGTCAAGTTCTTCCTTGCTGACGCTTGCTACGGTGCCGTTTTCGAATTCTTCCCAGTTGAAGTCTTCGAGCGGCTTCACGTTCTTTGTTAATTCTGACATAAATAATTAATAGATGTTTGTTTGTAAATTATAAAGTTGGACTTTATGTGAATTGTATTTCGGAGAGGGTACAGACCCCCTTTCCCGATTTGCGGCTGCAAAGTTACTAATTATTCTGTTTCCCACCAAATTTTGAGGGGATTATTTCTCAGATAATGCTGATTTATATCAGATTACACCGTTTCAAACAGCAGTTCGTCCTTGTCTGATGCCTTTGTGACACGGATTGTTGCACCTTTCGGGAGTTCCTCTCCGATCAGTCTTTCGCATACGCCGTCTTCAATATAGGTCTGAATGGCGCGCTTCAGCGGACGTGCACCAAATTGCACATCGTAGCCTTTGTTTGCCACAAAGTCCTTCGCCTCATCGGTCAGTTCAATGGTATATCCCAGGTCACTGATACGTTTGTAGAGGCTGCGAAGCTCTATGTCAATGATACGTCTGATGGCATTCAGGTCAAGCTGGTCGAATGTGATGATTTCATCCAGCCTGTTCAGGAATTCCGGCGAGAACTGTCTGGACAGAGCCTTCTGTACAATGCTTCGCGCATGTTCCTTGTCTTTCTCGTTCATTGCCAGTCCTACGTTTCCTGCTGTGAAACCTACGCCGCGTCCGAAGTCCTTCAGCTGACGGGTTCCTGCATTGGAAGTCATGATGACAACCGTGTTGCGGAAATCAATCAGCCGCCCGTTACCGTCTGTGAGTCGTCCTTCGTCAAGCACCTGCAGAAGCATATTGAAGACATTGGGATGGGCTTTCTCTATCTCGTCGAGCAGGACGATGGAGTAGGGGTGTCTGCGGACACGTTCGGTAAGCTGTCCACCCTCTTCATAGCCAACATATCCCGGAGGTGCACCAATAAGGCGCGAGGTGTTGAACGATTCGGTGTATTCGCTCATGTCAATACGTATCAGGGCTTCCGGCGATCCAAACATGAAGTCTGCCAGTTTCTTGGCAAGGTATGTTTTTCCTACGCCCGTGGGACCAAGGAACATGAAAGCGCCAATAGGATGGTTCGGGTCGCGCAGGCCTACGCGGTTTCTCTGAATGGCATGTACCATCTTGTCAATGGCCTGATCTTGTGCTATGACTGCGTTTTTCAGCTCTTGAGCCATCCCTTTCAAACGGATGCCTTCTTGCTGTGCCATTCGCTGAACGGGCACACCAGTCATCATGGAAACCACGTTTTCCACGTCCTTATCGGTTACTTCCTGACAATCCTGGCCATCACCGTTTTGCCAACGGGTGTTCAGTTCCTCCAGTTCCTTCTCAAGAACAGTCTGACGGTCCCGGTAGCTGGCTGCCAACTCGAAGTTCTGGTTCCTGACGGCAGCGTGCTTCCTTTCTTTCACTGTTGAAAGCTCCTTCTCCTTCTCAGAAATCTCTGGAGGAATCTGTGCATTTAATAAATGTACGCGCGAACCTACTTCATCTAATGCATCAATGGCCTTGTCAGGGAAAAAGCGGTCAGTGACATACCGGTCTGTCAATTTGACACAAGCCTCCAAAGCCCCGTCTGTATAGGATACGTGGTGATGGTGCTCGTAGCGGTCTTTCACGTTGCGGAGTATCTGGAGCGTTTCCTCACGGGTTGTTGGTTCCACGAGCACTTTCTGGAATCTGCGTTCCAATGCTCCGTCTTTCTCTATGGAGTTGCGATACTCATCGAGTGTCGTTGCACCGATGCATTGTATGGTTCCCCTGGCCAAAGCCGGTTTCATGATGTTTGCCGCATCCATGGAGCCTGGTGTGGAACCTGCTCCGATGAGTGTGTGAATCTCGTCAATGAACACGATGACATCGTCGTTCTGTTCCAACTCCTTGAGTAGCTGACGAATACGCTCCTCGAACTGACCACGGTATTTGGTGCCTGCCACAATGGCAGTCATGTCAAGTGTCACCAAACGCTTACCGAAAAGCATGGGAGAAGTATGGCGTTGAGCTATCATCTGCGCCAGTCCTTCCACAATGGCGCTTTTACCCACTCCAGGCTCACCGATAAGGATGGGATTGTTCTTCTTACGGCGTCCCAGTATTTCGATAATCCGCTGTATTTCACGCTCTCGGCCCACGCATGGATCCAGTTTCCCGTCCAAGGCAGCTTGTGTCAGATCCGTGCTGAAATTGTCGAGCACAGGAGTCTTGGACTTACCGTCCTTCGTCTGGGTTTGTGTCGTTGTATTCGAAGTTGATCGCTGTGTCTTGTTGCTCTGTGTTCCTGCTTCCTCATAGTCATCTTCGTCTTCATCGGGCAGATGAATGCCATCGCTGATGCTGGTGGGCATCGGCGAGTGAAGCATGGCCTGTACGTCCTCGTAATTCATATCGTTTAATTCTAATACTTGTTTGGCTCCGTTGTTTCCCTGGTCGTGAAGGATAGCCAATAGGAGATGTTCCTCATCCACTTTGTTGGTGCGTTGCATACGTGCCTCTAAGACAGCAAGTTTCAGAATATTGCTCGCTCTTTCGTTAAGCACCAGGTCAGCGGTGTGTATGGGTTGCATAATCTCGTCCTCCCTTACTTTCTGCTCCAGCTTTTCCTTGACTGAGCTCAGGTTTAAGTGTAGTCGATGGAACACGTCTATTACGGGTCCTTCCTTCATTCTGAGTAAGCCCAGCAACAGGTGTTCGGGGCCTACACTTCTGCTCGCAAGACGAGCAGCCTCCTCACGCGAGAAGGCCAACACTTCGGAAACCTTGGGTGAAAACTGACTTGTCATTCAAATGGGTTATTTGTTTATTACTCTTCCTTTCGTTTGCAAAGGTACTAATTATTTTGCAAACATCGTGCCAAAAAACCACAGAAAAAACTCCGTGGGTACTTAAAAACACCCACGGAGTATCTGTCATGATGAATATTTGTCTTACTGATGTTGATCGCGAAGCAGGTCGTTGACAGTCTTCACCGGATTGAAGGTGGAGAGGGGCACCTCAACAAAAACGGTGTTCCAGTTGCTCATAGCACCATTCCACAGGCCAGGCAGCTCCAGAGCCTTCAGCTCCTTTCCGTTCTTTGACTTGGAAGAGATAAAACCGGTGGTACGGTCGACAAAGTCGGGCAGATTGAAAGGATTGCCATGATAATCCTTCACTGCACATACCAGGTCTACAGGGTTGAAGTGTGTACCCTGGGTAAACATCTGCATGTACTCCTTGTTGTTCTTGTCAATCTGGCTCGACTCCAGGATTTGCAGTGAGATGGTTCCGTCCTGATTATAGGTAAGGAACGGTCCTCCGCCAGGCTCGCCCACATTCTTCACTACGCCACAGACTCGCATCGGACGGTTCAGCTTTGCTTTCAGATAGGCAGCCAGCTCCTCATCGTTCAAGGTCTTGATGCCAGGCCGGCGACAGAATGCGTGTTCTACGAAGTGTTCTATCTCGCGCAGCTTCTCATGTGAAGGTATTCCTGCTTCCAGTTCCTTCAGATATTTGAATGTCAGTTTCTGCAGGTTCACCAATACGCCGGCTATGACTTGCTTGTATTCCACCGTGTCTTGCTTGATGCGATCAGGAACCACATTGTCAATGTTCTTGATGAAGATAATATCAGCATCAATCTCGTTCAGGTTCTCAATCAGTGCGCCGTGTCCGCCCGGACGGAAAAGCAGCGAGCCGTCCTCGTTGCGGAAAGGTGTGTTGTCCGGATTGGCTGCAATCGTATCTGTAGAGGGCTTCTGCTCAGAGAACGAGATGTCGTATTTCACACCATATTTCTCTGCATAGCCATCAGCCTTTGCCTCAACCTTCTTCTTGAAGAGGTCCATGTGCTCATGCGATACGGTGAAGTGGACGTTGGCTTCGCCGTTGGATGCAGCATAGAGAGCACCTTCAACCAGGTGTTCCTCCATTGGAGTGCGTGCCCCCTCGGGATACTTGTGGAACAGCAGCAGGCCCTTGGGCAGCTGTCCGTAGTTCAAGCCTTTCTCGAACAACATGTTGGCAACCACAGCTTTGTAGTCGCCTTCGCTAATGAGATACTTGATGCTCTTCCCTTCGTTCTTCCGGCAGACAGCGTCAAGAGCATCGTAGAAGGCGAATTTCTCGATGTTGTCAAAATACTGCTTCTCGAACGGGGTGGTGGGCACTTGATAGTCTGCATCAAGAAATGCAAACATATCCTTGAACATACGGCTGGCAGCACCAGAAGCAGGCACAAACTTCACTATTTTGTGACCTTCCTTCTTGTACTTGTTCCACGCCTCTTCGTAGGCTTGCTTGTCAGCCTCACTTGTAGCTACAATACCGTCTTCAATACTGGCAGCAGCTTTCAGCTTGAGAAAGGGGAAACCGGTCTTGAATTCTTCTAACTGAGTCTCAATCTGCTCTTCGGTTATACCCTTTTGTGCGAGCTGTTTTAGGTCTTTTTCTGATAGCATAATCGTGGGTTTTAAGATTTCTTTCTGCAAAAATAATAACTTTTCCGCAAAAATGCGCAAAAATCCGAAGAAATTTATAACTTTGCATCAAAAATAATGATTTTATGGTAGATAAATTCACCTTTACGACAGAAGAACGCGAAGAAACGCTGAAACTTTACGCTCAGTTGAAAGAGCTGGTAGGTGAGTCACTTCAGCCTGGTGACGAGGAGAAAATCCGCCACCATCTGCTGCTCTGCATAGAGCGACAGCAGGTGCAGCGTGACGTCTTCGGCCTCAATCCCATCCTGACAGGTTTGCAGACGGCACTCATCACTGTCAGCGAAATCGGCCTGAGACGTGATGCAGTGATGGCCATCATGCTTCATCCAAGCGTAGAGAATGGATATCTGACCATTGAAAGGGTAGGGGAGGAATATGGAATCAGCGTGGCAAGGATCCTTCACGGGCTTCAGCGTATTCAGGAACTCTATAAGAAGAATCCCGTCATAGAAAGCGAGAACTTCCGCAATCTGCTGCTGTCCTTTGCCGAGGACATGCGTGTGATTCTGATCATGATAGCAGACCGTGTGAACCTGATGCGGCAGATTCGCGACGCCGCTCAGGAGACTGCCCGCCAGGAGGTGTCACAGGAAGCAGCTTACCTCTATGCGCCCCTGGCTCATAAGCTGGGACTCTACAAGCTGAAAAGCGAGCTGGAGGACCTCTCCTTGAAATACATGGAACACGACGCTTATTACCTGATCAAAGACAAGCTGAGTGAAACCAAGAAGAGCCGCGATGCCTACATCGACAGTTTTATCCGCCCTATCAGTGAGAAACTGCAGGCGGCAGGCTTGAAGTTCCATATCAAAGGACGCACAAAGAGCATCCATTCCATCTGGCAGAAGATGAAAAAGCAGAAGTGCGGCTTCGAGGGCGTATACGATCTCTTTGCCATCCGCATCATTCTCGACTCACCCGTTGAAAAGGAGAAGATGCACTGTTGGCAGGTCTATTCCATCGTCACAGACATGTACCAGCCCAATCCCAAACGCCTACGCGACTGGCTCAGTGTACCCAAGTCTAATGGCTATGAGTCCCTTCATATCACGGTTCTCGGCCCTCAGCAGAAATGGGTGGAAGTCCAGATCAGGACAGAGCGGATGGATGAGATAGCAGAAAAAGGTGTGGCTGCCCACTGGCGATACAAGGGCGTGAAAGGCGAGTCTGGGCTGGATGAGTGGCTGACCAATATTCGGCAGATGCTTGAGACCAGCGACGGAGAAGAAGCCATGGACCAGTTCAAGATGGACCTCTACGAGGACGAGGTGTTTGTCTTCACGCCCAAAGGCGACCTGCTGAAATTCCCCAAGGGAGCCACTGTGCTTGATATGGCTTATCATATTCATTCCAAGATAGGTAATTCGTGTGTAGGCGCGCGTATTAATAATAAGGTAGTGTCATTCCGGCAACCGCTGCGTTCCGGCGATCAGGTGGAAATCATGACGGCTACCAATCAGAAACCTAAGCAGGAGTGGCTGTCTGTGGTGAAGACCTCCCGTGCCAAGTCGAAAATACGCTTGGCACTGAAAGAGACCCAGGTCAAGGAGGCGCTCTTTGCCAAGGAGATGATTGAACGGAAGTTCAAGAACAAGAAGATCGACCTGGAGGAGTCTGTCATGCAGCAAGTCGTCAAGAAACTGCATTATAAGGAAGTCAGTGAGTTCTATCGGCAGATAGCCGACGGAACGCTCGACATGAATACGTTCATCGAGACCTATCTCAATGTGAAGCAGGGCGACCGTGCGATAACCGGTGATAATCAGGCACGCAGTGCCGATGAGTTCGAACTCGAGGAGCATATTCCCCAGCCACCAGTCAACGACGATGTGCTCATCATCGACCGCAACCTGAAAGGCGTTGAGTATCAGCTGGCTCGCTGCTGTAATCCCATCTATGGCGACAGCGTCTTCGGCTTTGTGACGGTCAGCGGTGGCATCAAGATCCATCGTACCGACTGTCCCAATGCTCCTGAGCTGCGCCGTCGTTTCGGCTATCGGGTGGTCAAGGCAAAGTGGTCGGGCAAAGGAGCTTCACAATACAGCATATCACTGCGGGTCATCGGTGTTGACGACATCGGCATAGTGAACAATCTGACGAGTGTGATTGCCAAGGAGGAGAAACTGATTCTGCGCAGCATCAATATCGATTCCCATGACGGTTTGTTCCGCGGCACCCTTGTTGTCATGCTTGAAGACATCACACGTCTCGAGTCGCTCATCAAGAGACTAAAGACCGTCAAGGGGGTGAAGCAAATAGAACGAATATGACCATCATGAATCTCTCCGACCCTTTATTCATTGATACAAGAAACCATACAATGACCAACAGACTTACAAAAGAAACAGATTTAGGAACGAACAAGAACTGGATATTCCAGGTAGGTGGGAAAATCCGACAGCGGCTGCGGAGTCGATTCAAGAGAAGACAAGAAGACCAGACATGAATAACAATCCGAAGTTACATGAGAAAACGTTCCGCGAGTTGACCACCGATGAGCTGTATCAAC
>Ga0247610_10005254_pt1 | contig 13661 bp, 12 predicted proteins | sample 174DNAGHGhighgp2_FD_193483 | JGI IMG/M metagenome (GOLD analysis project Ga0247610, IMG submission 193483) | Sheep rumen microbial communities from Palmerston North, Manawatu-Wanganui, New Zealand - 1742 DNA GHGhigh gp2 | ecosystem: Host-associated > Mammals > Digestive system > Stomach > Rumen...
CGTAGCGGCATGTTTGATGATCAGTTATTAACACATATCTCCGATGCAAAAGATGTCATTATTTTGTTAGAAGACACATCATTAGCTGCTTGCTTTGACAAACAAGTACCAGACTATTACAAATCTGATTGGTTCTGCAAAGAAGTAATGCATGCACTTAGCCTTCCGGGTAAGAATGTCATACCTATACTACTGGAAGGATATAAAATGCCTTCAATTGACAGTTTGCCAGAAGAAATGAAGAATCTCGCCAGATGTCAGGCTTTAAGTCTTGAGATTTCCGAGGTCGAAGAATTCTATCAGAAATATTTTGTAGATATGGAGTATCTCAAGTCTTTACCTACAAATATGTCTCGATTTAGACAAAGCAGGTCAAATAAAGCGTCTATCAGTAACCTGTTATTCTTCTATGAAGGTTTTTGTTATGACATCAATGAGTATGGAGAATACATAACAACGATTGACGAGAACAATGACGAGAATCACCCATACAAGCATGGTGTAGAATTTGCCGGTGAACATAAAATACTCTGCATTAACAACGACACCTGTGAACATGTTCTAATAAATACTGAGGTTGCTCCATATCATCAGAAATATATTTGTATTAAGTGGAATCGTCACCAGTTACTCTGGGATCTATCTGAGAGCGAAGTACAAAAGGAAGAAGCCCCCGATGTCTTATTCTTTTGGGGAAAAGGATTATTTGAAGGAACAAGAACCCACGAGCCCAACCTTGATTTGTCACTTTTGTGTTTTGACAAAGCGCTGGATAAGCATAGTAAAGAAGCGGAAGAGTTTATCAAAAACTGCTGGACTGTTCTTTGTGACAAAAAAGTTCTCTGGGTTAAACGTAAACATTGGATTGAACGAGCTGCAAAACTTGGTGTAATCCCTGCAATGAGATATCTTGGGAAAGCTTATAACAATGATAGGAACTACGAAATGTGCTGTAAATGGTATAAAGAAGCCATTAAGAACGGTGATGTTCAATCAATGTTAGAGGTTGCTCAACTATTTAGTGAACCATATATTGTATGGCCATTCACATTAGCAGAAGTATCCAATGGACTGGCAGATGATCTTCCGGACCTTTTACTTAAAATTGAAGATGTTGCCAATGGCGATGAACTCCTCCAATTAGGCAATTTATGCAATTACTTTGAAAGAAGTTCAACAAGAGAGAAGGTAATAAAGCCTATACATACGAGTTATGACATTTACAAACTATCTTCAGAAAAGGGTGTAAAAGAAGCGTACATTAGAATGGGCGGTATATGTGAAGATAAAAATGAATACGAGGAAGCTATCTGTCATTATAAGAAAGTAAATAAGGGCTCTAATAGAATACTCGCACTATCAAATATTGCACGCTGTCTGTTATGGTTAAAGCGCTACCCAGAAGCAAAGAAAGAATACGAAGTTATACTGAATGAAACATCAAACTCAAAAACAGATAGCAAGGGTTTTCGTATAGATGCGTATCTCGGCTTAGCCCAAATATATGAATATGGTTTGGTTGAGAATGTTAATATTAGCAAAGCAATAGAAATGTACGAGAACATTCTTGAAGAATATAATGACGATAATGATACCGCACTCGCTAATCTTGCTTTATTGTACGAGACACAATCTGAATTGGAATCAGAAAAAGCATGTGAATATTATGGTGCATTGGTGAAACACCATCCAGAAGATAATGATCATGGATTTTACTCTTTTTATTTCCATTCCTATTTGAGTTTAGAGGTTGCATTCTGTCTAGCACATGCATATACAAATGGATTGGGTTGTGATAAAGATCTGAATAATGGATTAAAGTATTATTATTTATGCTCCAGCTATTATTCATTCATCAATAATAATGGGAGCATGTCACAATTAGCGAAATCAGACATTAAACTTCTTACAAGTGATATGCAAATAATAGATAATCCTTATAATTTCAAGTACATTGGATTTATTTATTACGAGTTTTATAATGATTCAAAAAAAGCAAAGGAGTTTCTAAATAAAGTTACAAACGAAAGAGATTTTGAATCGATAGACCTCCTGAAATTGATATCAGAAGAAGATGATGGTAATAAGAAAAATGAAAAAAGAATAGAATTTTATCTTTCGAACGAAAAAGCCAACTGTTACAAGAGCTTATCTTCCATAGGTCTACTTCGCTACGTAGAGCAATATGGAAGACAATTGGATAGAGATAACAGGCTCCAGACCAAAGATTGACACATCTCGATGATATAGTGTATTTGACATCTCGACTTGTTCACGTTCGTTTCATCCATCCCCACGTACATTTTGGACATTTATAACTGGGGAAACATGATGGACAAACGCGGTATCCACATTTATCGCACACCCACCAAGACCAATTCTCTGGGAACTCTCTGCCACAACACATACAAGGAATAAACATAAGCGTATTTGTTTATAATTTTATTATTTAGTCGCAAATATAGACATTTTTCCTCAAATGACCAAATTATTTCTTCTAATCTTGATAGTTGTGGGATTGAGGATTACTTCACATGAAGGGATATTGGCAAAAACGGTCGCAATAAAAGCTGAAGCATATGTTCCAAACTCTCCTCGCAGTTGGCACTGCTGTATGCTACCATATTGGCAGATATATCCAACAATCTGACGGAAGAGATCGGCCTTCTCTCGCATCTGATGACCAGCCTTGTTGGTATAGGTGATGTCACCATCAGTAACACATACTATCTGATAAGCAGTTCCTCGACTATTAGTGATAGTCTTACCAGCGAGTGTACTGATATCATTCCAAATAGTATCAAAGGTTTGCTCTGTTTCCGACAGATCTATTTCAGGACAGGGTTCATCCAGCTGATGCTGGTCTATGTAAACAAGTTGAATATCTAATTTCTCAGCCACCTTCACTGCATCAGGCATAATCTGGCCATTATAGATCATCATAGCTCCCTGACAGTCGAAATAACGCATCACTCCATAGAGTTCCATCATCATACGGCGATTGATTTTTGTCTTGCAGTCGCCATACATCTTAGCCTGAACAACGTATTTCAAACAATTCTTCACTGCAAAGACGTCCACTCCCCAGTCGGCAACACCCTGAGTAACCTCTATTTCAAAACCCTCCTTCTTCAGATACTCACCTGCAAGGAATTCAAATCTTCTGTGTCGTTTCATCACCTATTATCTACATTCTTATCAATCATTATTTTTTGAATAGTGCAGCAGGCTTCACAGCTGGCCGCACTTTTGCTTAACCCTAATTATTATCGATTATGGAACACTATTCGTTGGTTTCGATGAATGAGAGGCCCTCTTGTAGGAGCCAGGTTTTGATGTCATCCATTGCAGTTGATACATTGAACTTTTCACGAAGTTTCTTAAGCATGTAATAGTAATTCTTGGCATCAAGGCGCTTCATAACCTCATCAGCAGAGATGTCGCTAATTCTCTGGTCGGGAGCAGCAGGTTCACCATCTACCCAATCCTCACGGAAGACAGTAAGAGTTCTCCCTTCAGTATATGCAGCCACGTGGATACTGTGCTCACCAGAGTAATCCTCGAACAGTTGAAGGTTACGGCTATATGGGCCATTAACCGACTCAACGTCGGCTAAGACCTCATCGAGGAGGATAAGCATCGGGTGACCATTGTTAGTAACACTTCCCCCAATACGTCCGTCAGCAGTATCACAAATCTTAAAGGCCAGCTCGGGTTTCTCGCCAATCAGGCGGTTGAAGGTGAAGAGTTCGTCGGAGAACTGACGTGCAAGCAGATACGCATACTCCTCATCAGAGAGTTCAACACGGAAGGGAATACGGTCGGACATCTGCTCAGTGTATGGACTCCAGAACAGCATCGACATTGTGTACAGGTGGCGTGGCTGGAAATCAATGTGCTGTAGATAAAAGTCGAGGTCCCAGCAACGGTCAATGAGTTTGTCGAGGTCTTCATGATAGCCCTTCAACTCGTCAAGGCCTATCAATTTCTCTACCTCCTCGATGGTGGAAACACGCTCATCTGCGCTAAGGCCATCGTTATAAGCCTCGATGAAAAGATTCTTGATGCGCGAAATCTCATCTTCGGTGTAATCGAGGTAATACTCACGTTCTGTGTCATCAAACTCTAAGTTGGAGCCGCCAGAGAATAAGAAGTAAGTCTTACGTTCCTTCTTGTTCATCACTTCACGGGCTTTGGCCTCGGCTGCTTCCTTGTTGAACACTGATACATTCTCTAAAATTGTCTTTTGCATAATTTCGATATTTTAAATGATTAAAAAATTGATTCTTTACTGTATTAGTACATAAATGAGTAGTTTTCTAACAACCCAGAGTATCTTTTTCCCAAAATTAGGGGCGAAGTATGCAAGGATCTCCCTGATTCGTGAGATGGAACATCACGTCTTTGCTGAATGCAGCATAAAGCATCTTGTCGATTATCTCCTTGGGATACATCCACTTGTTGTAATACTGATGGCACATCAGCGCGTTCCAAACAACCACTGCCTGCTTCGAACCATGAACCCCTTTTTCATCAAAAGTAAGTTGGTTGAATTCTTCTCTAACCATCTGATGGGTAATAAAAGTGCGGAAAGTGTAATTACCCTGAGCTGATTTATAGGCGAAGAAGATACCACTGGCAGTAAAGATGAGATGCGAAAGGTCAGGGACATCCTCTACAATATCAATATTACACAAGGCCTTGAAGAACACATCATCAATATACCTATTACAGATGCCGATTTCATGACAGGCAAACATGGTACAAGGAAAGGCAGCGTTTCCTTCTGCACAAAACAAGTCTGTTTTTACCTGACGTTCTTTATAGCGACGAACGGCATGAGAAGTGAGCTTAATGAAGTAAGGCTGGTCAGATAGACCTCTTAACAGGTAGTAATCCTTACACCCTCTCCCACCCTCTGCTTCACAGCAGGCAGAAAGGTTCCAGGTAGCCTGTCTGTCACGTTCGTAATAGACGCAACAAACCCAGTTGTTCCCGTTCTTTGTTCGGGTTGTCAACACCTCGACAGATCCATTACGGATGGTGTGCCCCTTTTTCTGTGCAGCACGCTGACGCTTTTTCACGGTTTTCCGTACATCACGCTTTACTTCTGCGTAATCGGTTAATAGTTCGTTGAGAATCTGCTCTTCTTTGAAAGATGGTAATATCATATTCCTCTGGTTTTAATGAGTTAAACAATCAATTTCTACCATATTAGTACATGAAAAAGAGTAATTCTAACAATGTAAACATAAAAAATGAGCGAATCGGAAAGATTCACCCATTTTTCATGATTAGGGACTCACCCCACTTACCCCCACTTACAAGAGAGTGGTGAGGATATTGCCATTTCCAATGACATGGTAGTTGGAATCAAGCGTCTGGTTGCGACCTGGCTCATAATAGCCGAGTACATGGTTGTTACTGTCTCTAAGAACTTGACGTCCGCTGAACTCTACGTCGATGTAACCAATGACATGCTGGTTACGGTCTCTTAATGTTTGTCTTGCCATAATTACTTTGTATTATTTATTGTTACTAATTAACCCAATGCCTTTTTGATAATAGCAGCGGGAATCTCTACAGAATAGTCTACATTGTCCAAATCCAGGTCTGCATTCATGTGGTTATAGAAAAAGGACTTGGCCTCCTTGTCTGACAGACCGTTAACATAATCACTGAGCCACTCTGAGAAAGCATCGTTCTTGTCTTCTTCAATCTGGTCTTCATCGATATCAGGTTCCTCACCCTCCTCCAGATACTCTGGATCGTCGAGATAGTAGTCCTTCTCGTCATACTCAAACTTGAAGCCCAGTTCTCTCTCACAATAATTCATCAGTTTGTCAGTGTCATACTCGAAGTAACCGTTATGATACCCTTCCCATAACCAATGAAGTTCCTCTGCATCGTATGCCATTTGGCGGTAAGCATCGTCAAGTTTCTCATAGAGGTCTGGATGAGAGGTGGCGATATCGAGTTCATCGACATCGGTACTATCCTTTTCCTTGATCAACTGTACGAGAATATTCACTTCCTCATCAGAGAGTTCTACTGCACTCTCGCCATTCACTGTTACTGCTCCCCCAAAATGGGCCATTCCGAGACACTGCTCACTTTCAATACTGTATAATGCCATAATTCTATTGTTTTAATGAAACATTCTACTCCATTAGTACATGAAAAAGGTATTATCTAACATAGAAATGCAGTTTTTTTGTGAAAAAACTCAATTTCTGCAAATAAATGTGTATATTTGCGTCATTAATAATAACGTATATAATTGACAACCTATGGCTAAAACAAATTTCTCAAGAAAACTCCATGATGCAGTGGAGAATTATTACCACTACAATCCAGACACTCTGATGCCTCTGATGATGGTGGCGTTAGCAGCAAAAGAGAAACTTAGAATAACTGTTGGAACCAGTATTCCAGAAATCACAGCATGTGTGTTATCTCCCAATGAAATCATAGACTTTGATTGGGTAACTTATGATATGGCTCTCAAACGCAGAGTCAATAAATGGATTAAAGATGGAGTAACCACTGTTGCCGTTGAGATGGAGATTGGAAGGAGTCTTCTTCAGATATTCAGCATTTTTAAACGCAACGACGAAAAGGATGTAGTACAGGAATACCATCATAGGATTGGCAGGCTGGTACATCATTCGAGTAACGAGTCCAGTGAAAAAGCCCAACGACAATACGCAACTTTTGTTTTGGCAGAGGCATTATTGAATACGCCAGTTGCTTATTTGAAGGAGCATTATCTTAACATCTTCAATCATATACTAGAGAAATCCGGACTACAGCCAAAGCGTCCACGCCTGGATGTAGCCCGTGCACTGAATGCACTGCTACAATACGACGGGAAAGGACTGGTATATAATCCATTTGCCGGATGCTCCATTGCCGGCGCCATGTTGCAATCAAAAGAAAACTACTATGGCGATGGTGATAGTAACGAGAAACTGTATGCAGCAGGATTGTTACTGAATTATGGCATGGGTGTGTCTAACGAACACTTTATACAGAGAGACTCTACTCAATGGTTAACTGGCCAGAAGATTGACTATGTCATTTCTACCTATACAGGATATATCAACGGCGTATCAGCTTTTGATTTCTGTTTAGGTCAATGCCTGAACGATCATGACTTTAAAGGACGTTATGCTGGTACAGTATTACCAAAAGAAATCTTTGAGAAAGAGACTGCCAATTTCAAGGAGGCACTTAAACGAGACTGGATTGAGGCCATCGTACTTCTGCCATTTGGAGAGGCTGCTGTTTTAGTTAATTCAGAAAAGGCTATCTCACAGAAAGGAATTATAAACTTTATAGATAGCACCAATCCACTGGCATTTAATACTTCCATGGCAGAGCTTATAGGGGATGATATGTATGCAGAGCATATCAAAGTAAGTGATGCTAAGAAGAAAGGATATCTTAAATCACTCATCGTCTCGGAACTGCCAGAACGAGAAGGATTTGAAAAAATACGCCTTGGTGATATCGTGTCACAGATTCCTCGTGTTGTCCTTAATCTCGACAATATTGACGAGGAGCAACATGTTTTGGCTTATATAAATCGTAATGAAACATATTACGGTCAAGTTCGTCCAAATGAGAATATTGAGAGAAGACCTATCAATAATCTGTTCAATCCTGCTTATCTCCTGGATGAAGACTGTCTGATTGTTAATGCATCAGGTCCCGCTGAGCCAAGAATCTTTGATGCAGACTTTGGATCGGCATTCTTTGAAGATGGTTTTGCATTCTCATTGGAAGGATTTAACGATTATGGATGGCTTATTAATGAACTGAATGAGACCTATGTTCGTAGGCAACTGCATCCCTATGGTATGAACCTGATGGTACCTGAACCTGTATCAGAAGAGGATTATCTCAATCTCATTCTATATAAGGAAGCAAGTGATGACTTTGACCTTAATATGCCTGACTTAGATGATCTTGACTTAGATGAGAATAATGTACCAGACCAAATACCAGAGGAAGGATCGGACGCACTTCCTGCTGGTTTTGAGTTAAAGGATAGCAATAAGAGATATACGATACTGAACTATATTTCACACGGTGCTTTCGGATATACCTATCGCGCAGAAATGCTCAATTGTACTAATGGATCAAAAGAGATTGTTGCCATCAAGGAGTTCTATCCTACAGGTGTACTCGATTGCAGCAGAGAGAACAACAGAGTAGTATTTGATCCGGATTTTGAGGAACAATTCAATAACTATAAGAGAATGTTCCGAAGTGAACCCGACTTTATTCTCAGTATGGCTGATACTCCCGATAACCATGTAACGGAAGTAAAATCAATATTTGACTGTGAAGAAACAGGTACTATTTACTATGTGATGAAGTTCTATGCTGGAGAATCGCTCGATGATATGATCATATCAGATCAGGTTCCCGCATCCGAACAGCTTATCATTGAAAAAATCGTCATTCCATTATGTAAGGCTCTTAATGCCATGCATAGCCGTCATATCCTCCATCTTGACATCAAGCCAGAGAATATTGTCATTGACGAAAAGGGTGAAGCCATATTAATAGACTTTGGCGTAGCCCAACAATATGACGAGGTTGGAAAGTTGATCAGCATCCGCGATACCCATTCATGCAGTCCTTTCTCGGCTCCAGAAAACCGTGATGGCAATATGAGATATTTTGGGCCACAAGCAGATATCTTTGGAGCAGCCGCCACCCTATTCACTATGCTCTCAAAGGTAAATCCACATCCTATAGAGAACATGCACGATCGCGAAATAGCTTTCAATTACATGAATTGTTCTGAGGGAATGAAAAATGCAATCGCTGAGGGTATGTCATTATTTGCAAATGACAGACCCGCAAATGCTCAGTTATTCCTCAACCTCTTCCCTGGGTGTGAAAATATTAAACTCGGTTAAATGATACAATACGGTTATTATATAGTACTCGACTTCGACGGTACGGTAGTGAAACATCGCTACCCTGCCGTCGGAGAAGATATTGGAGCTGTTCCTGTACTTCGTAAACTGGTGGAAAATGGGCATCATCTTCTTTTGAGCACCATGAGGAGCCATAACTCAGAAGGAGTAGATACCCTCCAACCAGCCATCGACTGGTTTGCAGAACGATCAATTCCTTTATATGGTATCAACGAGAATCCAAGTCAAAAGACATGGACTTCTTCTCCAAAAGTCTATGGGAACATCTATATAGACGATGCGTCATTGGGTGCTCCATTAAAAACAGATGACAGCGATGCCCCACCCTTTATTGATTGGGGTATCGCTGCCATTCATCTGTTCTACCACGGCTGCCTGACTGAGAATGATATCATTGACCTCGTTAGAGATGGGGTCATCAGTAAGGAGCATGTGAAGCTCAAGTCGTGAATCTGACCTCAATCGAGAGGCCAGATTCTATCGCAGAAGCCTCTTGCGAGAACGTTATTTCGAGTGGTGATGGTACTCTCATCCCAACCGTGCAAGGAGTCCAGGATTTGGCCACTGCGGATGTCACGACACCACTTCTTGAAGAGTTCAAGCTTTCTCTCAAAGCCCTCGTTGTGGTACTTCTTCAGGCCTTTCTCGTTGCAGATGTGCAGGAGGAAGTAGTTACCAAGTGTGCCGATGGCTTGCTGGCGATACTTCTCGTCATCAGGGTCTGATGCAGCAGCCCAGTTGTCGTTGGCAGCAGCACAAGGACGCGGCATGAATTGTTCTGCGTAGTAGGTGTTGAAGCCACCATTGAACACGCCATCTGACGTTCTTGTAAGCTTGGTTTCGTAGAGGTAAAGCACGATACGGGCTGCAGTCTCGTCCATGCGGCTGAACTTGAGGCGGAACTCAACTGCACTGTCAGTTGGCATAGCCAAAGACTTCTCACTACCCTTGCTGTCGATATAGGCTTTCAGGGCCTGGCATGTGTTGATACGCTGGCCTATCAGGTTCTCTGAGAAGAGGTCGCTGTAGTTGTTGTTAGTACTCTTCACGAGGATACGACGCACCAGATAGGTTTCGAGGAGACCGAAAATCTGATTGCGCTCAGCTTCAGAGTCAACCTCATGCAGGACATAAAGGATGTAAGGGATAACAGCATAACTGCCCGTAGAGTTGATAAGACAGGCGATACGCTTGATGCCTGCATGCTGAGGGATTCGGGTGTCAAGGATGTCATCGTTCAGGTGAGTTTTGAACAGCTGGGCATATTCGAGAATCTCCTTGGCCAGTTCCTGTTTGCTCATACCGAACACTTCGACAAAGGCCTTGCAAGTGATAAAGATGTTCTCGGTCTTGACGAAGTTCTTACGTTGAACCTCTGTGAGCAATTCCTTGAAGTCCCACATCTTAATACGTACGAAGGCGTGGAAGAAACGCTCAATAGTAGTGTTGTCCTTGGACTTGGACTGACGAGAGGATGAAGCGTCGGACTCCCAGAACTTACGGGCATCGTCAGTATCAAACATGGGACGCCAACTATTGCGATAGGCATCTTCATCGTTAGCTTCGTAGAGGAAGTTCTTCATCAGCTCACCTGTTGTCAGGGGGACACCGAGGGAGTTGATAGTGTCGAATATCTGCTGCTCGTCGTCATCACGAGTTAGAGAGATGGATACAAACGTGACACAAGCATTGACGGTGTTTAGAAGGTCGTTGAGACTGACACCGGCACTACGGCGACCCTCCAGGTAAGTGCGGAAGTAGTTGTAGGCTTTCACGATGTTGCTATCGCCCTGCAGCTCGTTAGGTGTGTCAAGGTGCATGATGTTGCAGAACTGGAGAGTGTCCTCACAACTGTGGATAATCACAGGTGACTTCACGTCATCAGCCTGAAGGAACTGATTCACGAAGTCCTCATTCTTGCCGACCATCATGTGGAGGACCTTCATGAAGATGCTCAAAGTGGTGAGGCGCTGCTGACCATCGATGACCAACTGACGTTTAGCGATACCGTTACGACGGTCTGACATAGTCACAGGTTCCTCCTTCAGGATAATGGCTCCAAGGAAATAGCAGCGGTCGCTGTCAAGTGTTGATTCCATGTCAATGGCAAAGCGTTTCCAGTCCTCTTCACCCCAAACGTAACGACGCTGGAAATAAGGGATACGTAACAATGTGTTCCTCTGAATGACTCCGTTAATTGAAATTGTTCTTGCTTCCATATTCTATAATAATTAAAATGTTAATACTGTTCGTTTGAAATTGAATTCATATACTTAGTACATAACCCCTAACATTTCTAACTGGCATAGTATCATTTTAACTTTTATTAATCATCAGGAAGAAAGTCAACTGGTATATCACATGTGTAATTTGGATATGTCTCCATATCTGAATCATCAACAATTGAATAATCACGTTTAATCATATCCTTGACAACAGTGTCAATCCTTTCATAGAGTTCAGGTGCTGAATATTTCAACACAGGCATAAGACCTTCTGAGTAAAGAGCGTCATCGAGTTTGCTCACTAGCTGACGCATTTGAGCAATCTCTCCATCAGTAAATGAAACCTCGGCAATGAGATCCCTAATCATCTCACAACCACCACAGATTTTGCCTTCGAATACCATAATATCAAAAGCAAGGATAGTTTTTGACTCACACAATTCATTTGGCTGTTTCATAATATAAGCTATTTTTTTAGCATCTGTGTTCAAATATACTATGTCAGACAAATGAGATGTTGATAATTATACGTATGGAAATAAGATTATATTGGTCTTTTTTTCGTATCTTTGCATAAGAAATCAAAATAATAAAGATATGTTAGGAGCAATTATTGGTGATGTTATAGGTAGTCGTTGGGAATTTAATCCAACAAACGACTACGATTTTGAGTGGCTTTCGAGTAGGAATGGATTCACTGATGACACAATTTGCACAGTTGCTGTAGCAGACGCCTGCATCCATAACCGAGATTTTGGCGAAAGCATACATGATTGGTGTAACCGGTACCCACATCCCATGGGAGGTTATGGAGGAAGGTTTGCCCAGTGGGTTCGCAGCGATGATCCACAACCATACAACTCATTTGGAAATGGAGCGGCCATGAGAGTTAGTCCTGTTGCATATTGCTATGATGGTGAGAATCAAGTTCTGGATGCAGCAGCGGCAACCGCCATGCCTTCGCACAACCACGATGAGGGAATCAAAGGAGCACAGACTGTAGCATTGGCTATCCACCTTGCTATTAACGAGCGAAAGAAAAGTAATAGTATCAGTAAGGAACAGATTCTGAGCATTCTGGATAAATGTGTAAAGTTCTCCGGCTACAATATTAAAATTGAGAAAGAAGAAGTATTAAACCGTTTTGATGAAACCTGTCAGGGTACAGTTCCCGTTGCACTATGGATCATTAGAGAAAGTGATTCGTTTGAGGATGCTATACGCAAAGCCGTTTGTCTTGGGGCTGATGCTGATACCCTAGGTGCCATTGTTGGTGGAATTGCAGAAGCCATTTGGGGGATTCCAGAGAATTTGAAGAAAGATGTTATAAGTCTCCTACCTAATGAAATGGTTAAGGTGATTAATGAATTCTACCAATTGATTAATAACAAAATCGTATAATTAAGATAATCAGCCCAAACCTACAAAGATTTGGGCTGATTTGTTTCTACTGCTGTTGTGCTGCAATAAAAAAGCGATTCATCTGCATACCAAAGCCAAAAACCTTGTCCAACAAAGCTGGAGGCAAAACACCCTGTTCTTTGGCGATTTTGTATGCAGCTTGCATCTCACTGTCATCTGTATCTACAACACCTCCAGTAGGAGAACACCACATAGAGCCTTCTTCCAGCTCGATACCATCAGTGCCAAACGTCTGACGAGTGAGTTCTTTCGCCTTCTGGTAGGCTTCAAAAATAGACATGAAGCTTTTCGATACTTCCTCTGGTTCGCCAGCACCCTGAAACATATAGAGTCCCAAAGTGTCAAATTGTGGACGTACGCTATCTATGATAGCTTTGATTTGTTCTTTAAACGTCATAATTGTTCCTTTTTAGTTGTAAAAATGTAATACTGGAATGATTGTCTTTTACTGTATTAGTACATTATGAGCAGTATTTCTAACAAGATATCTTCATTTTTTTAATAAAAACATGTTTGAACAACTATTCTTTGGTAACTTGAACATTTTTCTGTATCTTTGCACCATATTATTAATAAAAAGAGTTGAATAAGAATCATGGCATATACTTATAAGTATCCCAGGCCTGCTGTCATGGCAGATTGCATAGTAATTACAAGGGAAGCCGATCCAAAGGTACTACTTATCCAGAGAGGGGATGAGCCTTTCAAGGGAGGTTGGGCATTCCCTGGTGGTTTCATGAATATGGACGAGACAACTGAGCAATGCGCTATTAGAGAGTTGGAGGAAGAAACTGGGTTGCAGATCTCAAAAATACAACAGATTGGAGCCTACTCCAAAGTTGACCGTGATCCAAGAGGAAGAACTATTACTGTTGCTTACCTTGCTATCGTTGATGAACCAATCGCTGTCACTGGCCAGGATGACGCTGCAAAAGCAGAATGGTGGCCACTATCGGATTTGCCGCATTTGGCATTCGACCACTATGACATCATGCAGGATGCGATTGCGCTGTTTAAGGCAAGAATGAATAATGCATGAATATAAATACCGCATTTGGTT